>Ga0181578_10002272_pt1 | contig 18110 bp, 16 predicted proteins | sample 071ome_21_FD_148659 | JGI IMG/M metagenome (GOLD analysis project Ga0181578, IMG submission 148659) | Coastal salt marsh microbial communities from the Groves Creek Marsh, Skidaway Island, Georgia - 071401CT metaG (spades assembly) | ecosystem: Environmental > Aquatic > Marine > Intertidal zone... | reverse complement strand
GGACATGCGTATTGAGCATAGTTACGCAAAACGCGCCCGGAAGGAGCCGGCCGGCCCCATGCCTCGATCCCTCGAAATCGCCGTTGTCGGCGGCGGCATTGCCGGTCTGTCGGCCGCCTGGCTGCTGTCCAAACGCCACAGGGTGACCGTGTTCGAGCGCGAAGGCTGGACCGGCGGGCACGCGAACACCGTCAACCTTCGCCTCGACGGCCGCGACACGCCCGTGGATACGGGTTTCCTCGTCTATAACGCACAGAACTACCCGAACCTCGTCGCGCTCTTCGACGAGCTCGGCGTCGCGACGGAGGACAGCGATATGTCCTTCGCCGTGTCGCTGGATGACGGCGCGCTGGAATACTCCAGCAACCTGCCGTCCGGCCTGTTCGGCCAGCCCGCGAACTTGGTCCGGCCTGGCTTCTGGTCCATGCTGCGCGACATCCGCCGGTTCTATGGCGCGGCCGCTCAGGACCTGTCGCGCGGCGCGCTGTGCGGCCTGACGCTGGGTGCATACCTGGACCGTGAAGGCTACAGCCGGGACTTTCGCCGCAAGCACTTGCTGCCCATGGGCGCGGCGATCTGGTCCACCAGCCCGCGTGACATGGAGGCCTGGCCGGCGGAATCCTTCGTCCGCTTCTTCGAAAGTCACAGCCTGCTGGAACTGACGGACCGCCCCGTCTGGCGGACGGTCAGCGGGGGCAGCCGGAACTATGTCGGGCGTCTCGTCGCGCCGTTCCGGGACCGGATCCGCAACGCATCCCGCGTCGTCCGGATCGCCCGCCACCCCGGCGGTGTCACCCTGACCGACGCGGCAGGGGACACCCACAATTTCGATCACGTGGTCATCGCATCCCATGCCGATGAGGCGTTGGCCATGCTGGAAGCATCGACGCGCAAAGAGGCGGCGCTTCTCGGCGCGTTCGGCTACACCCGCAATATGACTTACCTGCACCGCGACCCCAGACGGATGCCGCGCCGCAGGCGGGTCTGGGCGAGCTGGAACTACCTGGCGGACATGCGCACGGATGACACCGCCGCGCCGGAAGTCACCTACTGGCTCAACCGACTCCAGAACCTGCCGGTGCGCGATGATGTGTTCATCTCCCTCAATCCCGCCCAACCGCCAAGGCCCGAACTCACCGAGCGGGTGTTCGAGTACACCCACCCCCTGTTCGACCAGACCGCGCTGGAGGCCCAGCGCGATCTCTGGGCCCTGCAGGGGGTCGGCAATGTCTGGTTCTGCGGCAGCTACTTCGGCTACGGCTTTCATGAGGACGCTCTGCAGTCCGGCCTCGCCGTCGCCGAGGAACTGGGCGGCGTGAGGCGCCCCTGGATCCTGCCCGACCCCTCGCACCGCCTGCACCTACCCGCACCCGTCGCAGACATGCCCGCCGTGGCCGCTGAATAGTGACTGGCTCGACGACATCGGCGGCCTATTGCGGCCATGTGGTCCATGCGCGCACCCGTCCGCGCAAGCACCGGCTGCGCTACAGCGTGTTCTACCTGCTCCTCGATCTGGCGGAGCTGCCCGCGCTCGAAAAGCGCCTGCGGCTGTTCGCCCACAATCGCCGGGGCCTGTTCTCGTTCCACGACCGCGACCACGGCCCGCGCGACGGAAGCGATTTGCGCACCTGGGTGGACAACCAGCTTGCCCAGGCCGGGCTGCCCATCCCCGGCGGGCGGGTGAAGCTGCTCTGCCTGCCGCGCATTCTGGGCTACGTCTTCAATCCGCTGAGCGTCTATTTCTGTTTCGACCGGAACGGGACCCTGCACGCGGTGCTGTACCAGGTCTCGAACACATTTTCGCAATCGCACACCTATGTCCTGCCGGTCGGCGACACGGCTGCCGAGGCTCGGATCGTGCAGCATGAATTCGACAAGACCTTCTATGTCTCCCCCTTCATCCCGATGGCGTGCCGCTACCACATCGCGCTGCGCAATCCGGACGAACACGCCAGCATCGCCATCCGGGAAACCGACAGCGACGGCGATCTGCTGGCTGCCACGTTCCACGGCGAACGGCGCGAACTCGATGACGCTTTTTTGTGCAGCACCCTGTTGAAATTCCCGCTGCTGACCTTCAAGGTCATGGCCGGAATTCACTGGGATGCCGCGAAGCTGTGGCTCAAGCGGACCCCGGTCTTCCGCCGCCCGCCACGGCCGTCTCACACGGTCTCCGTTATTTATCAGACCGGAACATTGCCCGATGTCAGAGCTCGCGCGAACTGACGCCCCGACCCATGACCCGCACGCCATCCGCGCGATCCGCGACCGGCTCGTCCGCCGCCTCGTCACGCGCCTCCTCGCCAATCTGAGCCACGGCAGTCTTGCCCTGCACCTGCCCGGCGGGCAGGAGATCGCGGCCAGCGGTGTTCACCCGGGGCCGTCGGCGGCGTTGCAGGTCCACCGTGCCCGGACCGCGCGGCGCATGCTGTTCGCGGGCGCGCCGGGACTGGCCGATTCCTACATCGACGGCGACTGGGACACCGACGACCTGACCAGCGTGATCGCGTTCGGTGCCGCCAATATCGACGGCATCGAGAACGCGGCCCCGCCGCTGAAGGCGATGCGCACGCTGGCGCGCTTCAGCCATCTGCGGCGGGCCAACACCCGGTCCGGCAGCCGGCGCAACATCGCCGCGCATTACGATCTGGGAAATGCGTTCTACGAGAAATGGCTGGACCCGGGGATGACCTATTCGTCGGCGTGCTTCAGTGACGACGCGCAGGATCTGAGTGAAGCCCAGACGCAGAAGTTCGACCGGCTGGCCGGACAGCTCGACCTGCAGGACGGAGACCATGTGCTGGAGATCGGCTGCGGCTGGGGTTCCTTCGCCCGCCACGCCGCCCGGGAATACGGCTGCCGGGTCACGGCGCTGACGGTCTCGCCCGCCCAGGCGGAATGGGCGCGCGCGCGCAACCGTGAAGCAGGCCTCGACGGGCAAATCGAGGTACGGCTCCAGGATTACCGGGACGTAGGGGGCGAGTTCGACAAGATCGCCTCGATCGAGATGTTCGAGGCCGTGGGTGAGCGTTTCTGGCCGGTTTTTTTTGATACGGTCGCCGCACGACTGCGCGCCGGCGGACGTGCCGCGCTGCAGGTCATCACCATCGACGAGGCCCGTTTCGAAGCCTACCGGCGCAACCCGGATTTCATCCAGCTCCGGGTCTTTCCCGGCGGCATGCTGCCGTCACGCACGGTCTTCGAGGAAAGCGCAAACGCCTCAGGCCTGCGTGTCGATGCCGCGGACATGTTCGGCACCGACTACGCCGAGACACTGCGCCGCTGGCGTGACGCCTTCGAGGCGGCATGGCCGGAGATCGCGAAGATGGGTTTCGATACGCCGTTCCGGCGGCTGTGGCGCTACTACCTGTGTTACTGCGAGGCGGGCTTCCAGGCCGGTCACATCTCGGTCGGACAGTTCCGCCTGGCGCACGCCTGACCGTCAGCCGGACGACTTCGCCGCAATCCGCCGGGTGACAGCGAAGTACGCCCGGTAGGGCAGGATACGCAGAAGCTTCAGCAGATAGGTGAACCGGCGCGGAAAGGTGATCTCGAACCGGCGGGTGTCCAGCCCGCGCACGATGCGCTCGGCCGCGTCCTCCGCATCCATCAGAAACGGCATCGGGAACGGGTTTCTGTCCGTCAGGGACGTCTTCACGAAGCCCGGCACGATACTGGACAGGACCACCCCCGCCGGCTCCAGTTCCGGGCGCAGCGCCTCGCACATGTTGATGAGCCCCGCCTTGGTCGCGCCGTAGCCGCTCGCGGTCGGCAGGCCGCGATACCCCGCCGCCGAGGCCACAACGCCAATGCGGCCGCGTCCGCGCGCCACGAAATTCTGGATCACCGGGGCCAGGCAGTGGACCGCACCCATCAGGTTGATCTCGACCAGCATGCGCACTGGCGCAACCGCGAAGTGTGTCCCGTCGATAGGCTCGTGGGTGCCGGCGTTGAGGAGGACCAGATCGACAGGGCCCAGGTGAGAACCAATTTCCGCGAACACACGGGCACACGCGTCCGGGTCGCTCACATCCAGCGGAAAGCCGACAATCCGGCCCGGCATCGCCTCGGACTCGCGTGACAATGCCTTGAGATCGGCTGCATAGCGCGCGCTGGCGGCGACCGTCCAGCCGTCACGTGCCAGACGGCGCGCCACGGCCGCGCCGATCCCCCGGCTGGCGCCGGTCACCCAGGCAATTCGCGGTTCGGATGCTGTGTCGGCCATGTCCCGGTTCCGTCTCAAACCTGGACTTCCTACGCCGTGAAATGTTCCGCGGATCAGGCGAATGATTCGCCGCACTGATCCGCAAACGATGCGCCTATGTAGAGGGGATCAATGCACGGGACAGGCATCCCCCCATCCCTCCCGTGCGGAACGCCGCGCGGTTCCCCGAGAACCGATCTCCCCAGGGCGCCGGCGGCTATAGGACCGGATCGGGCGCGTTCCCCATGAGCCCGGTCCGGTCCGGCCTTCCGGGTATCAGCGAACCGTCTTGTACCAGTCGAGGATTTCCTCGCCGGTCCACACGAAGGTGTCATCGCGGTTGCAGACATGCTCCAGGATGCGGCGGATTTCCCGCGCCCGGTGGGGCACGCCCATGATGTAGGGGTGCAGGGTGAAGCACATGATGCGCGTGGAGCCCGGCACGGCCGTGGCGTCCTCGATCAGCTGATCGAATTCGCGGATTGCACGGTCCCCGTACTCCTGGGCCCGGTGTCCCTGGATGAGCTGCATCGCAAGGTCGTTGAGCTCCTGCGTATAGGGCAGCCCCACGAGCGTCCCGCCCTTCACGCGAAGATCGACCGGCTGGTCGTCGAGCACCCAGTCAGCGACATATTCAAAGCCGGCATCGTGCAGCCAATCGACCGTGTCATGGGTCTCGGCCAGCGCAGGGCCCAGCCAGCCTTTCGGCGGCTTGCCGGAATATTCCTTCAGACGGTTGAACACCCGGTGGATCATGTCCTCCTGGTCCTCGACCGCCGGCAGCGCGCGCTGGATCCAGCCATGGCCGCACAGATCCCATCCTGACTCCAAGCTGGCATCGACGATCTGCGGATAGGCATCGCAGACGGTGCCGTTCAGCACCAGCGTGCCGCTGACACCGAAATCGTCAAAAATGCGCTTGAGCCGCCAGAACCCGACGCGCTGGCCGTATTCGTGCCAGGCCCAGTTGGGAATGTCCGGCACCGACTTGGCAACACCGCCCGGCGGGTTGACGACCGTACGCGGCATCGGCGCGTCGATCACCCAGTTCTCGACATTGATGCAAGGCCAGACCACCACCTTGCGCCCCTCGGGCAGCGGCAGGGGTTTGCGTCCATGGATCGGCTCGTAATCGATCCGGTCGGTGGGCCAATCGAGACTCATCTTCACTCTCCTTCGATGTCCGGGCGCACCCGGATCAGTTCGTATCCGACGCCGTCACAATCGGGATAGACGTCGGTCTTCTCGGTCGAGACCCGGACCGCCAGGACCTGCTCGAAGGCCAGGGCAAAATCCGAAATCTCCTGAACGAGCGTTTCCTGCAGGTTGATGTGCCGGGACTGCGCCAGACGCAGGACCCCGTCATGGACCTGGTCGTAGTTGAAGACCTCGGTGATGGAATCGTGCGACGGCACTGTATCGGCACGCATGTAGAGCACGATGTTGATGTGGATCGGCTGGGTCCGGCCCTGCTCGTTTTCGTGGACCCCCATGTGCACATCGACCAGCAGGTTCCGCAGGAAGATCTTGCGGACCTCCTTGCGGTGCTGCAGCAGGCGCTGCTCGACAGGGTCGGTGACGGCCATGCCGGCCACGAGCGCGTTCATGCGGTGTCATCCTTGTCCTGCGACGGGTCGAGAAACATAACGTCGCGCGCGCTGCCCACCAAATGCTGCCCGCCATCCACGAGGATGGTCTCCCCGGTCACCGCGTGGGCCCCGACGAGATAGCGCACGGCACCCGCCACGTCCTCGGGGGCGGAGCCCCGCGCCAGCGGTGTGCGGTCGTGCACAGCCCGGAACTGTGCCTCGGGCTGATCACCGCTGGGCAGGGTCAGCCCGGGCGAGACGGCACAGACGCGGATACGCGGACCCAGCGCCATTGCCAACATTTCCGTCATTCCCGCCAGCCCGTACTTCGAAAGGGTGTAGCTCAGGAAATCGGGATTGGGATTGTCGAGCTTCTGGTCAAGGATGTTGACGATAACGCCGTCGCCCCTCTCCGGCAGGCGGGCCGCAAAGGCCTGTGACAGCAGCATCGGCGCGCGCAGGTTGACGGCCATGGCCGCATCGAAGCTCACAGCATCGGCGGTCGCGATATCGTCTTCCAGGAAGACCGAGGCATTGTTGACCAGACAGGCCAGCCCGCCGGTCGCCTCATCGGCGGCGGCGATGAGCTGCACACAGGCCTGTGGGTCGGAGAGATCCGCCTGCACCGGGACCGCGTGGCCGCCGGCCTTCTTGATCGTTGCGACGGTCTCGTCTGCGGCATGCGAAGACGCATTGTGATGAACGGCAACGTGCCAGCCATCCTCGGACAGACCGAGCGCGATCGCCCGTCCGATCCGGCGGGCGGCACCTGTGACCAGCGCGCCCTTCATGGGTGCACGCAGCCGGTGTCAGTCACCGACGACGTCGGACATCGGGATATGATAGTAAATCGTCGCGATCTCGGTGCCGGGGTTATTGTCACCCAGGCTCGCGTTCGAGATGTGGCTGATCGCGAAGGAAATGCGTGAGCGGTCATCGAACCGGTAGCCCAGTTCGAGCTGCGAGCGGAACTCGATATCGTGGCCGAGGTCCTTGCCGCTACCGTCCTTGTAATAGCCGGCTCCGAAGCTGGGGGTGAACACCCAGCGCCGCCCGAAATAGACATCCATCAGGATGCCGCCGGCGGCATAGAGCGCGGAGTCCGTCGTTCCCTCGACCCCCAGCCACGGCTTCACGATGCCCAGCATCTTGTAACCGGAGCGGTATTCGATGCGGAAATCGACGGCATCCTTGTCGTCGTTCCAGTCATACCAGCCCGCGCCGACCACGATGAAATCCGGGTCGTCGGCCTGCGCCGTGCCGGCAAAGGTCAGGAAAGCCGCGCACGCCGCGACGGCCAGTTTCGAAAATCCACGCACGATATGCCCCCTTCCGGAGAAAACGGGTAAGCGCGCGCATCATAGGTTATGGAACCGAACGCGCAAGCCGTTCTTCAACTTGTCCGGCTCAACGGGCCTGTCCGGTCTTCAGCTGCTCCACCGCCCCAAGCAGGGCCGTACGCGTACCCGGTTCCAGGGCCGAGTGCCCGGCATCCGGCACAACCGTGAATGCCGCCTCCGGCCATGCTTTCGAGAGCCGGTAGGCTGTCTCGATCGGACACACCATGTCGTAACGCCCGTGCACGATGGCGGCGGGGATATGGCGGATGCGTTCGATCCCGTCGAAGAGCTGGTCCGGCGCGAGAAACGCACCATTGGCAAGGTAATGAGCCTCGATCCGTGCGAGCGCGAGGGTTCCCAGCGACGCCCCGACGGACCGCACCGCCTCGGCGTTGGGCTTGAGTGTGGAACACTGCGCCTCATAGGTCGCCCATACCTGCGCGGCCGCCATATGGACGGCCGGGTCCGGATCGTTGAGACGGGCCTGGTAGGCCGCGAGCAGGTCGCCGCGCTCGGCCTCGGGTATGGCAGCCGCAAAATCCTCCCAGGCATCGGGAAAAACACGGCCAAGACCGGACATAAACCAGTCCACCTCGCGCCGGGAGCAGGTGAAAATCCCGCGCAGCACCATGCCGAGCGTGCGGTCCGGATGGGCCTGGGCATAGGCCAGCGCCAGGGTGGAACCCCACGAGCCGCCAAACAGATGCCAGGCCTCCACGCCCAGATGCGTGCGCAGCCGTTCCATGTCCGCGATCAGATCGGCGGTCGTGTTGGCCTCGATCGAGGCCTGCGGGAGGGACCTGCCCGCGCCACGCTGGTCGAACAGGACGATGCGGAAATACTCAGGATCGAAAAACCGCCTGTGCACCGGCATGGTGCCCGCCCCCGGGCCGCCATGCACAAACGCGACCGGCACGCCGTCAGCACGGCCGGATTCCTCCCAGTACATCTCATGCCCACCGTCGAGCGCGAGCATGCCGCGCGCACGGGGTTCGATATCGGGGTACAGGGCGGTGCGCAAACCGGAAACTCCTCGTCTCGCACGGATGGTCGTGTGGGGGGCGGAATGAGGACGCGCAGAGGGTCCGATGTCAACCGGGCGGGCCGCCTTCGAGCCGGAGACACGCTATAATGCGGTACCATGAAACACCTGCTGACCGCCCTTTTCGTGCTGATACTGGTTGTGCCCGCCACCGCCGACACGGCCGACGAGGTACGCGCGCGCCTCGATATCGACGGCGAGGCGCGTGTGACCGAGGTCATAGACGGCGACACGGTGGTGCTGGACAACGGACGCCAGGTGCGGCTCGTCGGTATCCAGGCGCCGAAGCTACCGCTGGGGCGACCCGGGTTCGAGAAATGGCCCCTCGCGGACGCTGCCAAATCGGCACTGGAGGACTTGGTATTGGGCAAAACCGTCACCCTGGGATATGGCGGCCTGCGGACCGACCGCTACAACCGGCTGCTGGCCCATCTGTTCCTGCCGGACGGGGCCTGGGTGCAGGGACGGCTTCTGGAAGACGGCATGGCACGGGTGTACAGCTTTCCCGACAACCGGGCTCTGGTGCCGGACATGCTGTCGCGCGAAATCCGGGCGCGCGGGGAACAAACAGGTATCTGGTCCGTTCCCTATTATGCGGTTCTGGACACCACGGCAGCTGCCAGCCATATCGACCGCTTCGCGCTGGTGGAGGGCCGCGTTCTGGAGACGGCACGGGTACGGGGGCAGACATTCCTGAACTTCGGCGAGGACTGGCGAACGGACTTCACCATCTCCATCGCGGCCCGGGACTGGAAACGGTTCGAGGCCGAAGGCATATCGCCGGAGGATTACCGGGGCCGGAAGGTACGGGTGCGAGGCTGGCTTCGCTCGCGCAACGGCCCGATGATCAACGCAACTCACGCCGAGCAGATCGAGGTACTCAGTCCATGACTCTCCCACGCGGTACGATTTCCGGTCATCTCCGGAACCTGTCGTTGGTAGCGATGCTTCTGCTGACAGCCTGCTCGGTGAACCCGGCGACAGGCGAGCGCAGCTTCACCGCCTTCATGTCACCGGACGACGAATTGCGTGTGGGACGTGAGGAACACCCCAAGATCCTCAAGCAGTTCGGCGGCGGCTATGACAACGCGAAGGTCGCGGCCTATGTGGACAGTGTCGGCCAGAAGCTGGTGCGCACGTCGGAACTGCCCAATCTGAAATTCACCTTCACCGTACTCGACGACGACATCGTCAACGCCTTCGCCCTGCCCGGCGGCTACGTCTATATCTCGCGCGGCCTGCTCGGTCTCGCCAACACCGAAGCGGAACTGGCCGCGGTGCTCGGCCACGAGATCGGCCATGTCACGGCACGCCACTCGGCCCAGCGCTACAGCTCCGCCGTGCTGGCACAGGGGCTCTCGCTCGGCGCCGGCATCCTGGGCTCGGTCTTCCTCGGCACGTCGGACATCGGCCAGGCCGCCGCCCAGGGCTCGGCCGTCTATATGCAGTCCTTCTCGCGCGAGCACGAATTCGAGGCCGATACGCTGGGCGTGCGCTACCTGAGCCGCAACCGCTACTCGACCGACGCCATGGCGTCTTTCCTTGCCTCGCTGCAGGCCTTCAGCGCGCTGGAGGCCAAGGTCAGCGGCCTGCCGGACCCGGCTGAGCGCTACAACATCATGTCCACCCATCCGCGCACCCAGGACCGCGTCGTGGCGGCGACCCGCGCGGCGAATGTCCAGCCTGTTCCCAATTCGGTCATCGGCAACCGCGAATACCTGCAGGCCATCGACGGCATCACCTTCGGCGATTCCGAGCAGGAAGGTCTGGTGCGCGACCGGGTGTTCGTCCACAAGCCGCTCGACTTCCTGTTCCAGGTGCCGCCGGACTTCAAGCTGTTCAACGGCGCCCAGCAGGTGGTCGCCCGGGGTCCGAACAACGAAGGCATCCTGTTCAGCGGCGGCAAGCTGTCCCACAACGGGCCGATGCACACTTACCTGACCGGGGTGTGGGCGAAAAACACCAGCCTGAGCGGTGTCGAGACCATCGACATCAACGGAATGGAAGCAGCCACCGGCGCGACGCGCCTGCGCAACAACAGCGGCACCTTCGATGCCCGCCTCGTCGCCATCCGCCACGACCCGGAACATATCTACCGGTTCATCTTCCTGACGCCGACATCACGAACGGCCGCGCGCAGCGAGGATTTCCGGCGCTCCACCTTCAGCTTCCGCAAGCTGACCCGCGCCGACCGGAACCGCTACCGCGAATGGCATATCGAGACCCGCACCGTGGGCCGTAACGATACCGTGGCACGGCTGTCGCGCAACATGCCCCTGCCCGGCCCGAAGGACGAGTGGTTCCGGGTCATAAACGGGCTGCGCCCGGGCTCGGAGCCCTTCCCCGGACAGACGGTCAAGGTGGTGGTGGAGTAGCCGTCAGGCTTCCAGCGTTTCCGCCAGCGCCCCGCCCGCCTCGATACAGGCCGCGACCAGGCTGCCGCCGCGCCCGGCCCCGCCATCGAGGGTCATGGTGAACGGCGTCTCGACAACGCCATGGGCCGCACGCTCGAACCCGGCCACGATCCGTGCGAATTCGCCATAGGGCGCTTCAAGCTTGTTCAGGTCGCATGGCGGCCACCAGAAACTGTCTTTCTGAGTCTCCAGCGGACGCGAAGGGTCGATGCCCGCGCTGACGAACAGAAGTTCCAGATGATCGTCACCTGATGCGCCGACCGCCGCGCGCCGCAACGCCGACATGAATGGCACATGACCGGGCCGGGCATGCATGCCGTCGCGCAGGCTGGCCGTCCAGCGTGCGCACATGGCCGCGCCGGCGCGCGCCGCCGCATGCCCGTCCGCCACCCGGCCGCCATAGGCCTCGAGCGTCGGGCCGACGCCCTGCTCGACCATCCAGTCAAACACCTCCGGCGGGTTCATCGCGAACTGAAGCTGCTGGAGCTTCTGCCACATCTCTTCCTGCGCACCGCGCAGCATCGCCACGTCTGCGGCGAACATGCCATGCGCGGCGATCACGGCACGCCGGAAGGACAGGACCTCATCCACGGCACCGGCCGGATCGGGGCCCCGCCCGAGAGTGTTGCCGAGATAGACAAGCCTGTCTCCGGGCTCGAAGCGCTCCGACACCGCACGATGGAGCGTGCGCAGCCGTGCCGCATCGCCATGCACCGCGCCGATCGCCCAGACCCGCCGCACCGCGCGCAGCGTCGCAATCTTGTCGCCATCGAAGATCATTCGCGACATTCGCCAACTCCTTGCGCGCGCAGGATGAATCAGCGTTTCGCGTCGGAGCAAGCGCACAAACGGAACGGGCCGGCCCCATAGGGCCGGCCCGCATATATTCTCGATAGGGAAGTCCGGATCAGGACGCGAGGATCGCCTCGATCTTCTCCACGGCCTCTTCCGGCTCGGTCTTCTCGACTGCCCCGAGCTCGCGGGACAGCCGTTCCAGAGCGGCCTGGTACATCTGTCGCTCTGAATAGGACTGGTCCGGCTGGTCCTCGCCACGGTGCAGGTCGCGCACGACCTCGGCAATCGCCACCGGATCGCCGGAGTTGATCTTGGCGTCGTATTCCTGCGCGCGGCGGCTCCACATGGTGCGCTTGATGCGCACGCGACCCTTCAGGGTCTTGAGCGCGTTGTCGATGACCTTGCGGCTCGACAGTTTGCGCAAACCCGATTCCTTTACCTTGGTGATCGGCACCTTGAGCGTCATCCGCTCGCGTTCGAAGCTGATGACGAACAGACGCAACTTTTCACCGGCGATCTCGTAATTCTCGATCCCCGTCACCTGGCCGACGCCATGGGTCGGATAAACGACGAAATCGTTTACAGCGAATTCCAGCTTCTCGTTCTTCGGAGCCGCAGCCTTCGGTGCGGGCGCTTTCGCCTCGGCGCTTTCGGCAGCCGGTTTTGCCGCAGGCTTCTTGGCTGCGGGCTTCTTGGCTGCGGGCTTTTTGGCGGCAGGCTTTTTCGCCGCCGTCTTCGGCGCGGCCTTTGGCGCCGCCTTCTTCGCCGCAGGCTTCTTGGCTGCGGGTTTCTTGGCCGCCGTCTTCGGCGCGGCCTTCTTCGCGGCAGGCTTCTTGGCCGCCGTCTTGGTCTTCGCTGTCGCTGCTTTCGCCATACCCAATCCGTTTATGTCGTGGCCGGCAGGGCGAAATCATGCTCTCACCCCGCAATCCTGCGGAAAGCGGGTGAAAACGCCCTGCGATGGCGCGGAGTCCAGGATCAAGGGACGGCCCACGCCGTCCCTTAACGTCCTGAGCATAACAGAAAATTGCGCGTTTTGGTAGCCGCTCTCACGGCGCGGCGCGGCAGATCAGTCGCCGGAGCCGGGATTCGCGCTGAAATACTTGTCGAACTTGCCGTCTTCTTCCTTGAAGTTGTCGGCATCCTCCGCCTCGTCCTTCTTGGACGTGATGTTGGGCCACTTCTCGGAATATTCGCGGTTCAGCTCGAGCCATTTTTCGGCCTCGGGCTCCACATCGGGAATGATCGCCTCGGCCGGGCATTCGGGCTCGCACACACCGCAGTCGATGCACTCATCCGGATGGATGACCAGCATGTTCTCTCCCTCGTAGAAGCAATCCACGGGGCACACCTCGACACAATCGGTGTACTTGCACTTGATGCAGGCTTCGGTAACGACGTACGGCATATTCTGTTTCCTTCTGGCCTTCGACGCAGGGGGACCAATTACGAAGCTGGGCCCTTTCGGTCAAGCACGCGTTTTCGCGCCTCCCCGCTCTCCCTGTCGGTAACGTAAAGGAGGCCAGCAACGCGCCGCAACAGGTTTGCCTCAAGGTGATCGACCTTCCCGTCGGCGTACACGACCTCCCACAACATTTCGATCATGCGGATTCGTTCATCCTCGTCGAATGCGTCCTTGATTCGCCGGGTGTAGGTGTAGAGTTCCACCGCGTGATCGGTCGCCGCATCGGCGGCCTCAATGAGGCGTTCCGCCTCCTCCGCGCTGAGGGAAAACTGCTCGCGCAGCAGGCCTTCGATCACCCGGCGCTCCGAGAGGGCATAGTCGTCGTCCCGGCGCGCGGCCTCGACAAGCACCGCGGCGGCGGCGAGCTGGAGATCGTTCACCGCGCGGCCGCCCCGGGCCGGCGCCGCGTCGTCCTCGGCGTCGAACAGTTGTTTCAATCGGTCAAACATCGCGCTTCTCTACACGAGCCCCGGCCGCCCCGACAACCAAAGCGACCGTGATCTGCGTCACGCATCGCGCAGCCGGTCGATGGCGCGGCGTTCCCGCTTGGTGGGGCGGCCTGCTCCGGCGTCACGCACACCAGCGGCCTGCGGACGCTCCTCACGTGGCGGCATGGGCGGCGACAGGTCTTCATAGAGTGCCTGCGCCTCGGGCGCCGGGCCCCGGCGCTCGCCCAGCGCATCGATCTTGATGACACGCACGCGCGGTCCCTGGGCGAAGGTCAGGACATCGCCCACGCGCACGGAATGGTTGGACTTGTTCACCGGCTGCCGGTTCACGCGGATATGGCCGCCCCGGCACATCGTGGTGGCGAGGCTGCGGGTCTTGCAGAAGCGCGCGTACCAGAGCCATTTGTCGAGGCGCAGGCTGTCCGGGCCTTCCGCCGTCAACGCATGCGTTCCTTGAGTTCCGCCAGCTTTGCAAAGGGCGAATCCGGATCGGGCGCCTTCTCGCGCGGCGCGCGGCGGTTGCCCGGAGGCGGACCCTTGCGGCCCCGCTTGCCCTTGCCCTTCGCACCGCCCTTTCCGTCACCCTTGCCATCCCGGGCCTGCTGTCCGCCGGACGCCTCACCCTGATCCCGGCGGCGGCCGCGCGGGCGGCGCGACACCTTGATGCCGTCCTCTTCCTCACGCACGGCATAACCGAAGCTACGCAACATCTTCGCGAAGACATCGGCGGGCGCGTCGATGCGCGAGAGGATATCCGGGACGACCGCGAACTCGCCCTCCTTCGTCCCGCGCCGGATCGTGGCCAGCATCCGCTCCAGCTCATCGGCCCGAATGGCGATCGGCCCGGCGGGGCAGAACCCGAGAGAGAGGTACCAGTTGTCATCCGTGCCTTCGACGCGCGGCATCGCCGTCGCGCCGCCGTCGGGCAGCGGCGCTTCGATCCCGTGACGGATGCGAAACAGCATGGCCTTGAGCGCCATGACGCGGCCCTTGAGCATGGCAGGCAGATAGGCTGAAGCCACCCCGATACGCACCCCGGCCCGGGCGAGGGCCTTGCGGTCGTCTTCTTCCAGATGCGCGCCCGGATCGTCGCCGCGTTCACGCAGAGCGCAACCCAGCCCCTCACCCAGCCGGTAGGCGAGCGCGCGCGCCGCGCCCGTGAATTCCGATTGGCCGAGTGCATAGAGCGGCGCGAGCTCAACCCCCAGATGGGCGTCCAGCCATCCCTGCAGGCGTTTTCGCATGTCCTCGCGCAGGGGCGCGTCCAGCAGGTCGCTCGACAGCACCTCGACCGCCGGGTGCAAAATCTCGTTGCCCGCCACGATGCGCGCGACGGGCGCGTCCTGCCACATGATCTGCGCACCGGCGTGATCGAGGACGAAGGCATCGTCCTCGGAGCCCGCCAGGGCGGCTATACGCGTACCGATTGCTTCCCTCACGGCGCGGTTCGCCGCTGCCATGAGCCGCGGACTGGCCGCGACATCGTCATCGACCGGAACAAAACGAAATCCATCAAGGCGCCCCACTTCTTCACTTTCCACCGTAACCTTGCCGTCTTCGGACAATCCGGCAAGCAGTTCCTTGTTCTCGCGCAACCGCCGGGTCAAGACCGCCGTCTTGCGATCGACGAAGCGCTGGGTCAAGCGTTCGTGCAGCGCATCGGACAGCTTGTCCTCCAGCGCGCGCGCGCGGGCCTGCCAGCCATCGGCATCGTCCAGCCAGCTTCGCCGGTGCGTGATATAGGACCATGTCCGCACGCCGGCGATACGCGCCATCAGGGTGTCGATATCGCCGTCGGTTCGGTCGAACTGCCCGATTGAGCGTTCGATCCATTCCGACGGGATCGTCCCCGCGTCGCGAATGAGGAACCTGTAGATCCGCGCGACGAGGCGCGGATGGTTGCCAGACAGATCACCACTGAAATCGGGGATCTGGCAGACATCCCACAACAGGCGAACCGCCTCCGGGTTCGAGGCGGCCACCTGGATATCGTCATGCTCGCTGACCGCAGCCAGCGCGTTGTAGTCGTCGGCATCGCGCGCCTTGCGCAGTTCGGGACGCGGCGGGCGGGCGTCCAGGCTGCGGCGCAGCGTGTCGGCGGAGCTGAAATCCAGATCGTTCGAACGCCAGAAGACCGACTGTACGGCTTCGAACCTGTGGTCCTGCACCGCGTCGATCAAGTCCTGGTCGAACGGCTCCAGTTCGGCCGTCGGACCGAAGGTGCCGTCCTCGGTGTGCCGGCCCGCGCGTCCCGCAATCTGCGCGACCTCGGCGGGGGCGAGACGGCGGAAGCCGTGCCCGTCGAACTTGGTCAGCGACGAGAAGCCGACATGGGCGATGTTCATGTTCAGGCCCATGCCGATGGCGTCAGTGGCGACGAGATATTCCACCTCACCCGCCTCGTACATCGCCACCTGGGCGTTGCGCGTGCGCGGGCTGAGCGCGCCAAGCACAACCGCGGCCCCGCCGCGCTGACGGCGCAGCAGTTCGGCCAGCCCATAGACATTTGCAGCCGAGAACGCGACCACGGCGCTGCGCGGCGGCAAGCGGGTCAGCTTGCGGAACCCGCCATAGGTCAGCCGCGAGAACCGCTCGCGCCGCTCGAAGGTCGCGTCCGGCACCAGCTTGCGGATGATCGGCGCCATGGTCTCGGCACCCAGCAACATCGTCTCGGACCGTCCCCGCGCATAAAGCAGGCGGTCGGTGAAGACATGGCCGCGTTCAGGATCGGCGCACAACTGCACCTCGTCGATGGCCAGGAACTCGACCGAAAGGTCGCGTGGCATCGCCTCGACGGTGCACAGGAAGTAGCGCGGATTGGGCGGGACGATCCGCTCCTCACCAGTGATCAGCGCCGCCGCGCCGGCCCCCTTCAGGCGCACGACCCGGTCGTAGTTTTCGCGCGCGAGCAGGCGCAGCGGAAACCCGATCATGCCCGTCTCATGACCCAGCATGCGATCAATGGCGAGATAGGTTTTGCCGGTGTTGGTGGGGCCCAGAACGGCGCGGACCGGAGGCTTCTGGTGAAACGACATGACGCAGCATCTCCGCTGCGTGGCACGAATGCAACTGCCGCGAAAAACCGCCGCATGCCGGATTTCCGGCCGGGCCGGGATTCCAACAGAGGCCAAGGCGCGGTAGTATGGCATACCAACCATCAGGACTTCGCCTTGACGTCTCAGGACACATCGCAGCCCGCGTCCGCGGTCATCTATTACATGCCCGATGGCTACTCCATGTCGGGACGGCGGTTGATGGGCCGCCAGTCCGCCGGTGCGAGCTTCCTGGCGGGCTATGCCCGGCACGCGACGGTGCGCGATTTCGTGTGCATGGCACCTGACCGCAAGGCCGCCGAGGCCTTTGCCGAAACCGTCCAGCCGGTCGCCAACGAGGCCGGCCGTCCGCTGCGCAGCGCCCGGTGGATCCCGTTTGAAACGCCTGAGCGGATCGGCGCGACCGGATGCCTGTTCTACCCCAGCCCCACCATCGCCGATCACGCCTGGCTGCGCCGCCGCCATGACCAGCGCGCCTGGAGCCTGTGCGGCATCACCCACACCACGGCCAGCGACACGGTGATGGAAGCCATCGGCACCTTCGCCACGGCACCCCTGCAAAGCTGGGATGCGGTCATCTGCACCTCCCGTGCAGTCCACGACATGGTGGAAGGCCTGCTCGATCGCTGGCACGAATATCTCGGCGCGCGCCTCAACACCCGGCCCGAACACCCTGCGCGCCTGCAACTGCCAATCATCCCCCTCGGGATCGACGCCCAGGCCTTCGCGGGCGACGACGAAGCCCGCATCACGTTCCGCCAGCAGAACAACATCTCCAGCGATTCAGTCGCGGCCCTGTTTCTCGGGCGACTGTCGGCCACGGCCAAGGCCCATCCGCTGCCCATGTTCATGGGCCTGCAGGCCGCCCAGCGCGCCACTGGCAGGCGGGTCCACCTGATCCTGGCGGGCTGGTTCGAGTCCGAAGCCGAGCGCAAACAGATCGAGGGGCTGGCGCGTGAGGTGTGTCCCGACGTGCCGGTGCATATCGTCGATGGGCGCGATGCGGAGATACGCCGCCAGGCCTGGTCGGCCGCGGATTTCTTCACCTCGCTTTCGGACAACATCCAGGAGACCTTCGGCCTGACCCCGGTCGAGGCCATGGCGGCAGGCCTGCCGGTGGTCATCACCGACTGGAACGGTTACCGCGACACGCTGGACAACGGCGTTCAGGGAATCGCCGTTCCGACGGTCTCCGCCCCGCCCGGCGCGGGCGATATCCTGGCGGCACGCTACCGCTCGGGCCGGTACAGCTATGGCGGCTATATCGGCCGCGCCGCGCAGTTCACCGCGGTCGATCCCGACCTCGTCGCCGACGCCTATACCCGCCTGATCTCTGACGACGACCTGCGCAAACACATGGGCAAAGCAGGACAGGCACATGCGCGCAGCCGCTTTGACTGGTCGGTCATCATTCCCGAATACGAGGCCCTGTGGACCGAACTGGCGGCCCGGCGCGCGACCGACACCGAGATCGCACCCGTCGCGCCGGGCGCTTCCATGGACCTGCTGCGCGACGATCCCTACCGCCTGTTCGAAGGCTATCCGAGCGACCTGATCGATATGCAGATGACGGTCCGGCGGCGCACCACCGACGCGGCGATGGACAATCTGCTACGGTTCGAGATCAATAGTGCGGTCTCGGGCCTGCTGCCCGAAGCGGCCCAGACCCGGGCCCTGCTCGCCGCGCTGCCCGACGGCGGGGCGCCCGTCAGTGTCGGCGAACTGATCGCGGCGGCCGGCGCGGAGCCGGTGGCGGCGC
>Ga0181578_10002269_pt1 | contig 18123 bp, 17 predicted proteins | sample 071ome_21_FD_148659 | JGI IMG/M metagenome (GOLD analysis project Ga0181578, IMG submission 148659) | Coastal salt marsh microbial communities from the Groves Creek Marsh, Skidaway Island, Georgia - 071401CT metaG (spades assembly) | ecosystem: Environmental > Aquatic > Marine > Intertidal zone... | reverse complement strand
GAACCCCGGTCCACGGACCTTTTGGTCTGGAAACTGGAGCGGGTGAAGGGATTCGAACCCTCGACCCCAACCTTGGCAAGGTTGTGCTCTACCCCTGAGCTACACCCGCGTCGCAGATCCAGCATGCCAGAGCCGCTCGACCACAATGCTGCGTCGGTATAATCCAACCCACCGACGCTGGCAAGGCCCGAATCTTATGAAGACGCAATTTCGCGCGGCGCGCCGGATTTACCATATGCCGCGCTGTCGCCAAGCGCCGTTGCCAGCGCCGCGGCGACCTGTTCCTGAACCGGTGCATCGAGATAGGGATGCATCGGCAGCGCCAGAACCCGGGCGCAGAGATCGGATGTCACGTCCAGCCCGCCATCGGCAACGGGGAAATGCCTGTAGGGTGGCTGTTCATGCATCGGCACCGGGTAATAGACGGCCGTCGGCACGTCATGCGCCTTCATCACGCCAGCGATGTGGTCACGATCGGCACCTTCGGGAAGCTTGATGGTATATTGTGCCCAGCTTGATGTCGCCGCCGCGGCAAGCCGGGGCGTTTCGACAAGATTGCCGAGCATTGCCGCGTACCGCTCGGCAACCTGCTGGCGGCGCGTCAACTCATCCGCGAAAATATCCAGCTTGGCATCCAGTACCGCGGCCTGCATCGTATCGAGTCGCGCTGTCATGCCGATGCGGATATTCTCATAGCGGGTCCGGCCCATGCCGTGGATGCGGCAGGACCGCATGATCTCGGCCTTCTCGTCATCATCGGTGAAGACAGCGCCGCCATCACCGTAACAGCCAAGCGGCTTTGCCGGGAAGAAACTGGTGCAGGTCAGCGCGGCAAGCTGGCCAACCGGCGTGCCGTTCCAGCTGCCGCCGAAACTCTGCGCCGCATCATCTATTACCCACAACCCGTTCTCGGCCGCGAAGGCGCCGATGGCGGTGTAATCGGCAGGCTGGCCAAACAGCCCGACGCCGATGATTCCGACAATTTCCACGCCGCCGTCGCGTGCCGTCGCCAGCGCATCGCCAAGACGCGCCGGGTCAAGGTTGAAGGTCTGCGGGTCGACCTCGGCGAAGACCGGCACGGCGCCAAGGACGGGCATCACCTCGGCGCTCGCGGCAAAGGTAAAGGACGGGACGATTACCCCCTGGCCGGGGCGCAATCCCTGCGCCAGCAGCGCCAGGATCAGCGCGTCGGTGCCGGATGAGCAGCTGATGCAGTGTCTGGTGCCTGCATATTCCGCCAGCCGCGCCTCGATGGCCAGCACCTCCGGCCCCATGATATAGGCGCCATGATCAAGGACGGTGGCCAGATTATGGTCAATACGTTCGCGGATTCGGGCCTGTTGGCTGGCAAGGTCGATGAAGGGAATCATGGGTCAGCCTTTCCGGGCCAGCGTGACATCCGGACTGCCCGGCGCGGCACCAAATTCGGTGAAAGTGTCGTCGATTGTCTGCAGAATGCGTTGTACGGCAAGGCCGTCGGCGATATCCGTCGGCGGCGCGGCGCCAGTCTCGCAGCAGGCGATGAAGGCACGCATTTCCTGTTTCAGGGGTTCGGATTCGGGAACCGGCAGTTGTATTGGTGCGGCGCGGGTGATGGCAAAATTCGCCCCGTCCGGCGTGATCTCATCGCGGTAGAGTGTCAATTTCTCGGCCCAGGGTCTGGTGTCGTCAAACACCAGCGATCCGCGCTCGCCGGTGACGCTCAGGCGATGTTCCTTGTACGGACACATCCAGCCGGTTGTCATCATCGCGCTGCGTCCACCGGAAAAGCCAAGCCAGGTCGAGGTCATGTCAGGCAGGCCGGGTGTGATATGGCTGGCACCCCGGCTGCTGACCTGATGCGGCATCTCGCCCATCAGCGCCAGGATCAATGAAAGGTCGTGCGGACACAGATCATAAATCACCGATTCAGTGGCGCGGATACGGCCCATCGCCAGCCTGTTGGCGCTGACATGCCGGATCGTCCCGATCAGGCCGGCGGCAAGATGTTCCTGCAGCGCAAGGAAGGCGTCGTGATAGCGGATCAGGTGGCCGACCATCACCTGCCGGCCGGCATTGCGGGCCGTAGCGGCGATCGCCTCGGCATCCTCAAGATCAAGCGCCAGCGGCTTTTCGACAAAAACATGAAGGCCGGCGGCAAGGGCCCGGCAGGCAAGGTCACGATGCGTCGGTGCGGCGGTGGCAATGACCACCCCGTCCAATCCGGCGCCGTCCAAGCCGGCCCCGTCCAATTTGGCCCCGTCCAATTTGGCCTGGCCGAGGAGCGTGGAGACATTCATGGCCGGCACGTCGAATTCGGCGGCGAGCCCCTCGGCATGCGCCGACACAAGGTCGGCGACACCGCCAAGAACCCCGAGCTGTGCCAGATTGCGGGCCAGATTCCGGCCCCACATGCCACACCCTATGAGTCCGATGCGTGTCATCGCCACCTGCTTTCGCGTGAAGTTCCCGCATGGTTTAGGTTTGCCGCCCCCGCCGGTCAATCGTTGCATTCTGTTACACGCCGGCCTGCTTTATGACCGCCGACATGCTCTCACGGTGCTTTCTTGACAAAATCGGAGGGCACTCTAACTGTCAGAAACCGACCAACAGCCAGCGACCAGCCTGGCCCAGTGATCATCTTGCAAGGATTTCCGCCATGGACGCCTCTTCCGCTTTCAAGGACACCCTGCCGACCACCCCGGAAGCGTTGATGGCAACGCTTCATGAGGCTGGCATTACCTATTCCCTTCATGAACATCCGCCGCTTCGCACGGTCGAGGATTCAAAGGCTTTCCGGGGTCAGATGGACGGCATGCATGTGAAGAACCTGTATCTTCGCGACAAGAAGAAGAAGAACCACCTCGTTGTGGCGCAGGAGGATCGCAATATCGATCTGAAGGCTCTGCCGGCCATGATCGGTTCGGACCGCCTGTCCTTTGGCAGCGCCGACAGGCTGTTCGAATTTCTGGGCGTCCGCCCGGGGGCGGTCAGCCCGTTCACGCTGATCAACGATCCCGAACATCGGGTCAAGCTGTCGATCGATGCCAGCCTGATGGAGGCCGACATGCTGTTCTTTCATCCGCTGGTGAACGACCTCACTCTGGGTGTGACACCGGACGGGCTGCGAAGCTTCCTCGGGATCACTGGCCATGATCCGCGGATCATCTCGCTCTGATATCCGGTCCGCGCCGGGCGGCAGCGGCATCCTCCAAGTCATCGCGCACCTTGTTTTGATCCGGTCGATGCCTAGATTGAGGGTGTCGAGATCAACCGCCAGACAAGCGAGCGGCCACACAGGAAAGCGGCCACACAGGAAAGCGAGAGTGCCATGGACCAATTGATTGCAGGTGGAGCGTCAGCGCCTGTTGACGTGACGATGGATAATTTCATGGCCGAAGTGATCGAGGCCTCTGCGGCCACGCCGACGCTCGTCCAGTTCTGGGCCCCTTGGTGTGGTCCCTGCAAGCAACTTGGCCCGATTCTCGAAAAGGTCGTTGGTGCCAGCGGTGGCAAGGTTCGTATGGTGAAGGTGAACATCGACGACAATGCGCAGATCGCCCAGCAGATGCGGGTGCAGTCGGTGCCGACTGTCTATGGTTTTGTCGATGGCAAGCCGGTGGACGGTTTTGCCGGCGCGCAGCCGGAATCGTCGATCAGGCAGTTCGTTGACAAGCTGGCCGGCATGGGCGGTGCCGGGGCGGATGCCGCCGCCATGCTCGAGGCTGCCGAGGCGGCGCTTGCCGAAGGTGATCCCGAAACGGCGATGATGCAGTTTCAGCAGGTGATGAGCATAACGCCGGAATCCGTGCCGGCGCTTGCCGGCGTGGTGCGCTGTCTCACCGCTTCGGGTGATATCGCCGGCGCCCGCGAGGTCATCGACCAGCTGAATGACGAGTTTCTCGGCGATCCGGCGATGAAGACAGCGGTCGCCGCGGTCGAGCTTGCCGAGAAGGCCGCATCGTCGGCCGGCGAGCTTGATACCGCCAAGGCCGCAGTCGAGGCTGACCCGGCCAATCTTGCGGCACGGCAGGATTACGCGCTGGCGCTGTTCGCCGTCGGGCAGAATGCCGAGGCGATGGATCAGCTTCTTGAATCGATCCGTATCGAGCGCGGCTGGAGAGATGATGCGGCGCGACTGCAGCTTCTCGAATTTTTCGCATCGCTTGGTGCCGCGAACCCCGATGTCATCGCGGCCCGGCGCAAATTGTCGACGCTGCTGTTCTCATGATGGCGTGCGTGGAGTTTCACCGACAGGAGCCGGACAATGATATCTGATCGCGATACCGACATGGTGATGCCGTCGCAGATTCCGATCTTTCCGCTGCCGAACGCGCTGCTTCTGCCGGAAGGCCAGCTGCCGCTGAACATCTTCGAGCCACGCTATCTTGCCATGATCGAGGATGCGCTTGGTACGCCGGGCCGCCTGATCGGCATGGTACAGCCGGTTGACGAGGCCGGCGCGCTTTTCGGCATCGGATGCGCCGGCCGCATCAGCTATTTCCAGGAAACTGGCGACGGCCGGTTCATGATCGCCCTGAATGGCGTCTGCCGGTTCCGACTTGGCGGTGACCAGCTTACCGGACGCGGCTATCGTCTGGCCGACGTGACCTGGGACGAATTCATCTCCGACCTTGAGGATGATGAAGGCGGCATCGCCGACCGTGACCGTATGTTCGCCGTCATGAGGCGCTATTTCGACACGCAGGGATTCGAGGCTGACTGGGACCAGATCGAGCGGTCTGACGACAGCGCGATCCTGAACACGCTTGCCATGGTCTGCCCGTTCGATGTCGCCGAGAAGCAGGCGCTTCTTGAGGCAGAGGGTGTGCGCAGCCGGGCCGATCTTCTGGTGACGATGATGGAAATGGCACTACATGGCGATGAGGGCCAGAATGACGCGCGACACTGAAGACAGCGGCCAGACAGCTTTCGAGTCGGCACGCCTTGATCCGGCGCTTCTCGAGGTGCTGGTATGCCCGGTCACGCAAGGGCCGTTGAAATATGACCGGGTGCGCGGCGAGCTTGTCAGCCATCAGCTAGGCCGTGCCTTTCCGGTCCGCGACGGCGTGCCAATCATGCTTGTCGAGGAGTCGCGGGCGCTTGATGATGACGGGGACAGCACGTCATGAATGACGCGCCCTGGCCATCCGAAATCAGGCTCAGCGCCGACAAGAAAACGCTGCATGTCAGTTTTGAGGATGGCGACAGCGTATCGCTGGGTGCCGAGCTGTTGCGCGTTGAATCACCGTCGGCCGAGGTGCAGGGTCACGGGGTTGGTCAGAAAACAACGCCGCGCGGCAAACAGGATGTCCGCATCACCGGCATCGAGCCGGTGGGGAATTATGCAGTCAGACTGATTTTCGATGATGGCCATGACACCGGAATCTTCAGCTGGGACATCCTGCAGGATTATGGCCGGCGGCAGGACAGCCTGATGGCCGATTACCGTGACCGGCTGGCCGCTGGCAGCTAGGCTGGCTCATTTCAGGATCATTGTCAGCCGGGGAGCCGGCCTTCCAGAAGCGCCGCCTCGGCAAGCTGGCCACCTGCCGCAATATCCGAGAAGACCGATTTGACAGGAAGTCGGTCGAGCATCGTGAAGCCAAGCCCGGCGAGGCGGCGAATGCCGGCCGGCGCGCTCGAGAACAGATTGTTCAGGCCCGATGTGGCGGTTGTCATCGCCGCCCGTTCGCGCCACCGCGCCGCCGCATAGGCGCGCCGCAGCGACATATGTGATGCCGGCAGGCCGCGTCGCGCATTCTCGACTAGCAGATCGGCCAGTACCGCCGCGTCGGCCAGCGCCAGATTATACCCCTGACCGGCCAGCGGATGGATGGCATGTGCCGCGTCACCCGCCAGAATCAGCCCCGGTGCGGTAATGCGCCGCCGCCAGCTTGGCCGCAGCGGCCAGGCAAGCCGCCTTCCGGCAAGACGAAGATAGCCGAGGCCGGTGCCAAAAGCTGTGAGGCAGGCCGCCTCGAAGGTGGTGTCATCAACCGCAAGCAGGCGTTCTGCCTCGGCATTCGGCAGCGTCCAGACAAGTGACAGTCTGGTGCCGTCAAGCGGCATCAGGGCAAAGGGTCCCGTCTGCAGAAAGCGTTGAAAGGCGGTGTCGTCATGATGCCGTTCCGCCTCGAGAATGGTGACGATGGCGGTTTGTGTCTGGCGGGTCTCGCGAAGGCCAAGCCCGGCCACTTCCGCAAGATGGCTTCGGGCGCCGTCACAGGCAACCACCAGCGCGGCGTGAAGCGATGATGCGCCGCCGCTGTCAGCGGTCCCGTTGATGTCCGCAAGGGTCAGTTCCGCCGCGTCGTCCCCGGCCTGCCATGCCGATACCGAGCTGCCGCGAAACTGCGTCACCGGTCTCTGGGCGATGCTGTCGCCAAGTGCGGCCCGCAACGTCATATTGCCAACAACAAAGGCCATTGGTGCCGCATCCGTTTGCCAGGACAGGTCGGTTTGCGCGCGCCGCCGTGCCGCCAGTCCGGTTGGCGGGGCCCCCTCGGCGATGGCGATGCGCCTGATCGGCGCGGGAGGGGTCGCAAGCCGGTCCCAGACGCCAAGCGCCGTCAGCATGCGCGCGCCGGCGGCGTTGATTGTCGTCGTCCGCTCATCCGTGTCCGTTATCATGCCATTGTCGCGGTCAACAAGCGCGACATCCAGCCCGGTATGGGACAGCGCCGTCGCCATCATCACCCCGGTCAGACCGCCACCGACAACCGCCACATCATGCATTATCGCCACCCGGACTATCGGCAAAATGCCGGTTGATCACCTGCCGCGCCAGCCCGGACAGATCCGTCCCGTCGAACATATAGGCATGGCACCCGGCGGCCCGCCCGGCGGCCAGGTCGCTGTCCCGATCGCCGATCATCACCGATGCCGCCAGATCGATGTTCCATTTGGCGGCCAGTCCAAGCAACAGACCCGGTTCGGGCTTGCGACAGCCACAGGGTGGTCGCATGGCGGGGCTCACTGCCTCGGGATGGTGGGGGCAATGGGCGATATCCTGAATGTGGCCGCCGGCAAGGCCTGCCTGCGCCACAAGATGGTCGTTGAAGGCCTGCATCTGCGCGGCGGTGAAGATTTCTCGCCCGATGCCACCCTGGTTGGTCACGATGAAACAGGCGATACCGTGGCGGTGAAACAGGCTCAGCGCGTCAGGCGCGCCCGGCATCCAGGCAAAATCATCGACCAGATGCGTGTAGCCATGATCAATATTCAGCGTCTGGTCACGATCAAGGAATACCGCGCCGCGCTGCGCCGGCGGCCTGATATCTGCATCTTTCGGTGATGGTGCTGTCATGCTTTCATCTAGGCTGAACAGGGGTCTGCTGTCCATGCGTAATGCGGTCTCATGGGGGTGTCGCAGCCATCTCTTGGTGTTTGACCGGGTGTTTGACCGGGTATCGGGCATGTCATTTTCCGGCTCAGAGATTGCCCGCCAGCACGTCATGCGTTAGGACAGTGGCAGGAGTGGCGCGCGACAGTTTCGGCCGGCAAGGGGCCGGCGGCGGAAGCGCCAGAATGCAGGGCAACAGACGATGAAGCTGAATCCGGATTACAGGCTGTTTGACGGCAATATGTTCGTGCAGATGCGGGCCCTCCTCGCCGATGCCGCGCCACCGGCCGGGCGTGATCTTCTGGACATGTCGATCGGCGAGCCGCAGATCGCCGGCGGCGATCTGCTGATGCGCAGCATGTCGACGCATAATGAGGGCTGGCAGTTCTATCCGAAGGCCACCGGTCATCCGCGCTTCACCATGGCGGTGGAGTCCTATATCGCACGCCGCTGGCCCACGGCTGCCGGCCTTGTCGACCTTGAAAAACAGATGCTGCCGGTGCCAGGAACGCGCGAGCCGCTGGGCCTGATGGGCGGACTTGTCAAAGGCACAAAGGACAATGCGGCAGCGCTCGTCGCCAACCCCTATTACCATGCCTGGCGTGCCGGCGCGCTGGCCTCCGGCGCTGAAATCCTCTATCTCAACGCGCATGCCGGGTCCGGTTTCGTCCCCGACCTTGGGGCGCAACCGGAGGATGTGTTGGCCCGCACCAGCATTGTCTATCTGTGCAGCCCGACAAACCCGCAGGGCGGCGTGATGTCGATCGCGCAGATCAAGGCGGCCATAAAGCTGGCCCGCCAGCATGATTTCCTGCTGGTGATGGATGAATGCTATTGCGATATCTGGCGCGACGCCCCGCCGGCCGGCGCACTGGAGGCGGCGGCGACGCTGCATGCCGAGGAAGGTGGTGATGCCGCACAAGACCCGCTTCGCAATCTGGTGGTTCTGAACTCGCTGTCAAAACGCTCCAGCGCGGCCGGGCTGCGCGCCGGCTTTGTGATCGGCGATGCCAGCGTGATGGCGCTGTATCTGAAGGTGATCGCCAATACCGGCTCGCTGGTGCCGACACCGTTGCTGCTGGCGGCGGCCGATCTGTATGATGATGACAGCCATGTTGCCGCAATTCGGGCACATTATGACCACAGCTTCGCCCTTGCCGTGCGCCATCTTTCCGTGACGCCGCCACCGGGTGGTTTCTTTTTATGGTTGCCGGTGGCCGATGACCGGCAGTTTGTCTGGCGGTTGATGCAGGAACAGGCGGTGCGGGCCATGCCGGGGTCCTTCATGGCCGAGGTCAGTGACGGGATCAATCCGGGTGCCGGATATGTGCGGTTGGCGCTGGTGCATGATCATGAGCGCACCGAGGAAAGCCTTGCCAGGGTGGCGGCGCTCTATGATGCCGACAGCCGCGGCGCGGCATAGACGGAGGCGATAATCGACGCTGAGGCAAAAAGCAGGATCCTGTCTCCGGCCCTGATCGGTTTTCTGCGCCGCCGGGCGATGGAGTGTGCCGGGCTATGCCTCGTCATTATTGGCGCGGCGCTTACAGCGATGCTGGTCTCGCCGGGACGTTATGATCCTTCCTTCAGCGCCTTCTCCTCCGGCGATGTCCAGAACTGGTTTGGTGCCCTTGGCTCAACCATCGCCGGCGGGCTTCGCGTCAGCCTGGGAACGGCAAGCTTCTTTCTGACCCTGCTGCCGCTTGGCTGGGGCTACCGGATGATGCGCAAGCACCCGATGCGCCATAATATCGTCCGCCTCTGTCTTGCGCCGGTGTCACTGTTGCTTCTGGCCGCCGGTTTCTACGGACTTTCGGGTGCGGATGGCAGCGCCGCCGGCGGTGCTGCCGGAGTTGTCCTGACCGGACTGACCCTGCCGCATCTGCCACCGATCAAATCATTGTTCGGGCTGAACAACGCACATTATCTTGGCACCGGATATCTGATCGTCGGTCTGTTGATATGGTCCTGGTGCGCGACCCTTTCACGCCGGCAATGGGGCCTTGTCGCGGCGCCGGTCCGCGCGGTGGCGGGCATGCTGGCGCGCCGCCTTGCCGCGCGCCGCGAACAGGCCGATGCAGACGAGACTGACGCGCCGCCGCTGACGCTGACCGAACCCGAGGCGCCAGCGGCGCCAAGGAAAAAGACACCCCGCAAAGCCTCTCGCAAACGCAAGGAACCGACGCTGCTTGCCGGCGCGGCGGCCGACAGCAGTACGGCTTCAACCCGCCGCACCGCCGGTCAGGGGCGGCTCGATCTGGATGGTGACGGGCAGTTCCGTCTGCCGCCGGGCAAGCTGCTGGCTGCCCCCGGCAAGGCGGCCTCCGGCCCGTCGAAACAGGCGCTTGATGAAACGGCGGCGCAGCTTGAACATGTTCTTGGCGATTTCAGCGTGAAGGGTGAAATCACCGAATCCCGCTATGGTCCGGTGGTGACTCGCCATGATCTGGTGCCGGCGCCGGGCACGAAGTCGCAACGCGTGATCTCGCTTGCCGATGACATCGCCCGTTCGATGAGCGCGGTCTCGGTTCGTGTCGCCGTGGTGCCGGGGCAAAATGTGATCGGCATCGAGTTGCCGAATGTCGACCGGCAGATGGTGGTGCTTCGTGAAATCTTCGACCACGCTGCCTGGCAGGATGATGGCGGCGACCTGCCGATGGCGCTTGGCAAGGACATCGCCGGCGCGCCGGTGATCGTCGATCTGGCGAAGATGCCGCATCTTCTGGTCGCCGGCACCACCGGCTCGGGCAAGTCTGTCGGCATCAACGCGATGATCCTGTCCTTGCTGTACCGCCATACGCCGGAGACCTGCCGGATGATCCTGGTCGATCCGAAAATGCTGGAATTGTCGGTCTATGACGGCATTCCGCATCTTCTGAGCCCGGTTGTCACCGAACCGTCAAAGGCTGTGACAGCACTGAAATGGGCGGTCCGCGAGATGGAAAGCCGCTATCGCAACATGGCCAAGCTCGGTGTTCGCAACATCGCCGGCTACAACCAGCGTGTTGCCGAGGCGCGGGCCGATGGCGAGGTGCTGACAAGGCGTGTGCAGACGGGATTCGATGCCGAGACCGGCAAGCCGGTCTTTGAGGAGGAAATCCTCGATCTGGCGCCGCTCCCCTTCATCGTCGTGGTGATTGACGAGGTGGCCGATCTGATGCTTGTCGCCGGCAAGGAAATCGAGGCGGCGGTGCAGCGTCTGGCGCAGATGGCGCGCGCCGCCGGCATCCATGTCATCATGGCGACGCAGCGCCCGTCGGTCGATGTCATCACCGGCACCATCAAGGCCAATTTCCCGACCCGCATCAGTTTCCAGGTCACCTCGCGGATCGACAGCCGGACGATCCTTGGCGAGCAGGGCGCCGAACAGCTTCTTGGCCGTGGTGACATGCTGTTCATGGAAGGTGGCGGGCGCGTGATGCGGGTGCATGGACCGTTCGTCTCCGACAATGAGGTCGAGGCGGTGGCGAACTTCCTTCGCAAGCAGGGCGAACCGGATTACAACGACAAGGTCGTCGCCGAGGAGGAGGAGGCCGGGGCGACGGCTGGCGCCACCGGCGATCTTCTCGGCGAGGGCAGCAGCCTCTATGACCAGGCGGTGCAGCTTGTCGTCCGTGAACAGAAAGCCTCGACAAGCTTTGTGCAAAGACATCTGAAGATCGGTTATAATCGGGCCGCAACCATCATCGAGGAGATGGAAGGCAACGGCATCATCAGCGCCGCCAACCATGTTGGCAAGCGTGAGGTGCTGGTGACCGAAGGGGATGGGCAGTAGATGACTGTGATGGTCGACAGATGCCGGATGTCACGGCGTGGCGGGGGTCTTTGCGGGCTTGTTGCCGGGGTTTTTACCAAGGCTTTTACCCGGGTCTTTAGCGGGATCCTGGCTGGCCTTCTTGGCGTCATGCTGATGTCGGCCGGTCTTGCCGCATCGAACGATCCGGTCGCGCGCGCCGAGGCCTGGTTTGACGGCATCAGCACGATGCGCGCCGATTTCATTCAGGTGGCATCCGATGGCACCAGCGCCACCGGTGAGCTGCATCTGCGCCGTCCACACCGGATGAAGGTGATCTATGATCTCGAGGAACCGCTGATCCTGCTGACCACGCCGGTATGGCTTCATGTTGACCGGCCAAAGGACAAGACGGTGACAAGCTATCCGATCAGCGAGACGCCATTGTCGTTGATCCTGCAGGACGAGGTGCTGCTGCGCTCGAAGGATTTCACGACCACGCATGTCGTGCAGGACGGAATCACGCGGATCACCCTGAAGCGCGATGTCGGCGAGGCCGCCGGCGAGCTGACCCTCGAATTCACCAACCGGCCTTTCGAGCTGCGCCGCTGGACGATCCGCGATGCGGCCGATGTGGCGACGACAGTGACGCTGCAGAACATGCGTTTCGGCCATAAATACGAAAACAAGTTCTTCGCGAAATCCGACTATCCTCTTTCCAACTGACGCTGGAAATGCGCCTATCCGAAGGAACCGCGCAGGAGTGAGGCCACTTCGGCCGCGGGTGTCGCCCAGTCCCCGGGTGTTTCCTGCCGGAAAAGGCTGACCGACCGGTACCAGTTGCTTTGTCGAACGTCCGCGCCCCATCGCCAGTCCGGTATAAAAGCAAGGAGTAAGCTTGTTTTGATACCGAGCGCGCCGGCAAGATGGGCGACCGAGGTATCGACTGTCACCACGTGATCCATTAGCGAAACGAGACCTGCTGTTTCACTGAAATCATGTAGAAATTCGGTATGAAAATGCAGGTTGGAACGGGTTGCAAACAGGTCCAGCTCGTCTTGGCTCAGGTCGATACCAAGAAAATGGTAATCCGCTCCATCCGGCAACGCTGTGAGCAACGTCTTCAGATCCATGCTCCGATTCTTGTTATTTTGATGGTCCGGATTGCCCCGAAAGGCAAATCCGACGCGCGGCCTCTCCGCGGGTCCAAGACGTTTGTGCCATATGGACGTGATCTGCGAAGGCACTGTGAGATATGGCTCTGGTGCTTCGGACGGCGCCAGGTTCTTGCCCAGAAGGTAGGGCAGGCTCATCATCGGGCACTGAAAATCTATCGCTCCGTCTTCACCAACAGACATTTTTTCCAGTGAAGTGACCTTGAAATCGACTGATTGCCGCGCAAGCAGCGATTCCAGTGGTTGCTGCACTGCAAGCAGCACGGTGTCTGCCAACGGTGTAAGATGTTCCAGATATCGAAAGAACATAAGCGTATCGCCAAAGCCCTGCTCGGCATGAACCAGGAGTGTTTTTCCTTGCAGAGGCGTCTTTCCGTCCCATTTCGGTGCTTCGCCCTTGTAGCGATAATCAACAGGAACAGACCGGCGGGAATCGAAACGACATTCGGCGTATGGCCAGGCAAGGTGCAACTTATTTTTCAATGCAAGCGCAACGAACTTGTTGAAACTGGCATCGACCATGTTTGCGCCAATCTCCATCGCGGCGTCAAAATGCCGGATGGCGTCGTCAAACCGTCCGAGAGACAGGTAGGCCAGCCCCAAATTGTCATGCGTGGATGCCGACGTTCCATTCAGGTCCAGACTGCGCTTGTATAGATCGATTCCTTCCGGGGCTCTCCCCTGCTTTACCAGAACCAGACCAAGATTATTCAGGGCATTGGTGAATCCAGGATTGATCTCGAGAGCTCGGTGATAACACAGAGAGGCGTCTTCCCACCTTTCAAGGCGTCGGTAACAAATGCCGAGATTATTATGTGCCTCTGCGTTCTCTGGATTGGCGTCGACCGCCTTGCGACCTGCCTTGAGCGCCTCTTCAAATCGGTTAAGGCGGATCAAGCACACGGCCATGGCATTAAGATTTATGGCATCATCAGGTGTGAACTGCAGGCTTCCGTCAACAATCTGAAGCGCCTCCTCGAACTGAGATTGCGCCATCATCCGGTTCGCAAGATTGGCCCGCGCTTCCAGGTAGTTCGGTTTGAGGTGAACGGCCCGCGTGAATGCCTTTATCGCATTTTCCTCATGTCCGATGTTTGTTGCGGCAACCCCGAGAAGGTTCAACAGGAAGTGTGCGTTGGGAAACCGCGATGCCAGATTGTAAGCCTGTTTTGCCGCCTCCGTAGCCTCTCCCCGGCTTAGCAGCTTGCCAATATGCTCAAGATCTTGCATTGGTGGATGGGTGGCGGCAAAATTGCTATCAGCAATTGCTGACCGGCTAAGCAGATACCCCTTCCGGGCGTGGGCATTTTGTGGAAATTTTTCGAGTGCTTGTCTGTATAGTTCTCTGGCGTCTGAAAAATGTTTGCCTGCAAACGCCTTCTTGGCCTTTTTAAGCTTGCTCTCCAGATTGAAAGACACGACAACCACCCATAGGATGTAAAGGGATACGCAATTACATTATCAGCTAGTTTCATCTAGAAAGAAACGAGGCTGAAACGCTTGGTGATGATGTGATGGCTGGTCCATAAATTGCTAGCGCAACCGTAATCAATCACAATTCTATCTTATCAACCCTCGGAAAATGTGGCCATGCGTTTAGCAACCTGGAACATCAATTCGGTGCGTTTGCGGATCAATCTGGTAACAGACTTCCTGCGCGCCGCCGACATCGACGTGCTGTGCCTTCAGGAAACGAAGACCGAGGATGCGCATTTCCCGGCGGCGGCACTGGCCGAGGCCGGCTGGGCGCATCACGCCTATCGGGGCGAGAAAAGCTATAATGGAGTGGCCATCATCTCGCGTCTGCCACTGTCGGAGCCGGGCCATATGGACTGGGCCGGGCGTGGCGATTGCCGCCATATCTCGGCGCGGATCGATGATGGGCCGCTGGTGCATAATTTCTATGTTCCGGCGGGCGGTGATGTGCCGGATCGCGAGGCGAACCCGAAATTTGGCCACAAGCTGGATTTCATTTCCGAGATGACCGGGCATTTCGCCGCCAACAACCCGCAGAACGCCATTCTGGTTGGCGATCTCAATATCGCGCCGCTGGCCGAGGATGTCTGGTCGACAAGGCAGCTCCGCAACGTTGTCAGCCATACGCCGGTCGAGCGCGAGGGGCTGCTGCGCCTGATCGAGGATGGCGGGTGGCATGACGTCGTCCGGTCGCATTTCGGACCTGAGGAGATACTCTATTCCTGGTGGTCCTATCGCGCCCGTGACTGGGCGGCGAGTGATCGCGGGCGCCGTCTCGACCATGTCTGGACAAGTCATGATCTGGCGGACAGCATCCGGTCGGTATCGATCGAGCGGCATCTGCGGGGCGTGGAAAAGCCGTCGGACCATGTGCCGACGGTGATCGAGCTTTAGCTCCGCACCGCTTTTCATTCGCCGTAATTTGGCGTATAGGCTGGCCATGACGGAATTTCTGAAAATGCACGGTCTCGGGAATGATTTCATCATTTTCGACTGGCGGGATGGTGGTTGGCGTGACGGCGGCCCGATGCTGATCGGCGCAACCGCGGCGCGGGTGCTTGCCGACCGCCGCCTGGGGATTGGCTGCGACCAGATTCTTGTCATCCGCGAGTCGGGGACCGCCGATATTCGCATGGACATCCTGAACCATGACGGATCCTCATCGGGCGCATGCGGCAATGGCACGCGCTGCGTCGCCGATTATGTGATGCGGCAGACCGGCCGCGATGAGCTCAGCATCGAAACCGATGGCGGCCATCTTCGCGCGCGGTTCGACGGTGGCGACCAGATTGCCGTCGATATGGGCCCGGCGGCCACTGGCTGGCGCGAGGTGCCACTGGCGCGTGAGGTCGATACGCTGCAGGTGCCGCTTGGCCTTGACGGGCTTGGCGATGCTGTCTGCCATTCGCTTGGCAACCCGCACGCTGTTGTCTTTGTCGATGATGCCGAGGCGGTTGATCTTCGGCGTCTGGGGCCGCTTGTCGAACATGACGCACTGTTTCCGGACCGGGTCAATCTGTCGGTTGTCAGCCGGATTGACGAGGGCGCCTTCAGGATGCGGGTCTGGGAACGCGGTGTCGGGATCACCATGGCCTGCGGCAGCGGTGCCTGTGCGGTCGGCGTGGCGATCGTCCGGCGTGGCCTGGGGCCACGACGCAACCGGATCGTCATGGATGGCGGCGCTGTTCAGATCGACTGGGACGAGGCCAGCCGCCATGTCACGATGACCGGGCCGGTGACGTATGTCTGTCAGGGCACTTTGTCACCCGAACTGGACGCCCTTCTGGAGACATCACGGCTGGAGAGGATCGATGGCGCAACGTAACGCGCCGCGGGTCGAAACCTTCGGCTGCCGGCTGAATATCTGGGAATCCGAGGTGGTGCGTGACCAGGCGGCATCAGCCGGGATAAATGACGCCATCATCTTCAACACCTGCGCGGTGACGGCCGAGGCCGAACGCCAGGCACGCCAGGCCATCCGGCGGGCGCGCCGCGACGACCCGGCGGCGCGGATCATCGTCACCGGCTGCGCCGCCCAGATCGCCCCCGACACATGGGATGCCATGCCCGAGGTCGATCATGTTGTCGGCAATCATGACAAGCTGACGGCGCCGGTCTGGCAGTCGCTGGCGGCAGGCGGTGAGGCAATCATCGTCAGCGATGTCATGCAGGTGCGCGAGACGGCGACGCACATGCTTGACGCTTTCAGTGCGCATACACGTGGATTTCTGCAGATCCAGCAGGGATGCGATCATCGCTGCACCTTCTGCATCATCCCCTATGGCCGCGGCAATAACCGTTCGGCCGGGCTTGGCCAGATCCTCGAGGCGGCGGGCCGTCTTGTCGATGGCGGCTGCGCCGAGATCGTGCTGACCGGTGTCGATATCACCTCCTGGGGAAGCGATCTGCCGGGCCGTCCGCGCCTTGGTGAGCTGGTTCGCGAGATCCTGCGCGCGCTACCGCGCCTGCAACGGCTTCGCCTGTCCTCGATCGACCCGGCCGAGCCCGACTCGCAGCTGATGGACGTGCTGGCGGCCGAACCGCGGCTGATGCCGCATCTGCATCTGTCGGCGCAGCATGGGGATGACACAATCCTGAAACGGATGAAGCGGCGGCATCTGGCGCGCGACGTGGTGCGGTTCTGCGACGAGGCGCGGCGGCGGCGGCCGGATGTGGTGTTCGGCGCCGACCTGATCGCCGGCTTTCCGACCGAGGGCGAAGCGGCGCATGACGCCACACTGCGCCTGATCGACCGGGCCGGCCTGACCTATCTTCACGTATTCCCGTTTTCGCCACGCGCCGGCACGCCGGCGGCGCGCATGCCGCAGCTTGATGGCAAGCTGATCCGGCAGCGGGCCAACGCCCTGCGCGCGCATGGCGGGCAGCGGCTTGACAGATTTCTCGACAATGCGGCGGGAAGCCATGACCAGATTCTCGTGGAATCGGGCAATGCCGGCCATGGGCGGAATTTTGCCAGGATGCGGCTTGAGGGCGAGATGGCATCGCCGGGGCAACTTCTCGATGTGACGGTGCTTGCACGTGACGGGCAGCATCTCAAGGTGGTAAGACGGTAACATGAGCTGGTTGAAAAAACTGACCTCGGGGCTGAGCAAGACCAGCGCCAGGGTGACATCGTCACTGTCGTCGCTTCTTGGTCGCTCGTCGATTGATGCGGCCTCGATCGAGGAGGTGGAGGACGCGCTGATCAGCGCCGATCTTGGCACGGCGGCAGCAGCGCGGCTGGCTGAACGGGTGCGCCGTCACAAATTCGATGGCGAGGTGACGGCGCAGGCGCTGGCTGCGGCACTGGCGGACGGGATCACCGAAATTCTCGAACCGGTGGCGGCACCGCTTGTCCCGCAGCCCGGCAACCGGCCGCATGTGGTGCTTCTTGTCGGTGTCAACGGGTCGGGAAAGACCACGACGGCCGGCAAGCTGGCCCAGCAATGGCGCCGGGAAGGCAAGTCGGTGATGCTGGCCGCCGGAGACACGTTCCGCGCCGCCGCCATCGAACAGCTGCAGATCTGGGGAGAGCGCACCGGCACCGAGGTGATCGCCGGCACGCAGGGCGGTGATGCCGCCGCGCTGGCCTATCAGGCGCTGGAACAGGCGCGCGCGCAGGACACCGATATCCTGATCATCGACACCGCCGGCAGGTTGCAGAACCGCACCGAACTGATGGACGAGCTGGCGAAGATCGTACGGGTGATCCGCAAGCTGGACGAAACCGCGCCGCATGATTCGGTGATCGTTCTCGACGGTACGGTCGGCCAGAATGCCCTGTCCCAGGTCAGCGCCTTTCAGGACATTGCCGATGTCAGCGGGCTGATCGTCACCAAGCTTGACGGCTCGGCGAAGGGCGGGGTGGTGATCGCGCTTGCCGAAAAGTTCCAGCTTCCCGTGCATGCTGTCGGGGTTGGCGAGGGCGCCGATGATCTGCAGCCTTTCGAGGCGCGTGACTTTGCCAACGCCCTTGCCGGCGTGTCGAGCGAGACGTGATTGCGGATTTGTGCTCAGGGAAACAGTGTCGCACTCCGGCCGGCCAGCCAGTAGGCCGCCAGTCCGACATATTCCTTTACCCATATCCGTACACTCGCTGTCCCCACCCCCATATCATAGACAGAGGCTGATGTTGTGCCGGTCTGGAAATCCACCGGATAGGGAATGATGTTCTCCCATCCGGCGGCGGCGAAGGACCCCATTGCGCGCGGCATATGCGCCGCCGAGGTGACGAGCAGCCAGCGCGACCCCGGCTGCGGCACCGCCACCGTCAGGCTGTTGACGGCGTTCTGATAGGTGTTGCGGCTGGTGGATTCATAGATGATGTCGTCATCCGCAACGCCAAGCTCGGCAATCAGCTGGCGGACGGTTTCGGCCTCGCTCCAGCCGGTCGGTGTCAACCTGTCGTCATAGCC
>Ga0181578_10002266_pt1 | contig 18143 bp, 17 predicted proteins | sample 071ome_21_FD_148659 | JGI IMG/M metagenome (GOLD analysis project Ga0181578, IMG submission 148659) | Coastal salt marsh microbial communities from the Groves Creek Marsh, Skidaway Island, Georgia - 071401CT metaG (spades assembly) | ecosystem: Environmental > Aquatic > Marine > Intertidal zone... | reverse complement strand
ACGTTGCCGGCCAAGTGGTTGGACACCGAAGAAGGGGACGAGGGTTCGACGATTGAGCGAGAAAAAGATTGATTGGTATCGCAAATGATCATCTTTTTGAAGTGATCGGCCAATCATGATGTGACTGCCTTGGGTGGGCTTCGTCTGCGAACTGACCAGGGCGTTTCGTCCGCCAATCTCGTCGGTGAGTGATAGGATGATTTGAGCTGCAAGTTTCCCATCAGTCCAGCCGTGTGGGGGGCGATCTATTGCCCGATTCGGATGACGGGACGCGCAGGAGGTTTTTGAGGAGGACTTGGTCTCGACTGCTGAGCGTAGGTGATGTTCAGGTCACGTACATTGCCTCGCTGAACCTCAGGCGAGACTGAGGCAAGATGAATCCAGATAAAGAGAGGGCGAAATGAACGAAAGAGAGATCACCGAGACCCATCGATCGGATGAAGTAGGTGAGGTCAATCCCGCAGATTCAGAGGCCATTGATCAAGCTGCCTATTGGCGCGCAAATCTACGCATCATGGCAAGCCTATTGCTGATTTGGTTTGGGGTGTCATTCGGCTGCGGCATTTTGTTCGTTGACCAGTTGAACGAAATCCAGTTTTTTGGCTGGCGATTGGGTTTTTGGTTCTCTCAGCAGGGCGCAATCTATGTCTTTGTGTTGCTCATTTTTGCTTATGTGATGTTGATGAATCGGTTGGACCGTCGATTCGGTCTGATGAAGGAGGACTGAGTCGTGTCGGCTACGCTACTGACGTATGGATTTGTTGCGCTCACTTTTGGGATTTACATCGCCATTGCCCTCTGGAGCCGCTCCGACTCGACCAACGAGTTTTATGTCGCGGGGGGTGGTGTGCATCCCATCGCAAATGGTGCGGCAACCGCCGCAGACTGGATGTCTGCTGCGTCCTTTCTATCCATGGCGGGCATTATTGCATTTGAAGGCGCTGACGGTGCCCGCTACCTCATGGGTTGGACGGGTGGTTATGTGCTGCTGGCCTTCTTGTTAGCGCCTTATCTGAGACGATTCGGAAAGTTTACGGTACCGGATTTTGTCGGCGACCGTTACTACTCGCAGACAGCGCGGTTAGTGGCCGTGCTGTGCGTCATCTTTATTTCTTTCACCTACATCGCCGGGCAAATGCGAGGCGTGGGTATCGTGTTTTCTCGGTTTCTCGAAGTGCAAATTGAGACGGGTGTTGTGATCGGCATGGGCATCGTCTTTTTTTACGCCGTGCTTGGTGGGATGAAAGGTATTACCTACACGCAGGTTGCGCAGTACTGTGTGCTGATCTTCGCTTATTTAGTGCCTGCGATTTACGTTTCAATATTGCTGACCGGAGTTCCTTTGCCGATGTTGGGCTTCGGCGCCACCCTGGCTGATGGTTCAGGCGTTCATCTGCTCGACAAGCTCGACGGCTTAACAACGCAGCTCGGAATGGCTGCGTTCACCGAAGGGCGAAAATCAACCGTGGATATGTTCTTTATTGTGGCGGCATTGATGGCTGGGACCGCAGGCTTGCCTCATGTCATCGTTCGCTTCTTCACCGTGCCGGATATGCGGGCGGCCCGAGTATCTGCAGGTTATGCACTGGTATTTATTGCGTTGCTGTATACCACGGCGCCGGCGGTGGCGGCTTTTTCACGTATTAATTTGATCCAGGCTGTGGAGAACGCGTCTTACGCTGACCTTCCAGATTGGTTTGGTAAATGGGAAGACTCTGGACTCCTATCATGGGTCGATAAAAACCAAGATGGCAGGCTCCAATACCGAGGTGGCGCAGCGATGAATCCTGCCAAACCGGTGTTTGTAGAGGGGCGAGGCGCATCGGGTGAGCGCTTGGTAAGCAATGAACTGACATCTAACGATAATGAGCTGTATATCGATAGAGATATTATCGTGCTTGCTTCCCCAGAAATCGCCCAGCTACCGAACTGGGTGGTTGCGCTTATGGCCGCGGGAGGACTCGCAGCAGCCTTATCGACCGCAGCCGGTCTGTTGCTTGTGATTTCCTCGGCTATTTCTCATGACCTCATAAAGAATACTTTGGCAAAGAATGTGACCGAACGGCAGGAATTGAACTACGCCAGATTGTCTGCCGCGGTCGCTATTTTTATTGCAGGACTTTTTGGTATTTATCCGCCAGGATTTGTCGCCGAGGTGGTTGCCTTCGCGTTTGGTCTCGCGGCGGCGAGTTTTTTCCCCGCGATTGTTCTCGGTATTTTCTCGAAACGAGTGAGTAAGGAGGGTGCGATCGCAGGGATGCTCACGGGTATCGTCTTCACCGCAGGCTATATCATTTACTTCAAATTCATCGATCCCTCGGCGAACACCTCGGAATTTTGGTGGTGGGGTATTTCTCCAGAGGGCATCGGTACCCTTGGCATGTTGCTCAATTTTGCCGTATCACTCAGTGTGACCCGATTAACGCACGCGCCACCCGCTGATGTGCAAGCGATGGTGCTGATGATCCGACAACCAGAAAAGGGAGATTAAAGCCGTGACGCAAGGTTCCGCCCTAGTTGAGCACTATCGTGCTGAAGGTGTTCCTCGAGTCAAAATCGGATTTACCGATATCGACGGCGTGATGCGTGGAAAGTATCTCAGTCTCGAAAAATTCGCGTCCATCGCTGATGGCACATCGGGATTTTGCGACTGCGTGTTTGGGTGGGATGTCAACGACCAACTCTATGACAACGCGAAGTATACGGGCTGGCATACCGCTTTTCCGGATGCCGTCTATCGAATTGACCTCAACTCTGAACGACGCTTGATCGAAGAGAGAAACATTCCCTTCTTTCTTGCGGATTTCGTCGGCGAAGGCGATTTCCATCCAGTCTGTCCTAGAAATCAGCTCAAGCGAGTGATCGCGAGCGCCGAAAGCATGGGTTACCGCGCGCGTATGGCGTTTGAGTATGAGTTTTTTGTCTTTAATGAGACCGCAGCCTCTGCCGCAGCCAAGAATTACCAGAATTTGACGCCTCTGACGCCAGGTAATTTTGGTTATTCAATGCTTCGGACGTTCTCGTTGTCAGATTTATTTAACGAATTGATGGACCACTGTGTGAATCATGGGATCCAGCTCGAGGGGCTGCATTGTGAAACAGGGCCTGGTGTGTGGGAGGCTGCGATTACCGTGACTGATGCGCTCGAAGCAGCTGATCAGGCGGCGGTTTTCAAGGTGCTCGCTAAATCGTTTTTCCAGAAACGAGGAATGATCGCAACCTTCATGGCGAAGTGGTCAATGGACTACCCTGGGCAGAGCGGGCATTTGCATCAATCGCTGTTGTCCGCTCGGGATGCGGAGCCTTTGTTTTTCGACGAAGAGGCGGCGTCTGGGATGAGCGACCTGATGCGGCATTACGTTGCAGGGCTTCAAACTTATCTGCCAGAACTGCTTGCGATGACTGCGCCAACAGTCAACAGTTATACCCGTTTAGTGAAAGGTGCCTGGGCACCCACCGCATCAACTTGGGGCCTTGAAAACAGGACCACCGCACTGCGGGTGATTAAGGGTTCACCCAAGGCTCAGCGGGTCGAATTTCGCATCGGCGCAGCGGACGCTAATCCTTACCTTACAGCGGCCGCAACGCTGGGTGCGGGTCTGCTTGGTATCGAGCAGAAACTTGATTTGAGTGATCCTGTTGTTGGCAATGCCTATGAAATTCAGGACGATTTGCCAGAGACGCAGCAGCTGGCAAGCAATTTGTTGGATGCCACGCGGCTCTTTGAAGCGTCACCAGCCGCAAGACAACTCTTTGGACATGAATTCGTTGATCACTTTGCCGCGACGCGTCGATGGGAGGTTCGAGAGTATGAGCGACATCTCAACGATTGGCAGCTTAAGCGATACTTCGAAATCATATAGACTTCGCGCCGAAGGTGAGGATTGGGCCCAATGACACAAAGTGTGCGGGTGCTTGGCATATTAAAAGCGGATTCCGTAAACCCTGATTTGCAGGTGACGCACGGGGATTACACGGATATGTTTCAGTCAATATTCCGTGTGGCGGACCCCACGCTCACGTTCAACATTTATGATGTGCTCGCTTCTCAATATCCGGACAATATTGACGAATGTGACGGTTATTTGATCACCGGAAGCAGGCACAGTGTCTATGAACCGCTCCCCTGGATTCAAAGACTGGGCGAATTCGTTGTCGAATTACACTCAGCCAGGAAAAAGCTCGTTGGAATATGCTTTGGTCATCAGTTGGTTGCCCATGTGCTGGGTGGGCGAACAGCAAAAAGTGATCGAGGATGGGGTGTCGGTCGACATGTGACTCGACTCTATGATGCCAGTCACCCCGATTGGCCAAGTGAGTTTGCGCTGCTGTCCAGTCATCAAGATCAAGTCCAGGAGCCCCCGCCAGACGCCGAGATTATCGCTCAAAGTGATTTTTGTCCCATCGCAGGCATGACGCTGGGGCAGCATATCCTAACCCTTCAAGGACACCCGGAGTTTACAAAAGACTACGCGCGAGATTTGCTGGGCGTTCGTCGAGAAGTGCTGGGAGAGTCTCTATACCAGGCGGGGCTAGCCAGCTTAGCTGAAGATGTACACCAGCTCGAGGTTGCACGACTCATCTTGGACTTTTTGTTTGATGGGCCGAGCGCGGGCGCGCTAAGCGCTCAGGTTCCAAAATGATGACACTCCGTGTGTCCGCGAGCTCATTTGCGCGAGCTAGCGTCCTCGGAGGGACTTGCGAGTCGCCAGGTCCGCTCAATAGACCCTCTCTGCGCGGTCTGATGGTCTTGCCCCTCGGTGGAAGGCCTTCGAGCGGATGGTCCCTCAGGCGGGTCGACCTATCTCGGCTGCCAAGCTAGCAGCGCTCATCGTGTCTATTTTCCGATCAGGCGACATCAGAGGTCGCTATCCTGACCAAGTCAATGAATCCTTGGCGTTTGCTCTGGGTCGTTTCCTGAGGGAACGACTCGGTTCGCCTGCCTCGATTGCCCTCGCGCGAGACACGAGAGCCAGCGGTGAATCGCTCTTTGAAGCCTTGGTGAGCGGACTTTCAGGTGCCGGTCATCAGCTAATCGATTTGGGGGTTGTCCCGAAGGAAGTAGCCAGTTACGCGCTGATTAAGGAGATTGCTGACTTGGCTGTCGTGGTCACTGCGAGCCATCATCCCGCTGGTATGAACGGATTCAAAATTCTCGAGCGGCCAGGGGCATCCAAGCCCACGGGGGATGTCATTCAGGCGTTCAACCATTGGTTGCCCCATTTCGACAAGCGAGATCGAGCTCGAAGCTCGGAAGCGCTGATTCAGTTGGCGTTAGCCGATCAATACGCCGATTGGCTGATCGAACGATTGCCATTACCTGCGGTCGTCAGTCCGCTTCTGGTCTGCGGGTTGGGAGGCACTGCCGCATCCGTCGCCGACCCCTTGATCGAGAAACTAGGGTGGAAAGCGACAAAGCACCAATGGAGGCTGGGGGCGCTGCCCGAAGAGGGTCCAGACCCAAGACTCCCAGGAAACAGGAAGCTGATCCAGGGCGCCATCTCTAAGGCTGATGCCACCTGGGCCGTTGCGTGGGACGGCGACTGTGATCGATGCGTGTTTTTTGATCGAGCAGGTCACGAAATCGCAACGGCCTACGTTAATCAGATACTGATTGAAAGTTTGCCAGTCATGTCGAGTTCGCTTTGTGTCACTGACGGTCGCTCAGTCTTTAACGCGGAGACAGCGCTCGCAAGACGAGGGGGTCATTTGCAAGTCGTGGAATCTGGATCTGTTTGGGTCCGTCGCGCCATGATGGCCTCTAGCGCTGCTTATGGTATGGAGTCGTCTTCACACCACTATTTTTCGGACTTGTCCGGCTTTGATTCGGGGTTTCTCGCTTTTTTGAAGACGGTGTCTGCACTCGAGCGTTGGGGCGGCGATATTGAAGTGGCTCGGGATGTGTGTCGGGAAGATGCGCGTTGCCTGGCTGAAATGACGATCACCGATTTATCGATGGCTCAGGCGATGGACCGGCTTGAGAGTGGCTTCGGGCGGTTTCGACAAAAGGTCAGTGATACCAGTAGCCAAGTGGTTTTCAGCGAGGCAGAGGACTGGCGGGTAAGCTTGCAGGCATCGAAGACTGAATCTGCGCTTCGTGTGAATGTGGAAACCAAAAATCCTTCGAGGTCGATTGAGGCGTTAGGGGAGGAATTCTTAGCGTCCATGGGAGTCGCTGTGGATAAGGCGGATGCGCCAAGCGAGCGGCGATTGTCTCGGCATGCAGTGATTGCGCTATGATCAGGATGTGGGTTGTTATCAATTGAATCCGTTGAAAAGCCAAACTTGAAGCTCCAAAACATCAGGATTTGGATGGTGTGAAGGGGAACGATTGCTCAACAAGGCGCCGACTGTGTTGATCTGGGGGAATAAGCGATGACCGATGCACATCCCTACGCTGCGATGGTGAGTCCAAAGACCTACGCGGATCCGGCGGCTTTTAATGCGCTCACGGCGGCGTTCCGTGCGTCGGATCCCTTGCCTTGGATCGAAAGTGAGACGCACAAGTCGTTTTACATCGCAACTAAACATGCCGACATCGTAGAAATATCGCGTCAACCTCAGCTCTTCAAAAACACGCAATGGTCTGTTCTGCAATCGAAAGAAATTGAGGCTCGCCAGATGGAGCAGGGAGGCGCGCTTCGAACGCTGATCCACATGGATGAACCTGACCATGGCAAATTCCGCGCATTAACCAAAGATTGGTTTATGCCCGAGAACTTGAAGAAGGTTGAGTCTGCTGTAAGAGCCATTGCTGATCGAACGGTCGACGATATGCTAGCCAAAGGACCAGAGCTCGATTTCGTCAATGAAGTGGCTGTCTGGTATCCGCTGCGTGTCATTATGTCGATTTTGGGCGTGCCAGAAGCCGATGAGCCGCTGATGCTCAAGCTGACCCAAGAGCTTTTTGGCGCTGATGACCCTGATTTGAAGCGGGAGATCGCCTCAGATGAGGATCGGATGCAGACGCTGATCGATTTTTTCAATTATTTCAACGCGTTGACCGCAAGCCGTCGAGCGACTCCGACCGATGATGTCGCGTCTGTCATCGCGAACGCTGAGGTTGATGGCGCGCCCATTGGCGAACTCGAAGCCATGTCCTACTACATCATCATCGCGACGGCGGGACACGACACCACCAGTTCCTCAACAGCGGGGGGACTGCATGCCTTGATGACGCATCCTGGTGAATTCAAGAAGGTGAAGGACAATCGCGCCATTATCCCGCTTCTAGTTGAGGAATCGATTCGATGGACGAGTCCCGTGAAGCACTTTATGCGTTATCCAGACCGTGATTGTCAGATACGTGGGAAAACCGTTCAGGCGGGGTCGCCGATTATGTTGCTTTACCCGTCAGGGAATCACGATGAGGAAGTTTTCGATCGACCCGATCAATTCATCGCTGATCGAAGACCCAATCGACACCTGGCTTTCGGGCATGGTGCGCATCATTGCTTGGGGAATTTGCTCGCCAAGATGGAAATGAGGATGTTGTACGAGGCTTTGTTTGAGCGAATCGCGTCTTTCGATCTGATCGGGGAGGCTCGATGGGTCGAATCCACCTTTGTCTCAGGATTGAAGACGTTACCCGTGCGGATCAGGCCCGCCTGAGCTGGCAGAATTGGAGGGCACGATTCTCACCGGCAGGTTTTTTTTTACACAATGATTCCTTAGGTCGATGGACTTAATGTGAGTGCCATTGGTGGAAGAACATGGGAATCAAAAAGACAACTGAGGCACCCGAGATAAAAAAAGAGATGCACAGTAGCGTTGACTTAAATCAAACTGGAGGGGTAATCGATCGGATGCAGATGCGTGATCTAGGTCGAAATCCACAAAGTTAGAAGCTACCAAGAAACGACTCGCGGAGATAAGTGCCGCAGCGGAATTCTGCTGAAGAATTCGGTCATTAAATTGAAAACGAAGGGAGTCACCATGGCCAAACTAAACCTGAACGTAAACGGTGTGACGAAAGCCGTCGATGTTGATCCAAGCATGCCGCTTCTTTGGGTCTTGCGAGAAACGCTGGGCATGACCGGGACGAAATACTCTTGCGGTATCGCACAATGCGGCGCCTGTACGGTCCATCTTGACGGTCAACCTATTCGATCATGCGTGCTGCCCGTGAGCGCCGTCTCAGAATCGACCAAGATCACCACTATTGAAGGGTTGTCCGAGGACCTCTCTCATCCCGTTCAGAAGGCCTGGGCTCAATTGGACGTGCCTCAGTGCGGCTACTGCCAGCCTGGGATGATGATGGCTGCTGCGGGGCTCCTCAACAGCAAGCCGAATGCGACGGATGCAGACATTGATCGCGAGGTCACGAACATCTGTCGTTGCGGCACCTTCCAAAGAGTAAGGGAAGGCATCCATCTCGCCCAAGACATTATGAAGTCAACCAAAGCATAAGGAGCGCCCCGATGAAGTCATCGATACATATGACGAGACGACGATTTGTTCTAGGTAGCTTGAGCGCAGGTGCCGGACTTTCGCTTGGAGTGCTTCCAGCCCTTGATTTGAGTGCAGATCACCATGGCGGTGATGTCTTGGATGAAGTCAACGCGTGGGTCACGATCGGAAGTGATGATTCGGTCACGATTCGGATCGCGCGATCTGAGATGGGTCAAGGGACATTAACAGGGTTAGCGCAATTGGTTGCAGAAGAGCTGGCATGCGACTGGGAAAAGGTGACTTGGTCCTTCCCAACCCCGGGTGACAACCTCAAGCGTAAACGTATTTGGGGCAGCTTCTCCACGGGCGGTAGCCAAGGCGTTCGTTCTAGCCAGCAGTATGTCAGGGAGGGCGGCGCCGCGGCCCGAATGATGCTTGTTGCTGAGGCAGCGGAGCAGTGGGGCGTCCCTGCTGCAAGTTGTCGTGTCGAAAAGGGAGTGATCTATCACGATCCCACCAAACGTTCGCTGCGTTATGGCGAGGTGGCAGCGGTAGCGAGTAGACAAGCCGTGCCGATGGAAGTTGCGCTGAAAGATCCCGCTGACTGGACCATAGCAGGCCAACCTCTGAAACGGTTAGACACGCTTGAAAAACTCGATGGCTCTTTGGTCTACGGCGCGGACATTCAATTGCCCGAGATGTTGGTGGCCAGTATCGTGGATTGCCCTGTCATGGGTGGATCGCTGAAAGGGTTTGATGACACGCAGGCCCTTAAGATGCCGGGTGTAAAAGCGGTTGTTCCCGTGAAAACTCAAACCGGCACGGATGGCGTGGCCGTTGTCGGAACTTCATGGTGGCATGCCAACGAGGCGCTAAAGCAACTGAACATCGAGTGGGACTTGGGTCCCAATGCTCAGATGAATGATGCCTCTATCACTGCACTGCTCGAATCGGGTCTTGATGCGAGCGAAGCCTTCAATGGAAATTGGGAAGGCGATGTGGAGGCCGCGCTGTCAGATGCGGTCACCCGTGTTGAAGCCATTTACAAGGTGCCTGCACAGAATCACGCACCGATGGAGCCCATGAATGCGACGGCTCGATACACGAGTGAACGCTGCGAAGTCTGGTGCCCAACCCAGAATGGCGAGGCTGCTCTTGCTGCGGCGTCTGAGGCTTCTGGTCTGCCCATCGAGCAGTGTGAAGTGTACAAAACCATCCTTGGGGGCGGATTCGGTCGACGGGGTGCTGCTGATTACGTGCACCAAGTGGTGGCGATTGCCATGCAGTTTCCTGGGACGCCGATCAAATTGCAGTGGTCAAGAGAAGAGGATCAGATGCATGGTTTTTACCACCCGACCACCATGGCTAAGATGCGGGGCAGTTTAGATGAGGCCGGCAATTTGACTGGCCTGCACATGCGCATCTCTGGGCAATCAATTATTGCCGGATTGATGCCCCAACGTTTGGTGAATGGCGCGGACTTCGTAGCTTTTCAAGGGGTGGTTAAAGGCGGACTCAATCCAGGGATGGACGACCACCAGATGTGCTACAGCATTCCCAATCTGAAGGTTGACCATGCGATGCGAAATCCAGCCGTTCGCCCTGGATTTTGGCGGGGCGTTAATGTCAACCAGAATGCCATTTATCTCGAGTGTTTCATGGACGAGCTCGCTCACAAGGCGGGAAGAGACCCGCTCGACTTCAGACTGGCATTGTTGAAAGACAAGCCAAAGGCGGCGGCGGTCTTGCAAGCGGTTGCTGACAAAGGCGCTTGGGGCTCGGAGGATGGTTTGGGCCGAGGCCTTGCCGTGTTGTACGCCTTTGGCAGTTATGTTGCTGCCTGCGCCGAGGTCACGGTGACAGATGGCGAACTCAAGATGCATCGAATCGTTGCTGCGACCGACTGTGGAACCGCCGTGAATCCGCAACAGATCGCTGCCCAAGTGGAGGGTTCATTTGTCTATGGGTTGTCTGCGGCGCTCCTCAGCCAAATCACGTTTGATTCAGGTGTGGTCCAGGAAAAGAATTTTGATCGATATCCTTCGATGCGAATAAAAGATATGCCCAAGGTTGAGACCATCGTCATGCCGTCAGGGGGTGTTTACGGTGGTGTCGGAGAGCCGACGATTGCCGTTGCTGCGCCGGCCGTGTTGAACGCGATTTTCGCGGCGACGGGCCAGCGCGTTCGCACCTTGCCTGTCGCGCGGCAATTGGCGAGCGCCTAGCGCGAACGTGCCGCGCGGGTCCAATTCGGGTGATGTCTGAACCCACGCTTGCAGGAAGGATGACGCGTAGGGCGGCGCTCCGGAGCGTTGCCGCCGCGCCGCTGATCTTCGGTTTGAGGCGAACCCTCGCGGTGAATTCAGCCTACCGGTTTGTCGTCATTGGTGGAGGGTACGCCGGATCAAGATTCGCGCGAGAATTGAAACGACTGGCCCCTGAAGTCGAGATCGTCTTGATTGAACGTTTGACTCAATACTCTCCCTGTCCCATGGCGAATCTGAGTCTCTTGGCTGGTCAAGAGGTCTCCGTTGCTCACTACGACTACCGTCGACTGAAAGCGTTGGGGGTGGTCCTGCTTCATGCTGAGGTGTTGGGTGTCGAACCCGGTTCGAAGGCGATTCACTTAATCGATGGCCAGCGCCTTCAGTATGACGCGTTGTTGGTTGCGCCTGGCATCTCGTTCCGTGAGGAGGCTATTGAGGGCTTTGATTGTGAAGTGGCGCAGCAGATGCCTCATGCTTGGACAAAGGGAGAGGATATCCAGCGATTAGCGCGCCAACTTCGGGCCATGCCGGATAATGGACACGTATTGATGACGGTTCCGCCCGGCCCCATTCGATGCCCGCCCGCGCCCTACGAACGCGCAACGCTGATTGCGAGATATTTAAAACGATGGAAGCCCAAGGCAAAGGTGCGGATTCTCGACAGTAATCATCGTTTCTCTTTGCAAGCGGAGTTCGAGGCGTGTTGGCAATCAGAATTAAGCGGCTACATTGAGCGCCAAGGACCTGATGATGAAGGTCGCATCATTGCGGTGGATATCGCCTCAAGAACAGTCCTCAGCGATTTTGAGCAATATCATGCAGATGTGATTTCCTTGATCCCGCATCAAAAGGCAGGGATATTGGCGGAAAAGATCGGCCTCACTGATGGCACGGGTTGGTGCCCGGTGGACCCGTCGACGTTTGCCTCTCACCTCGTGCCAGATACGTATGTGCTCGGCGATGCAGCGCTGTTAACGCCGATGCCAAAATCAGCAGCGGCGGGGATTGACCAAGCGGAGCAATGTGCTCGAGCCTGGGTGAATACCTATCGTGGCGGCACAAATGACCCGCCGAATTTCGAAAATCAATGTTTTGCTTTTGTTCATCGAAGCCAAGCGCATGCATTGAAGGGATCCTATCGCGCAGCCGATGGACACATCGTGATGAGCGAGATGATAAGGACCGGGGAAGTGGGCGACCCAGAGTCACTGGCTGCGACTGCGTTCAAGGCAACTGCGTGGTTTGAGCGATCGGCTGAGGCCTGTTTTGCTTGAGTCTATGATGAACTTCGGGCAGTGGATTCGATCGGTGCGCCCGTTGGTTGTGTTCATCCTGTGCTTGAGTGTCCAGAGTGTCCAGAGTGCCCAGAGTGCCCAGAGTGTAAAGAGTATAAAGAATATAAAGAGTGTAAAGAGCTCGGATACGACGGCGCCGCTCTCGTCGGTGCAGGCGAGCGCGGCGTTGGGTCGTGAAGCGTTTCTCGAAAGAGATCAGGGGCATTGCGTTTTGTGTCACCGTATCGAGGGGCTGGCCGCGCCGTTTCAAGGGAATCTCGGTCCTGATCTAACTGATGTGGGCGCCAGGTTGAGTCCCGCACAGATTCGTTATCGGATTGTTGATGCATCGCGGCTTAATCCAGAATCGGTGATGCCGCCATACTTTAGAACAGATGGACTGAACCAAGTGGCGGAGTCGTATGTGGGTCAAACCATACTGCCAGCCGAAACCATTGAGCATTTGGTCCGCTACTTATCAGAACAGACCGGCCTATCGAGATGAAAAGCCCAATCAACCGACGACAGTTACTTAAGCAGTCCGCGGCAGCGGTATCGGTGTTGTGTCTGCCCGTGAAAGCTTGGGCTTCAAGGCAAGATCGATTGCAGAAAGCGATTGAGTCTCGTTTTGGACCAGCCATCCGAGCGCAAGATCGGGTGGCTTTGAAAATTCCAGCACTGACCGAAAACGGCTACTCCGTGCCTGTTGAAATCCGGGTCGACAGCCCAATGACGAGCGAAGACTACGTGCAGGCGATTGGTCTCTTCGCTGAAGAGAATCCAATCTCAGAGATCGCCTGGATGGAGCTGACGCCCGAGTCTGGTCGTGCGCTTGTCAAAACACGGATTAGGCTTGCCGGCTCTCAACATGTCGTGGCCGCGGCGAAAATGAATGATGGGCGGGTATTCGAAGCGCGCGTCTTTGCTATCGTGACTCTGGCAGCCTGCGTGATTTGAGTCCATGAAATGATCCGTATATCCATTCCCCAATCCGCCGACCTCGGTGAAGTGATCGAAATAAAGGCCATGCTTCAGCACCCAATGGAAAGCGGCTATCGACGCGATGAAATGGGCCGCACGATTCCGAGAGACATCGTGGCTCACTTTTCTTGCCGGTTCGAGTCGCAAGTGGTTTTTAAAACGGATTGGGGGCCTGGGGTGGCTGCAAATCCTCTTCTGACGTTTTTTGCGAGAGTGAATCGAGCGGGCACCTTTTATTTCGAGTGGAGGGATCTCCAAGGCGAGACGTTCAAAACCGAGCGCACAATAGAGATCAACCGATGATTCGTATCCGAGGCATCATGTGGATTACGTTACTCGTATCGGCGCCGCTTTTCTCAGACGAAGTAACGTCGTTTGCTTATCGTGATGATTTAGATCCGTCACTCGTCAGATCCGGTTATGAGTGGTTGACGAAAGAGAGCAAGGCTCTCCAAGACGATGAGTTTGAAAATCCAGGATGGCTCTGGGTCGAACATGGTCGTCAATTGTTTGTCTCGGATTCTGGAGAATCCTCTTGCGCATCGTGTCATCAGACCAGCGATTCGATGTTTTCCTCTTCGGCGACCCGCTTTCCAAGGTGGTCAGATTCGCAACAGACGCTGATTAACCTTGAAGGGCAGATTAACCAGTGTCGAGAGCTGAGGATGGCGCGCGGGTCCTTGGCGCTTGAATCCCCAGAGATGCTCTCGCTCACTGCGTTTATCAGCCAGTTAGCGAGGGGTCAGCCAGTCAATGTGCCATTAACCGAAGAGGTCAAGCCCTTCTGGCAGGCGGGTCGGGACTACTTTTTTCGTCGCAAAGGGCAGATGAATCTTGCTTGCAGTCAATGCCATGACGAACGTGCGGGTCAGCGACTCAGGGGTGATCTGATCAGCCAAGGTCACCCCAACGGTTTTCCGCTCTACCGCTACGAATGGCAATCGCTCGGGTCTCTGCATCGACGATTACAGGACTGTGATGCTGGTATACGGGCTGAGCCCCAAGCTCTAGGATCGGAGATTTACTTGAGTGTCGAACTCTATCTCGCATGGCGGGCTCGTGGCTTGACCCTTGAATCCCCTGCGATCAGGCGATGAGTGAGGTAGGGGCACGTTCGAGTGACAGGTGGTCGGATGCAATCCTAAGAAAAGGCTATAAGCAAGGAACATATCGCTCTAACTTTGGTGTCCCAGGTGGGCTAAGCTTCGGGCCCTAAAGCGCGCAAGGGAGCGCGCGGGGTGATGAACCTGAGACCCCAAGTATTTATTAATGAAGCCCAGCTTGGTTCGTTGGGTTGCCAACAATGAGGAACTGTCCATGCGCGACGAAACGAAACTGATCCACTCAGGGTATGAAACGGACCCAACCACACACTCGGTCGCTACTCCGATTTACCAAACAGTCGCGTATGAGTTTGATAATGCGCAGCATGGTGCGGATCTCTTTAACCTCGCAGTGCCGGGAAATATTTACACGCGTTTGATGAATCCAACGACGGATGTGCTCGAGAAACGAGTTGCGGATTTGGAGGGCGGTGTCGGTGCGCTTGGGGTAAGCGCGGGTAGCGCCGCGATTCACTACGCGATTTTGACGCTTGCGGAAGTCGGCAAAAATATTGTGTCGCCGCCACAGCTTTATGGTGGAACTTATACACTGTTTGCCCACATGCTGCCAAAACAAGGGATCGAAGTTCGCTTCGCGGCCAACGACGCGCCAGAGTCGCTCGCGGCATTGATTGACGATCAGACCGCGGCGGTCTTTTGTGAATCGATCGGCAATCCCGCAGGGAATATCGTTGACATAGAAGCGGTCGCAGCTATGGCGCATGCGCATGGTGTGCCGCTGATTGTCGACAACACCGTCGCGACGCCCATGTTGATCAAACCGATCAGTTATGGCGCTGATATCGTTGTGCACTCATTAACTAAGTACATGGGGGGGCACGGTAATTCGTTGGGCGGCGCGATTGTGGATGGTGGTCAGTTCCCCTGGGCCGAGCACGCCGAGCGATTCCCTATGTTGACGACACCAGAGCCTTCGTATCATGGTGTGGTTTACACTGAAGCGCTCGGGCCAGCAGCTTACATCGGCCGAGCTCGAACCGTGCCTTTGCGAAATACAGGTGCGGCCTTGTCGCCCTTTAACGCATTTTTATTACTTCAAGGGATAGAAACGCTGTCGCTGCGCATGGAGCGCCACTGCGACAATGCGATGAAAGTAGCTGAGCACTTGATAGGCCACGACAAAGTGGATCAAGTCCATTTTGCTGGACTCCCGTCCAGTCCCTATTACGATCTCGCTCAAAAGTACTGCGGGGGCAAGCCGGCGTCGCTGATGACGTTTGAAATTAAGGGCGGATTCGATGCGGCGGTTCGCTTTTACGACGCGCTTGGGTTATTTAAGCGACTGGTTAACATTGGTGATGCGAAATCGCTAGCCTGCCATCCGGCCTCAACGACCCATCGACAATTGACTGCGGAAGAACAACTTGCTGCAGGTGTGACGCCTGGCATGATTCGGTTATGTGTGGGTATAGAACATATTGACGATATCTTGGCAGATTTGGACCAAGCGCTGGCCGCTTAGTCTTTTTAGGTCCCGCAAAAAGTCCGGAGTACCGTTTCCTCAGGCTGAGGTGGGGACGCGAAGGGGCTCTCGAGATGGGTGCGATCAAACGGCGTTTTGATTGCGCCCAAGAGTCCATGAAACCGAGACAGATCATTCTTTTGGTACGCCTCTGCAATGGCGAACTCGATTTGGTGATTGCGCGCAACAATCGAGGGATTAGCCCGTCGCATGGCTCGGATCGCTGAGTCTTTGTCGAGCGGTAAGGTCTTTAGCCAATCATCGAACCAAGGCTTCAATGATTCGCGCACGGGCGCTTCTTCCAAGAGGCCTCGCTCGAGCTCAATGAAGGTTTGAGTGTAATCCAATTGATTCGATTGCATACATGCAAGGAGAGCCTGAAACTGCGATTCGCTTTCTTGGGGCGTTTCTTCGTGGGGTAGGCCAAGTTTGGCTGCAGTCTGCGCGGCATATGCCGACTTGAAGGCGGGTGCGTAAGTTTCAAGTGCGCCCTTTGCGAGCGCAATCTTTGTGTCTTGATCGCCATTGATCATGGGAAGCAACGCGTCTGCCAGTGCCATGAGATTCCATTGACCAATGCCTGGCTGCTGGTGGAACGCGTAGCGACCGCCTTGATCGATCGAGCTGAAGACTTGATCTGCGCGAAAGGTATCCATCAGCGCGCAAGGCCCATAATCGATGGTCTCGCCACAAACCAACATGTTGTCGGTATTCATCACGCCATGAATAAAGCCGAGCGCCTGCCAAGCGGCGATGAGGTGAGCCGTTCGCTGGGCAATAGCCTCGAGCAATGCCAATGCAGGTTGTTCTGCTGTCGCGCATTCTGGGTAATGACGCTCAATCACATAGGACATAAGCCGTTCGAGCGCGTCTTGGTCTGCTCTTGCGGCGAAATATTGGAACGTACCAAACCGGATGTGGCTGCTCGCGACCCGCGTCAAGATACCACCAGGTTCTGTTCTCTCCCGATAAATCGAATCGCCCGTTGCGATGGCTGCAAGACTCCTGGACGTCGGCACGCCAACATGGAACATAAATTCCGACATCAAATACTCTCGAATCACGGGCCCGAGTGGCGCAAGGCCATCTCCGCCTCGAGAATGCGTTGTGGGGCCACTGCCTTTCAGTTGCAGATCGAATCGGTGTCCGTCAGGGCTGACGATCTCGCCGATCAGCATCGCCCGACCATCCCCCAGCGAGGGATTAAAATGCCCAAATTGATGGCCGGCGTAATACATGGACAGCGGTGGGGGATGTTCTAGTTGACGGCATCCCGCAAGGAGAGACAGGACCTCTTCATCTGCGATCCAATCATTGGGTAAACCCAGAGAGACCGCTAGATCCTCGTTGAAGGCGAGCAATGAGGGCGCGCTAGCTGGCTTTGGGTACTCGTTGGAGTAAAAACGTTCGGGCAGTTGCCGGTATGTTTGTTCGAATTGGACGTTTGCTTGCATGCCGAGACTTTAGCATAGGCCTTTGTCGCGAAGGTGGCTCAATCTATTCTCGCGCTGGCGTCTCTGGGTCAGGCGCGCAAAAAAGATGCGGCGAAACTGGCGCGTTGCAGCTGGTGCAGGGCAGGCTGGGTCGGTATATTGCTGGCCTAAAGATAGAAAGGACACCCAATGATGAATGGCGCCGAGAGTATGTTGCACACGCTTCTTAATGCAGGGGTTGAGGTTTGTTTTGCTAATCCTGGCACGTCAGAGATGCACATGGTTTCGGCCATTGGAAAAAATCCAGAGATGCGCGCTGTCTTGGGCTTGTTCGAGGGTGTGTGTTCAGGCGCTGCAGACGGGTACGCCCGCATTGCAGGCAAACCTGCGCTGACATTACTCCATTTGGGACCTGGTCTTTCTAATGCATCGGCGAACCTTCACAACGCCAAAAAAGCCTATTCTCCGGTGATCAACCTGATCGGTGACCATGCAACTTACCATAAGAAATACGATGCGCCGCTCAACTCTGATATCGAAGGGTTGTCTGCGCCTGTGTCTCATTGGTTTCAAACCGTGCCTTCAGCGGCGATGCTACCTCAGGCTGCTGCAGAGGCAGCCCAAGTGGCGCAGTCCGCTCCCGGTCAGATCGCGACCTTGATCATCCCCGCAGATTGTGCCTGGGATGAATCAGTCTCACCGGTTGATGCGTTACCCGTGCCTAACCGACCTACGGTTGATGATTCCATGATTCGCACGGCCAGTGAGTGGCTAAAGAACGGTAGAACGACCTATTTGCTGATGTCGAACCAAGCCCTATGTGAAGATGGGTTGGCGTTAGCAAGCCAGATTTGTCAGGCCACAGGCGCAAAGGTTTTCTGTGATACCTTCACGCCGAAATTGGCACGAGGCGAAGGGCGAGCTGACATTGAGCGATTGGGCTACTTTGCCGAGCAAGCAACCGTCCAACTTGAGGCCGCTGAACAGTTGATTATGGTGGGCACCAAAGCCCCGGTTGGGTTTTTTGCCTATCCCGGTAAGCCTAGCGAGTTTTACCCGGAAAACTGTCAATGCCACACGCTGGCTGCTGTTGAAGATGATGCGCTTGATGCGCTGACGCGGTTGGCTCACGAGGTGGGGGCAGCCGGCGCGTCAGCTGAGCGTATTGTGCTCGCTAAGCCCGAGTTGTCGACGGGTGAGTTTGGGCCTGA
>Ga0181578_10002255_pt1 | contig 18220 bp, 17 predicted proteins | sample 071ome_21_FD_148659 | JGI IMG/M metagenome (GOLD analysis project Ga0181578, IMG submission 148659) | Coastal salt marsh microbial communities from the Groves Creek Marsh, Skidaway Island, Georgia - 071401CT metaG (spades assembly) | ecosystem: Environmental > Aquatic > Marine > Intertidal zone... | reverse complement strand
CAAGCAGAGAAGCAGCGCAGCCACAGAGGCGAGGACAAATACCGACATCACCGGAGACTGATAAAATAGGAAGTGCGTCGCCACGATAAAAAAGTCGAGGCAAATCAGTATGTGCGCGTCACGGAGCGTATTACACTCCAAGATCTTCAGTGCCGCCGCAACCAGTAGCACCGCAATCATGGGCTCTAACCCCACCCATGTACCGAAACTTATTCCAATTCCTACCACAGCCCCGGCTGCGAGCATCATGCGCAACGGCCATCCTGGCAATCTGCGACGCCGTAACAAGAGCAGACGCCATGCGCCGGTGAACACGGTCGCCAGTACCACCCAAAGGGGAATCTGAAGCAGGTGCGGCAGGACTATCAGTCCGTGGCCAACAATCAACCAGCGCAAGTCACTGCGAGACAAGAAAACTCGGCTCACAGGATTGGCGCTCGATCCGCCAAACGAAACAATGCTAATAGGGTCAGAACCTGTTCTAGCTGCTCCTGCCCCAACCCAACTTCCAGCACGTGCCCGGGAAGCTTCAGGCCAAAGGCACTTCGGTCCTTGGCAGCTTGCAAGGCGAGCCCGCAAAGCTCACTGAGCTTCCGCTCAGGATCTGCCGAGGGAATAGCATCCCAATCGAGCCACCGCGGCGAAGCTGTCGGCGTAAAGTATTGCTCGACTGACAATGGTTGCCCTCTCGCGAGAGAACGCCAATCAATCGCGCTGGCTGGATCTCCAATCCGATAGTGGCGGTGCCCCGCCAGGTCTCGTTCTTCGGCAATCAGAGCAACTCTCGACCGCTGATCGCTGGCATCAGCAACGGGTAACAGCGTGGATATCGATACCGGCGCTGGCCAAACCAATACTCGCTGATCAAGCATGATAAAACTCCAGCAACGCAACAAACCCAGCGGGAAAGTCGCCTCGATCCGCAGCCGGTCCGGATAACACCAACCCCGCCGCAGGGCCGGATAATGCAGAGCGATCTCCGCGGCATCGTTGGCGGCGATATCCACATAGGCATCTCGGCGCTCCGGATTTTGCGCGGTCTCGGGCGAACGCTTTTCCGACCAGCCCAATCTGATGCCCTGACGTGACCTCCCGCCAGAAACAAGACGGATCTGAAAGACAGCTAGCTCACCCGCGAAACAAGGTTCAGCGCGGAGGGCCGTTACCTCCAAACCGGACAGGTTAGCGTGGGTGACGTGAATGGCGACGACAAATAATGTACCCAGCCAGAAAGTCAGCGCATAGATGAGATTGCTCTGATAGTTGATCGCCATCAACAGCATGAGAAACAAGCTGAGCAAAAACAGAAAGCCCATCCGAGTTGGAAATATAAAAAGACGGCGCTGGTTGAGCACGATGGATGGCACCGGTGGAAACCGTCGGGCAAGCCACTGCTTTTGCCACTGTCTAAAAATTTTCAGCACCCGGACTAATCACCCCTCCCGACACAATCGATCCGCTCGAGCATCCCGTTGACCAAATCTTCGTGATCGCCCGTAAACGTCGCCGCAGACTGGATACGGTGTGCGATGACTGGCACCGCCACCGACTGAACGTCCTCAGGCAATAGATGGTCGCGACCCGCAATTGCCGCCATTGCCCGAGCAGCGGCCACCAATGCCATACCACCCCGCGGAGACAAGCCAACTCGAAAGTCGGCACTTGTCCGCGTATGCGCTATGAGACGCTGTATGTAATCGAGCACACTGTCGCCCACAAAGACCGCTCGAACACGCACGAGGGCATCTTGTAACCAGCTGTTGTCAACGACAGCGGCGACTTCCGGTGTCGCATCTGATCGCTGCAACAATGACCGCTCCGCGTCGGATTCAGGAAAGCCCAGAGACAACCTCATCAGAAATCGGTCGAGCTGCGACTCGGGCAGTGGGTAGGTTCCGGACTGAAAAGCCGGATTTTGTGTTGCGATCACGAAAAAGGGTTGGGGCAACACTCTAGTTTCCCCATCTATCGATACCTTCGCTTCGGCCATGGCCTCCAGCAATGCGCTTTGGGTTCTGGGTGTCGCACGATTAATTTCGTCGGCCAGCAGTACCTGTGTGAAAATTGGGCCCGGCTGAAATACAAAGGCGGCCTGTCGCTGATCAAACACCGACAATCCGAGAATATCCCCGGGTTGCAGATCAGAGGTGAACTGCAGCCGGGTATGCTCGAGCCCCAGTGCCCGCGCAAGAGCGCGTGCCAAGGTAGTCTTCCCCAGACCCGGCAAGTCTTCTATTAACAGGTGACCACCGGCCAAAAGACATGCCAGTGCGAGCTCAACCTGACTCCGATTGCCGAGAAAAGATGTCGCAATGGCATTGACGATGCGCTCAACCGCTTCTCTCATGGCTGCCGACTCCTTGTTAATCAACGCAGAAACATCCTGCCTTACCTCGCGCGTCGAGGTCCAGCGACATTGAGAATAGATCGTTCACAAGCGCGAATAGGCGCTACGAAAAGCGGCGTTTCTAGCAAAGGGGTTGAGTCAGGAGTCTCGTTGCAATGCCGTCGCTACCTCGCGCCGCGGTCCCCCCTACCGTGGCTGGAGGAGCTGCGCTCGCATCACCGGCACTGGGCTAGAGCGGCGCCTTCTACAAACAGCGCCTCTAAAACAGCGTCTCGAGAAGCAGCGAGACCAGCACTGCAATCAGCAAAAAGCTCGCGATATAGATGAATACCTGCCTAGGGGGCACCGTTACTTAACTCCTGCTAGATGTGCTTGGGTACAGCGCATTATCCAGACGCGGGTACCGGGGGTAGAAAATGCCATGCACTGCGGCTCGACGAGGGCGTCGCTAGCGAGGCCGCTTTCGAAGCGTCGCGACGCACAGCCCGCCGAGACCCGCTGCCGCCGCCTGGCTCAGGACGCCCGCCAAGGTGCGAGCCGGAGCATACACATCTACGCCAAATGCGAGGTTCATTGCGGGATAGACGCAAGCCACGCACGCCGCACCCACTGTGACAAAAATCCATGCCTCCCACGCCGAGTCTGATTTGCGAGTGAGCCAGGCGACAATGAGCCACGCCGGTATCAATGCGATCGCGATGATTGGCAGTAATGTCCCCGCCAATCCGATGAGGTCATTCATCGTACTCTCTGCGCGCATTGCCCAACTCACTTGAAGCCCCATTGACTGCACCGAGTGCAGGATCATCTGGGTGCCTATTACCGACCCCAACACAAAAGCTACCAGTACCCCGGCAATCATGGCTAACGTCATTCGCATGCTTTTCTCCTCTCCACAGCGACCGCCGCATAGAGCCGCCTTTCTTGCAACGCCGACTCGCTTAAAGCCTGCCCAACGAGGTCAGCCTCGACCTGCCAGCACGAGCGCCGCGCAATCCACTGATGGTACGCTTACGTAACTCGTATGGCTCAATAAAAAAGAGACGTTCTATGTTGCCCACTACCCTTTGTCATCGACTCTTGTTGATGGTGACCTTGACGCTGACCTGCGCGATTGGCGCCGGGGCATATGAGGTCAACACACTCGCCACCGGATTAGACAAACCCTGGTCCGTCGCCGAATTACCTAGCGGGCAGCTGTTAGTCAGCGAAAAGACCGGTCGGCTACTGATGCTTGCGCGAAACGGTGAGGTCTCGCCAATCACGGGGATACCCGCGGTTTACTATGCCAATCAGGGCGGCCTGCTCGAAGTCCTGCCGCACCCTGAGTTTGCCACTAACAATCTGGTTTATCTGAGCTATGCCGGCGGTGACTCGTCGGCCAATCGTACGACAGTCGTCAGAGGCATTTTATCCGGGACCGCGCTGACCGGACTCGAAACCATTCTCGAGGTAGCGCCAGACAAAGAGGGGCCTGCCCACTACGGTGGCAAAATGGCGTTTCTGCCCGACGGCACCTTGCTATTGAGCGTCGGCGAAGGATTTAAATATCGCGAGCGCGCCCAGGATCTGGATTGGGAATTAGGAAAGTTATTAAGGGTCAATGCGGATGGATCGGCGCCGGCAGACAATCCGTTTCCAGAGCGGGCCCCGCGCGTTTACAGCTACGGCCACCGCAACCCTCAGGGACTGCTCTACGACGCCGCCACCGATCGGATTCTCATGCACGAGCACGGCCCCAAGGGTGGTGATGAGCTCAATCACATTGTTGCCGGTCGTAACTACGGCTGGCCTGCCATCACCTATGGCGTTGACTACAGTGGTGCGGTGATCTCGCCGTTCACCGAGGCAGAAGGCATGGAGCAACCACTGACTTATTACGTGCCCAGCATCGGTCCGTCGGGCCTCGCTATTTACCGAGGCGCTCAGTTCCCCGAGTTGCAAGGCGATCTGCTACTCGGCTCGCTCATCAATGGCGAATTGCGACGCCTACGACTCATTGACAATGCCATCACCGAGGACGAGGCGATCTTCCCCGAGGTGTCAGGGCGCGTCAGAGACGTCCGCGTACTGACAGACGGGAGCATCGTCGCAGTGACCGATGAGGGTAACGTCTTCCACATCCAGAACTGATTTTTAACCCCGCCCCATACACGCCACCCCGACACTATCGCCGGGGTGAGCTCACTATCGCCTCCCCTCGCACTCAGGATCCGCTCAGGTCTTGGGTAACTAAGCAGACATGCAGGCTCGCTGAGTACTCATGCCCGCCATGTGATTGACGTGATCGGTCAATCGGGTGGGTTTTACCCTCTCATCCTCTGACATATCCTCTCACCAGCGCGCGCGAATTCGCCCGAGCGGTGATGCTGCGTAAATACCATCCACATCAATGAGGGGGTGCGTTGATTATGGAGCAGTCTATTCTCGCCAGCGATCTGCGCGTCATCGTGCGGCTCATGACCGCGCGGCAACTCAACACCGAAGCAATGCTGAGCGCGGCCGGTATTGATGCGGCGTTACTCACTGACCCGCGAGCACGCGTTTCCGCTGCCAGCTTAGGCCACGTGATAACCCAGCTTGTTCAGGCGCTGCCAGGAACCAACCTGGGTCTGGATCTGGCGCGCTTTCACCGGATCACCGACACCCATGTATTGGGCATTACCGCTATCGCCTCCGAGACGGGTATCGAAGCACTGCGTCGCCTGAGTCGCTATCAGGCGCTGGTCGCCACTGTGGAACCACTCACGATCATTGAGCAGCGCGATCATATCGTCATCAAAAAAGCCATTGTGCAAGACGCCGATGCCGAGCATGTCATTCAGGTTTTTTTGTTCGCAGTGCTACTCGGGGGCATCCGCGATATCACCGGCTATCTCGGAGACATTGTCAGTGTCTCTTTCACTGGCAAGGCTCATGGGGCCGAATCTGCCTATCGGGAAGTCTTTGGAGCCCCCGTAGTGTTCTCGGCCAAAGAAGCCACCTTAGTGCTACCCAAGGCCGTATTAGAGGCACCGATTTCCACCAGCAATATCGATATCCTCACGAAAAATGAGCCCATGCTGGCGTCACTCGTACGAGCGATCCGCGAGAACAATCTGCTCGCCACGCTCAAGATGTCGATCCTCGATCACCTTCCCGATAAAACCCTGACCGAAGAGGAAGCCGCCGCGTCACAAAACTTGAGCCTACGTACTTTTCAACGTCGCATTGAAGCGGAAGGCACGCGATTTCGTACCTTACTCGATCAAACACGCGCTGAGCTCGCCGAGAGCCTGCTCGCGGATCGTACTGTCAGCCTGTCAGAGATCAGCTACTGCTGCGGATTCAGCGAGCAGGCGTCTTTTTCTCGCGCCTTTAAGCGCTGGACGGGGCAGACACCGTCCGCCTACAGGGAAGCCTTGCAGGGTGGCTAGCGGCACGCGCTGACCCACGGCGATTGATCGTTACTGAACCCCATCACGGGGATAAATCGACATGACGTAGGCTACCTAAGCGGAGGCGATCGCCGATAACGCGCGTTCGATCTCAAAATCCTCAGTGCCGGAGTGGGTCACAAAGCGCGTCATGTCCGGCAAAGCGGGCCAATCATAAAACTCGAGTCCCGCGTCTCGCAGGACGCTCCGCACTGCGGCAGGTATAACGGGAAAAAGCTCGTTAGCTTCAACCGGCCAGGGTAAGGCGCAATCACTGCGCACAGTGAAACCGGCCGCCAACTGCTGAGCCATGGCGTTGGCGTGGCGTGCGTTGTCCAACCATAAATTGTCAGTCAACAGCGCCAGCCACTGCGCGGCGAGGAAACGCTGCTTGGACCAAAGGTGCCCCGCTCTCTTTCGGCGATAAGCAAACTGATCCGCCAGCGTTGTGTCAAAGAGCACGACGGCTTCTGTGGCAATCCCCCCATTTTTGGTCAGGCCGAAACTCAGACAATCCACGCCAGCTTGCCAGGTCAGTGCCGCGGGACTCGCGCCGGTGGCGATGACGGCGTTCGCAAATCGCGCACCGTCCATATGCAAGGCCAATCCATAGTCAGTCGCCAAATCTGCGTAGGCACGGATATCGGATGGCGAGTAGACCGTCCCAGATTCGGTGACGTTAGACAAACTGATCGCAGCGGGTTTGGCATTGTGCACACCGTGAACTGTCGCTGTTTGCATATGCTGGCGCATCAGGTTCGGATCGGGTTTGCCCCCCTCACCGGGAATCCCGACCATGCGGGCGCCGCCGGTATATAACTCCACCGCCGTATTCTCATCATTCTGGATGTGCGCACCCTGATGACAGTAAATAGCGCCCCAAGGGGGGCACAATGTGCTGAGCGCCAGTGCATTGGCCGCGGTTCCGGTCGTGACAAAGAAAACGGCACAATCGACGTCAAACACTGACTGCACCGCCACCTCGGCCGCCTTTGTCAGCGCATCCTCGCCATAGCCCGGGGTGGCGCCATGAGACGCCTCTGCGATGGCCGCGAGCACCGCGGGGTGCGCACCCGCTTGATTATCTGAGACAAAATTCATGGTTGTGATCTCGCAAACTGCGGCGCGCGCTCAGGCTCGCCTCATCAGCTGTCGGGCCGTCACTATACGTGAGCGGGCGTCACGTATCAGACCCATGAAACGATGGCCAGCTGATGGGCCATACGTCCAGGTACTATCAGCCGCCAATCACCCGCAGGTTAATCACGCCATCAAGGCTGCGAATCTCATCGAGCAATTCTGGCTGGGGCATACCCTCGATATCGATGATGTTGTAGGCAATGTCACCGACACTCTTGTTAAGCAGATCAGCCACGTTCAGCCCCGCGTCTCCAATCAGAGTCAGAATATGGCTCAACATACCGGGCTGGTTGCGGTTTGAGATGGTGAGTCGATATTCGGTGGTCCGCTCCAACTCGATAGCAGGGAAGTTGACGGAATTGCGGATATTGCCGTCCTCGAGAAAAGCCTTGAGTTGATTGGCCGCCATCACCGCGCAGTTTTCCTCGGCTTCAGCTGTGCTGGCGCCAATGTGCGGCATCATGATTGCGTTGCTCCTGCCCAGTAACGCGGGGTTAGGAAAATCGGAAACATACTTGCGCAAGCGCCCACTCTCGAGCGCGGCGACGATCGCGTCAATCGATACAATTTCTTCTCGGGCAAAGTTCAACAAACAGCTGCCCTTGCGGAAATGTTCCATCATCTCGGCATTGATCAAACCGCGCGTGCTATCGAGTACCGGCAGGTGCAGGCTCACAAAATCACTGCGACTGAACAACGACTGTACGTTCTCCATACGCTGTACTTCGCTGGGTAAGCGCCAGGCAGCCTCGACCGACAAGGCTGGATCAAAACCAACAACATGCATACCAAAGTCGAGTCCGAGCCTCGCCACCAGGCTCCCGATAGCACCCAAACCAACCACGCCCAGCGTTTTGCCGGCAAGCTCGGCGCCCGAAAATCGCTTCTTCTCCTGCTCCATAAGCGCGCCCATCGCCTGCGCGGACATGGACGCGTCCTGAGCCTCTGCAAAAGCGATCCCACCCACGATATCCCGAGAGGCGAGCAACATGGCGGCTGCCACCAACTCTTTCACCGCATTCGCGTTGGCACCGGGAGTATTGAAAACGGGAATGCCGCGCGCGCTGCAGTGCGCAAGCGGAATATTGTTAACACCCGCACCCGCTCGAGCAATCGCAGTGACCGAACTCAAGACTTCGTCTTCCTGCAGTTTATGGCTACGCAGCAGCAGCGCGTCTGGGTGACCAATATCCTGGCCCACTTCATATTGCTCACGCTCGAAACAGTTGAGGCCTTTGGAAGAAATGGTGTTGTAGGTCTTGATGCGATGCATAGCAGAGGGTTGGTTGCTAAGGGGGCCGCATTGTGCGCGATTGCGCGCGTTTATGCGAGTGATTCGGGTCAAACTTGCGCGCGGCGCTGAGCGTGTGAGCGAGTCTCAGCGCTATCGGTCTGCGATGACCACCACCTCGGTGGAAAGTTGACTGGCGACGATCGTCTTGATGGCATCGGCCAACTGACGAAACGCGACGCGCGACGGCGACCGTCTCCGCCACGCCAATGCGTGGTCGCGGCTAAAATTAACGCCCTTGACGTCCGTGACGCGCAGCGTGTCCGACTCAGCGATCTCACTTGCCACATATAGCGCCGGCAGAAAGGTAATGCCCATGCCCATCACCACCATCTGCCTGAGCGTATCCAACGACGTTCCCTCGTAGTCTCGGTTCACAGTAGCGCCGAGACTCTCGCACAGGGCGCTGACCTGGCGGTGATAAAGATGCTGTTCGTCGATCGCGAGTACCGCTTCACCAACGAGATCCTCTGCTGATATGACCGGCTTCTGTGCCAACGGGTGCTCAAGCGGCACCGCTAGTTTCAAAGACTCCCTAAACAACGGGGCGATCTCCAGCTCTTCACCTTGCAGGGGTAAGGTGGTCAGAATCACATCATGTACCGAGGACTTTAAATCCAGCCCCAACTGAGCGGGGATCGCCTCGCGCACGTAGAGTCTCAGGTCCTCAAACTGTCGGTGTAAGGCAGGCAAGATCCTCGGTAACACGTATGGGCCAAGCGTCGGCGTGACGCCGAGCCGGTAGGTCGTTTGGCCGCCTAACCCCCGAGCCTCATCGACAAAACCCTTGAGCTCCTCGGCAATGCGTCTGGCTCTGGGCAGCAGATCCCGCGCTACCGGCGTCATCTGAACACCGCTGCGTTGCCGCTCAAAAAGCACGGTCCCCAGCGCTTCCTCTAGGGACGCAATTTGCACCGTCAAGGTGGGCTGGGTGACCCCCAATCGGTCAGCCGCCCTCCTAAAACTCCCCGCCTCGGCGATCGCCTGAAAATAACGAATTTGTCTGAGCGACAGCGAATCTGAGGTAGACATAGTCATTCACCTGCATGGGTACCGAGGGACGCCCCACAGCGCACCAATGGAATAGCGCCTGGAGCGATACTCGTGAGGCGACGCGGCCGCCCACGAGGTATAGAAAAATACTATCACATATTTATGTGGTCCTTCATTTATCTATCACGTATAAAGCGCACCAATCCTCAAGAAACACCCAAAAAGGAACCGTGACCGCATGAAAGCAATTGTCCAGGGCATCATGAATTACCAGCTCGAAGACCATCCAGAGCACCAGCATTTGTTTGATGAACTGGCGAATTCGCAGTCGCCCGAGGTCCTGCTGGTGACCTGTGCTGACTCGCGCATCAACCCTAATCTCGTCACCTCTACGGCCCCTGGCGACCTGTTCGTGTGCCGCAATGCAGGGAACATCGTTCCGCCAATGCCTGGCTACACCGGTGGCGTGACCGCGTCGATCGAGTTTGCTGTCGCGGTGTTGGGCGTTAAGGATATTGTCGTCATGGGCCACACTGACTGTGGCGCGATGAAAGGCGCCATGAACCCAGACGCGGTGGCTCACCTCCCCAGCGTTAAGCATTGGCTCAGCTTTGCCGAAGAAGCGACCGCCGGGGTATCTGCCGCCGACAGTGGTTGCCCGGACGCCCTATTGAAGGTGACGGAAGCCAACGTGCTACTGCAACTTGAGCATCTTAAGACCCACGCGAGCGTCGCTGAAAAACTCAGCGAAGGGACGATCGGCTTGCATGGATGGGTCTATCACATCGCCACGGGCGATGTGACGGCCTATGACGAAGAACAAGGCGCGTTCTTGTCCTTCGCCGACCACTACGCCAGCCTCTTGGCTTAACCCAGATACCCACGGAAGGAGTTGTCTGTGACCCGTTTTTTTGATTTTTCTCATTTACGCGGCGACATTTTCGGCGGACTGACCGCCGGTGTGGTCGCACTCCCCCTTGCGCTCGCTTTTGGCGAAGCCTCTGGTGCTGGCCCGATTGCAGGTGTCTACGGCGCTATTTTGGTTGGGTTTTTCGCCGCGCTGTTCGGCGGAACGCCCTCGCAAATATCAGGGCCGACTGGCCCGATGATCGTTGTGTTTGCCGGCGTATTTGCTTCGCTCAGCGGCGACATTTCGCTGGTATTCGCCACTGTAGTACTCGCCGGCGTCATCCAGATTGTGTTCGGCGTTCTCGGATTCGGGCAGTACATCCGCCTGGTGCCCTATCCCGTCGTGTCAGGATTTATGAGTGGCATTGGCTGCATCATCATCGCCCTTCAGCTGGCCCGCTTATTTGGTCACGAACCAGAAGGGGGTGGCACTATTCCCGCCTTGATGGAAGTGCCCGCCGCCGTGATGGATCCCAATATCGGTGCACTCGGCGTGGGACTGCTCACACTCCTGATGGTGTTCACCTGGCCGGCGAGCTGGGGCCGCTATTTACCCGGACCTCTGGCCGCGTTGATTACCGGAACGGTCGTCAGCCTCTGGCTGAGCGACGTACCAGTGCTCGGGGCAATCCCCACCGGGCTGCCGGAATTTATTATGCCCACCTTTACCAGCGGCACATTGCTGATTGTGTTTGAGGCTGCGCTGATCCTCGCGATCCTGGGTGCGATCGACAGCCTGCTGACTTCGCTCGTCGCGGACAACATGACGCGTACGCGACATCACTCGAACCGGGAGCTCATAGGCCAGGGCGTCGGCAATATGGCAGCCGGATTCTTCGGCGGTATCCCCGGCGCAGGGGCGACCATGCGAACGGTCGTCAATATCCGCACCGGGGGGGTGACCAAAATTTCGGGCATGTTGCACAGCGTGCTTCTGCTAGCCGTCGTCGTTGTCCTGGCGCCACTCGCGTCCAAGATTCCACATGCTGTGCTGGCGGGCATCCTGGTGAAGGTCGGTTACGACATTATCGACTTCTCCTATTTGAAGCGCGCACATCGAGGCCCCCGCTTTGATCTTGCGCTGATGGTCATGGTGCTCAGCCTGACGGTGTTCGTCGACCTCATCACGGCGGTTGTCGCCGGTGTCGTCGTCGCCGCTGTCGCCTTCGTGAAACAGGTCGCTGACTCGCAACTGTCGGCCGCCGCTGGCAATGGCGACGACTCCGCTGATGGGCTCGCCGATAGAGAGACTGCAATACTGCAGGAGTGTGGCGACCGGCTGACTTATTTCGATTTTGGCGGACCGCTCAGCTTCGGTGCGGCTGCAGATCTTGGCCACCATGTGCGAGAGCGCATCAGTCCCAAGCACCATACCTCGCTCGTTCTCGACTTTGGTCGTGTGCCATTTATGGATGTATCGGCAGCACGCGCGGTAGAAACCATCGCCGTAGACGCCGCGCACGCCGGCAAGCATCTTTACGTTTGTGGTATCAACGACGACGTGCTGAACAGCCTTGAAGGGCTGGGGGTCAACGAGCACTTGCCCGAGGGGAATCGCTTCGAGGACCGACTCGCGGCATTGACGGCCGCGCGTGACTGGATTTTCGAGAACGCCGACACAACCAAACCCGCTTCGTCGAGCAAGCCGGCTATCGCCTGAATGCCTCGCCCCGGCGAGAGCCCGCACTGCTAAACTCCTGCCTCAATAACAGAGACAGAGGCAGGAGTTTCTATGCGCCGGGTCATACTGACATTGCTAGCAATGCTATTGGCGGCCTGTGAAGCGCCGTCTACGTCCCACACAGACATCGTGCGCGCCGTTCAGCAAGGGGCGCTCATTGTCGACGTAAGGACACCTGAAGAGTTTGCGACTGCCCACTACCCCGGCGCGATCAACGTGCCACATGACGCAATCGTCAGCGGCTTGAGCTCCCGGGCGGTAACACCCGACACATCCATCGTGCTTTATTGTCGCTCGGGAAATCGCTCCCAGAAAGCCGAGGCGGCGTTGCGGGGTCAGGGGTTTTCAAACACGCTAAATGCCGGCGGCCTCAGCGACATGCTCGCGGCGACAGGGCAATCCGCGGTCGTCCCTTAGCTGTGCGCTCATCAGGTTAGGCCTCAGAACCATCAACGCCCTACTGCGGGGTATCCGCTAGCGTCAATTGCCGCCTTTCGCCAGTGGCGCGAACTGGGCCAGCGCATCGTCCGGCAATAGATCGTTACCCTGCCGATACTGCTCGGCGCAGGCGGTGTAGAACCGGGCATTGAGTAAATTAGCGTCCCCGCAATCTCGCGTGGCGACAACCTTACCCGGCACTCCGGCAATGATGGAATTCGGCGGGAATGCTTTGTTCTCTGTAATGATGGTGTGACCCGCGACAATCGAATTCTCACCAATCTTTGCGCCGTCCATGATGGTAGCGTTGATGCCAATCAAGCAGCGATCGCCAATCTCACAGCCGTGAAGCGTCGCGTGATGGGTGATGGAGCAGTCCTCACCAATAATGGTGGGAGAAGCGATCCCCACATGGATCATCACAAAATCCTGAATATTGGTTCTCGCGCCAATTCGTATCTCATAGGTTTCTGCGCGCGTGACCACGTTCGGCCAGATCGAGGCGCCCGGACCCACATACACTTTGCCGTATAACCAGGCACTCTCATGCACGAAGGCCGGCTCGTCGAGGGTGACATGTTGACCAATGTGTCCCATGCTGTGGGCTCCAGAATCAATGACAGTCCGCCTAGTTTGTCATGTTGCAGCGCGAAGCGCTAAATCTGTTAACCGTGACCTATGGAGCCCGCTGGCATGACAGTTAACGAGCGGCGAGCCATACAGCTCGGTTTGGGCGCCGTCATGCTGTGGAGCACAGTCGCGACGGCATTCAGTCTGAGCTTGCGTTATCTCACCCCTCTGCAACTGGTGACGGTGGCGACCGCCGTCAGTTGGTGCTTTCTTATGATTCGAGTGATACGCCCCGAGCAACGCCGGGCGCTCGCGGGGCTCACGCCGCGCGCGAAATTGGCCTGCCTGTTGATCGGCTGGGTCAATCCCGGACTCTATTATCTGGTGTTATTCGCGGCCTATGACCAACTGCCTGCTCAGGAAGCCATGGCCATTAACTACTCGTGGGGCATTACGCTGGCGCTGGTCGCGGCTCCCCTCCTCAAGCAGCGCCTTACACCTGGCGCGCTTCTGGCCGCCTGCGTCAGTTATGCCGGCATCATTATCATCGCAACTCGGGGCGAACCATTCTCCATGAACTTCGCGCAGCCCGTCGGCGTTGGCCTGGCATTGTTGAGCACCCTGATATGGAGCCTCTATTGGGTCATTAACACGCGATTGCCGATCGATCCCGAGATCAGCCTGTTCCTGAACTTTTCGGGTGCCCTGCCGCTACTCCTCAGCCTAATGTGGATGAACGGTGAGTCTTGGCAGATGAGCAGCGCAGGTCTGGCGGGCGCGGTCTATGTGGGTCTGTTTGAGATGGGTATCGCCTTTGTCCTATGGATGGCCGCGATGAAGGCAACCCGCTCTGCACTGCGCATCTCCAGCCTGATTTTTCTATCGCCCCCCGTCTCGCTTTTACTCATTTGGTTCATCGCCGGAGAGCCGCTGCGACTGTCCACGCTCGGCGGGCTGGCGCTCATCCTCGGAGGACTCTGGTTGCAGCGGCGCGTCGAGCGGCCCTGAGTTATTGGCAGAGGTATTGGCAGGTCGCACCCACAGCTGACTGCCCTCTGTCAGGCGATCGATATCCAGCACCCGCTGAGTCGTATCCCAGGCGATCGTCACCGTGTTTTGTTGAAGATCTCGCCGAACAACGCGCGCCACTGCACCGACATCAGCTTGCGCCTCCGCGTCGACCCCCGTGCCTTTCAGCCCCTTCACCAACAGGGCCCGAGTGTCACCCCGTCGGATAACGCTGCCCGACTCCAGCAGCAAAAGAAGCTCGCTCAACCGGGCGAGCTCTTCGGGCGCATGAGACACGTAGATCGTCGGCAGGCCGAGCGCCGAAATCCACGTCCGCAAGCGCTCGACGATTTGCTGACGCCGCGAACTATCGTTAGCCGACAACGGCTCGTCCAATAATAGCAAGCGCGGCCTGACCAGCAGCGCCTGCGCCAAAGCGACCCGCTGTCGCTCCCCGCCTGAAAGCGTTTCAACCGATTGCGACTGCACATCATTCAGTTGCAGCCCGTTTACAACGTCGTCGAGTGATAATCCAGACTCGCACGACGCACCGCGACGTATTGCGAAGATCAGACTATCGTGGACTGTCCGGTCGGGGAGTAGCGGATGATTCTGCATCACCACGCCCAGTCCGCGCCGAAAGGTGGGCACCTCGACCCCCCGAGACGGGTCGTGCCAAATCTCGTCACCCCATCTGACGGTGCCGCTAAAGGCGGGCTCTAGCCCGGCGATCACGCGTAACAACGTTGTCTTACCCGCACCGGTGACACCCTGAATGCCCAAGGGCTGCGCGAGGTCGAGATCAAGCTGCACATCGAGGGTGAAATCACCTCGCTGCAAACTGCCACTGATATGGAGCACCTGACTCATCAGCGAACCACTCCGATCCGCCCACCCGCGAACCGGTAAACCAACCACAAGGACAGGAAGGAAAAGCCGACCAAGCCCAGTGCCAGCGTGTGAGCGGCTGCGTAGTTTAAGGTCTCCACGTGCTCGTAAATCGCGATGGACAGGACACGGGTTTCGCCCGGGATATTGCCACCCATCATCAACACCACGCCGAATTCTCCAACCGTATGAGCAAAAGTCAGTACAGCACCCGTCAGGAAACCGCGGCGCGACAGCGGCAATACAACGCTCCAAAAGCGATCGCGCGGCGAGAGGCCTAAACAGGCGGCTGTCTCCAACACAGATTCGGGTACGGCACGAAAAGCGCTCTGTAGCGGCTGCACCATGAACGGCAGTGAATACAGTAGCGACGCCAACACCAATCCCGAAAAAGAAAACGTCAGCGACTCGCCCGTTAGACTCACCCAAAATCCGCCCAAGAGGGATTCGGGATTCAATATCACCAGGAGGTAAAAACCCAATACCGTCGGCGGTAAAACCAGCGGCATCGCAACGAGCGCCTCGACACCCGAGCGTATCGGTGAGTGAGAGCGCGCCAACCACCACGCCAGGGGCGTCGCGAGTGGCGCGAGTAGCACGGTGGTAACTCCGGCCAGCAGCGCCGTCAACCAGAGCGCCTGCAGATCCCCGGCCATCAGTGCGCACCTTCGGCTGGCAATTGATACCCTCTCGACTTGATCAACGCCCGAATCTCTGGGCTCTTAAGCTGTTCAAACCAAAATGCGGCGGCGGCGTTACGCCCAGCGCGGGCAAGCTGCACCATATCCTGACGAATCTCGGGATGATCGCTGAGCCACATCACGTCCTCTTCGCTGATGTTGACTCCTCCATGTCGCGCACCCTCATGAACCGATGCACGCGCGACAAAGCCCGCAGCTATCTGGCCAGCCGCTACCATGCCCGCAACCAGATTGACGTTGTCGGCGCGAACCACACCCTCAACCCACTCTGGGTCGGCACCCGAGCGTGCCAGCACCGCGATCGCGGCCTCGCCGTAGGGCGCGATCGCTGGGTTGGCAATACCGACGCGATCTGGAGACAGCTCAAAGAGCGCTTGAATACTGACAGGGCCAGTGGCGTTCGGCCACCAAAGGCCCAGCTCGCCGATAGCATAGGTGCGCAAAGACCCCGGCATCACCAAGCCCCGCTCGACCAATAGTGCCGGTCGACGCTGATCTGCCGCCATCAAGATGTCATAGGGAGCACCAGCGATGATCTGACTCACCAGTTTTCCGGTCGAGCCCGATATCACCTGATAACGATAGTCGCTGATAGCCTCTAGCTGTTGCGCGATTGCACTGGCCGTCTCTCTGAAATTAGCGGCCACGGCAATCGTCGCGTCTATCGATAGCGCGGGTGCGCTGTACGTTACCAAGACCAGACAACACAGGCGGCGCCACCCGAGGCGCGCTATCCGCCGAAACCGCTCAAGGACAGGGCTCTTAACGCACACCATCTCAAACGACGCCTAGTTCATCGAGGCGCTGGGACAAATAACGGGCCGCCGTGTAACGCGTCGACAGCACCACCTCGGGGCGCGGATGTAAGAACAACGGCAAAGACATACGACTGGTCGTTTGCGCTGCGCCCTCGGGAGTCGCGACGCGGTGGGTTGTTGAGGGCAAATACCCTCCCGTCACCTCTTGCAACATATCGCCAATATTGACGATCAGCTGCCCGGGCTTGTTGGGGACCGAGACCCACTCGCCATTGCGCAGTCGCAGCTCGAGCCCCGGACCATCAGCCGCGGGCAACAGCGTTAATAAATTGATGTCCTCGTGCGGCGCCGCTCTCATCACCGCGTTGTCGGCCGGGACCGGCGGATAGTGCAACACGCGCAACATAGACTGCTCGCTCTGCTGAATCATATGACCCAGCGGTTCAGAGAACGCGTGCGTGATCGTTTCTGGGAGCCGATCGGCAATCATGTTCAACAGCACTGCACCCAGGTTAACGGTGGCCACAAAGTGTGCCGCGAGATCATCGCGCAACGTCGCCGGGCAGCGCCCCCAAGGATAGAATTGAAAGTACTCCTTGAAATCACGATCCGTGAACCCTTTGGCGTGCTCGGCTTGCTGGAGAGAAAAATAGCCGTCCTGACGAAGCGGATCCATCTCGAAATCGTCCGCCTGACCGGAGGCAAAAAACTGGTGCCAGTCGCGATAGATCCGATGGATTCTCTGCGCGTCCAGCGGATGCTCGGTTACCGCCGCAAAACCATAGTGTTGCAGCGAGGCCATAAATTGCTGCGGAAATGCCTCATCCGCATAGGATATTTGGGGCAGTTCGGGCATGGCACTCATGGACTAGGGTGACTCAGACGCCGCCCAGCGACAGAAAAAAGCCGGCGAGAGCCGCACTCATCAAGTTGGACAGGCTCGCGGCAATCAATGCCCGGAAACCATAGCGCGAAATATCATCGCGGCGTCCGGGGGCCACCGCACCCAGACCACCCAACAGAATGGCAATAGACGAGAGATTAGCAAAGCCGCAGAGCGCAAAAATGACGATAGCCTGGGACGGTGCCGATAACTGGGCAGCAACCTCACTGTAGGAGACGTAAGCGACAAACTCATTCAGGATAAATTTCTGGCCAATGAGGCTACCCGCTAATTGCGCTTCCTCCCAGGGAATACCTAACGCCCACGCCAGAGGCTGAAGCAGGGTCCCCAATACACGCTCAAGCGTCAGCTGCTCCACGCCGAACCAGCCACCCACTGCCTCAAGCATGCCGTTTGCCATGGCGATTAGAGCGATGAAAGCCAGCAGCATCGCACCAATTGCACCCACCATTTGCAATCCGTTCATCGCACCGGTCGCAGCGGCATCGATAACGTTGATGTACTTTTCGCTGGCGAGTTGCTCACCCGCCTCGGGTTCAGCTGGCTGTCCGGTCTCCGGCTCCATCAGTTTGGCCATCAGCAAACCGCCCGGCGCCGCCATGAAGCTCGCCGCCAGCAGGTACTCCAGAGGTACGCCCAAAGCAACATAACCCGCCATTACCGAACCGGCAATGGAGGCCATGCCGCCCACCATCACTGCAAAGAGTTCAGACCGCGTCATACCCGGTATGTAGGGTCTCGCTACCAGTGGCGCTTCAGCCTGGCCGACAAATACGTTGGCAGCGGCGGAAAGCGATTCGGTATGGCTGGTTCGCAGGAGTGCGCGTAATCCGCCACCCATAATGCGAATGAGCCACTGCATAACACCAGCGTGGTAAAGGACCGCGATCAGAGCACTGAAAAAGATCACGACGGGCAGGACGCTGAAGGCAAAAATAAAGCCGATCGAGTCGTTCGGGCCCACTAGGCCGCCAAACATAAACTCCATCCCCGCGCGGCTGTACCCCAACAATACAGAGACATAGTCGGAGGCCGCACCCAGCGCAGCGACGCCCCAATCCGTGAATAGCGCCACAAAACCGATCACCCCTTGCAGGGCGAAAGCCAATCCGACGGTGCGCAGGCGAATGGCTGACCGATTGGATGAGAGCCCGACCGCGACGGACAACAGAATCA
>Ga0181578_10002246_pt1 | contig 18255 bp, 12 predicted proteins | sample 071ome_21_FD_148659 | JGI IMG/M metagenome (GOLD analysis project Ga0181578, IMG submission 148659) | Coastal salt marsh microbial communities from the Groves Creek Marsh, Skidaway Island, Georgia - 071401CT metaG (spades assembly) | ecosystem: Environmental > Aquatic > Marine > Intertidal zone... | reverse complement strand
CTGTGTACGGTGGTCGCAGAACAGAAAGCAAAGCCGGGGCAGGGATTCTTCCCGCTGTCTGTGCATTACATCGAAAAGACTTATTCGGTGGGTAAAATCCCCGGGGGCTTTTTCAAGCGCGAAGCGCGACCGAGTGAAAAAGAAACCCTGACCTCCCGCTTGATTGACCGCCCCATTCGGCCGTTGTTTGAAGACGGTTTTATGAATGAAGTGCAGGTTGTTTGCACGGTGATGTCTGCGGACAAGGAAACCGACCCTGACATTCCCGCCATGATCGGTACTTCCGCGGCGCTGGCGCTGTCGGGTTGCCCGTTTAATGGTCCGATTGGTGGTGCCCGCGTGGGTTTCACAGAAGCCAGTGGCTACCTGCTCAACCCGAGTTACTCGGCGTTGGCCGACAGCCAGCTGGATATGGTTGTGGCAGGAACGCGTGATGCTGTGTTGATGGTGGAGTCAGAGGCAAAAGAGCTTACCGAAGATCAGATGCTCGGTGCGGTGCTGTTTGCCCATCAGGAGATGCAAACCGTCATCAACGCGATCAACGAATTGACCGCAGAAGCGGGCAAGCCGCGCTGGGATTGGCAGGCGCCCCAAGCGGACGCCGCGCTCGTAGAGGCGGTGTCGGCGGCGGCATCGGGCCCGTTAGGCGAGGCTTACCGTATCACCGAGAAGGCCGCGCGCTACGAGCGTGTGGGTCAGGTCAAAGACGATGTTGTGGCGCAATTGGCCGTTGAAGGCGGTCCGTCTGAAGACGACGTCAAGGATGTTTTCAAGAGCCTCGAGAAGCAGATTGTTCGCGGACGAATTCTCGCCGGTGAGCCGCGCATTGACGGGCGCGACAACCGCACGGTGCGTGCGATTGCGTCGGAGGTAGATATTCTGCCGAAGGCACACGGGTCGGCGCTGTTCACCCGTGGCGAGACTCAGGCGATTGGCGCTGTAACGCTGGGCTCTACCCGCGATGCGCAAATCATTGATGCACTCGAGGGCGAGCGACGCGATCCCTTCATGCTGCACTATAACTTCCCTCCTTATTCGGTGGGCGAAGCGGGCCGCATCGGCTTTACCGGCCGTCGCGAGATCGGTCACGGACGTCTGGCACGCCGTAGTCTGGCGGCGGTACTGCCTAGCGAAGAGGAATTCCCCTACACCGTGCGTGTGGTATCGGAAATCACGGAATCCAATGGCTCCAGCTCAATGGCCTCGGTATGCGTAGGTTCGCTGGCCATGATGGCAGCAGGGGTGCCGCTCTCGGCTCCGGTCGCGGGTATCGCGATGGGCCTCGTAAAAGAAGGCAACCAGTTCGCTGTTCTGACGGATATTCTTGGTGACGAGGATCATCTGGGCGATATGGACTTTAAGGTCGCCGGTACCGCAAAGGGCGTGACCGCTTTGCAGATGGACATCAAGATCGAAGGTATCAATGAGGAGATCATGGAGCGTGCGCTAGAGCAGGCGCTCGAAGCGCGTCTGCATATTCTTGGCCAGATGAATACGGTCCTGGATGCGCCGCGTCAGATTACTTCTGAGAATGCGCCGAGCATGACCACCTTGAAGGTCGACCAGGACAAGATCCGCGACATCATCGGTAAGGGCGGCGCGACGATCCGCCAGATCACCGAAGAGTCGGGCGCCACGGTCGATATCGACGACGATGGCACCGTCAAGGTGTTTGGTCAGAACGCGGCAGCGCGTGATGCTGCTGTCGATATGATCATGGCGATCACCGCAGAAGCCGAAGTGGGAGAGATCTACACCGGCACCGTGGCGCGCATCGTTGATTTCGGCGCTTTTGTGACGATCCTCCCAGGCAAAGATGGTCTGGTGCATATCTCGCAAATCGCCGACGAACGTGTCGAGAACGTCTCGGACTATCTATCAGAAGGCCAGGAAGTGCAGGTCAAGGTGCTCGACGTTGATCAGCGCGGTCGCATCAAGCTGTCGATGCGCGAAGTTGCCGCCGATACTGCTGCAGGCGGATCTGACGATGCCGCAGACAGTACCGAGGCACCCGAGGAGGAGTCGCTCACAGAAGAGTGAACCCCGTCCGGGTCATTTCTGACCCGCTCAACCAACACAAAACCCGCGCTAAGACCGCGGGTTTTTTTTGCCCAGGCTAAAAGCGGGTGAGGGCAGGCTTACGGCGCCTGAAATGCGATCTCGCCACCAACGATGGTCATCGTCACTTCCGTATCGAGAATCTGCGCTTCCTCGACGGAGAGTAGATCTTGTGAGAGCACGGTGAGGTCGGCGAGCTTGCCTATCTCGACCGAGCCCTTCTCGTGCTCCTCAAACGCGGCGAAGGCTGCGGCCAGCGTCATGGCGTAGAGCGCTTCATATCGAGTCAGACGTTGCGCGGACTCGTAGCCCGTCTCGGGGGTGCCGGCTAATGTTTTGCGCGTCACCGTGGCGTAAAAGTTGGCGATGGGGTTAACCGGTTCAACCGGGGCGTCGGTGCCCGAGGCAACGACTGCGCCGATATCGAGTAAATCCCGCCATAGGTAGGCGCCGTCTTCGATACGTTGCTGCCCTAGTCGCTCGATTGCCCAAGGCCGGTCAGAGCTCAAGTGAATCGGCTGCATAGACGCAATGACGCCCTGCTGTGCGAAACGCGCAGCATCTCCCAGACGTAGATGCTGCGCGTGCTCTATCCTGAACCGATGATCAATCAGTCGCTGCGTGAAGGAGCCAAAGGTATCGAGCACTTCGGAATTGGCGCGGTCGCCAATGGCGTGAACATTAATTTGCCAGGCATCCTCCCGGCTTTGGTCGATGAGTGTTGCGAGTTTATCTAGATCATAGGTCAGGACGCCGCTGGTATCCGGCGCATCGCTGTAGGGTGCATGCAGCCACGCGGTTCTCGAACCAAGGGCACCGTCGGCCTGCACTTTGATCGATCTGACGCTGAGCCGGTGGTTGCCCAGGTTAATGGCGGGGCCGCGCTCAAGCCATTCGGTGAGCGCAGCTTCATCCGAGGCGGACACCATCGTGTAGAGTCGTATCGCTAGGTCGCCGCGTGAGGCCATTTGTTCTTGCGCGGCAATATCAACTTGGAGAGCGCCAGCGTCGTGCGCCGATGTAATCCCCTGACTCAGTAAATGCCGTTGCGCGAGGTCGACTAACTCAGCGGCGGTGTCGATGTCGTACCGCTGTAGCGGCAGCGTCAGATCGATCGCGGTTTCATGAAGTAGCCCCGTGGGCTGCCCATCCTGAAGCACAATCACGCCGCCCTCAGGCGCCACGGTCTCCGCAGAAATCCGCAACTGCTCCAGAGCCAATTGATTCAATAGCACCGAGTGCCCGTTGGCGTGCTCAAGCAGCACCGGGTGTTCGGGGACCGCCTCCGATAGGGCGTGATGGCTCGGGAACCCGTCGAGGCTGCCCACCGGTGCCTGGCGCCACTTGCTTTGGTGCCAGCCTCTGCCAAGGATAGTGGTACCCGGACGGGTTGTTGCCGCTCGCGCTTTGATGCGCGAGATGAGTTCGTCAAAGCTCTCGGCGGCGGTCAGATCAACCGAGCGCATCGCAGAGCCAATGCCCGCGACATGTACGTGGGCGTCAATCAGGCCGGGAAGCGCTACCGCGTCACCCAACTCTATGATCTGCGTGTTTTCTGTTGCGAGTGTGAGCGCGGTGTCTTTATCGCCAACGTAGCTGAAACGCCCATCCCTAATCGCGACGGCCTCAGCTGTGGGGATCTCCGGGTTCATGGTATGCACGGTGCCGACGACAATGACATCGGGTGCGTTGGTGTTGTCAGCCTGGTCAGTACAGGTGGTGAGCAAGGCGATGAAAATAACTGCCAGTAGCGGCGATCCCATGCGCATGGTGGTTGTCTCCCGTTCCAGCGCGCAGAGTAAGGGGTCTGCAGGGCAATAAAAAGGGGGGCATGAGCCCCCCTTGGTCGCAACGCGGCGCTACTTAGAAGTTGTAGCGATAGCGCGCGTACCAGAATGCACCGCTGATACCAAACGGCGAATACTGGCTGTAGGTGTTGCCAAGAATCGTGGCGCTGTTGAAGCCCAGATTATTGACGTCGGTCGCTTTTTGGCCGCTCTCATCAAAGACGTTGTTGCCGCCGATGAGAATACTGGAGTGATCACCGATCGAGTATTCCAGCTCAAGATCCAGCAGGTACTCGCTGTCGAAGATCGCGTCGGTACCAAAAACGTCGTTCTCGAAGCTGTCATACCACTCGTCGTAGAAGCTCACGCGAGCCAAGACGCGCCAGTTACCCACTGTGTGATTCGCAGACAGGTTCCAACGAGTCTCGGGTGTGGTCAGCTCGATCTGGCGGATACGGCCTGCACCAATCGTGTCGGGGTTGTACTTCTCGACATCGGTTTTGTTGTTGTTGTAGGCCAGATTCCAGTCTGTCGTACCGCCCAACCACTCGGTAAAGGTCGACACAACGATATCGACACCATGGGTGTTGGTGTCAAAGTCGTTAGTGAAGAATCGGAACTGAGTCAGGTCGCCAGCACCGGGGACATTGTCCGCGATCAGCTGGTCGATTTGTTCCTGTGACAACACGACTTCAGATGACAAATTGATGCGGTCTTCTACATCAATGTCATAGTAATCAACGGTGATCTCGAAGTTGCCCAACGTCGCGTAGATGCCTGCGGTGAAGTTGGTTGACTCTTCGGGGTCGAGTTCCTGACCGCCCACTGACAATGCGACGGGGCTTGTGGCGGGAATCGTTCCATTGTTGACCAGTGTCGGCACACCGTTGACGTTAATCAGCTCAGTCGAGGTATTTGACGCGTTAGCTTGACCCGGCGTCGGCGCCTTGAAACCGGTGCTGTAGGTAGAGCGCACACCAAAGTTATCGCTGACAGCCCAGTTGGCACCGACCTTGAAGTTGGTGGTGCTGCCAAAGCCATCAAAGTCCTCGAACCGCACTGCACCCTGGGTAACCAGGTTGTCGGTGGGAGTCCACTCAGCGTCCACGTAGACCGCGTAGTTCTCGCGCTCGAAGGTGCCAGAGGTCGCCGCGGGGAAGCCCGGGAAGCCGTTTGATGAGGTGCTGAAGCCTTGGTCTGCCAAGATGCCAGCAGTGTAAGACTCGACCTGACCCGGACCGATTTCGAATTCCTCATTACGGAACTCACCACCGAAACCGATGTTCAGAGTATCGGAGACGGTCCAGCTGAGGTCGGCGTTGAAGTTGGTGTCGGTCTGCTTGTAAAGACCGGGATCGAAGTTACGCGGTGTATCGGGGCCGAGACTCGCGTTCACCGTGTTGTTGATGAAGAAGTCCGCCTCGTTCTCACCGCGGTACGCACTCACGTCCCAACGCAGGTTATCGTTGATTTCGCCACGCAACCCGATCAGGAAAGACATGTCGGTCACGTCACCACCAAAACGCGGCGTGAATCCGCCGGGAATGGTTTCCTGGAAGGAGAAGCAATTGGGATCAGCTTTTACCTGAGCCATCGCTGCCGGGTCCGGGATGTTGCCATTTAATGCCACAGCCGGACAGCCGACGCCGTCGTTTGGCGTCAGGTCGCCGATTAACAGCGTTGCGCCACCGTCACCGCTATACACGGCGCCGCGGTTGGTGGGGTTTCGGAAGAAGAAACCGCCGTCGACTTCCTTGCTGTTGTAGTTGGCATGGCCGTAGAGTTCGAGCGTATCGCTGAGATCAAAGCCGAAGTTCGCCCACAGCTTCATGTCGTCGTTGACAATCGGGCGGCCCCAGATCATCGCCGGTACCGGAACCTCTTGGTAGCCGTCGTCGATCAGGCCCTGCGCGTCAGCGCGCTGCTCCGAACGGCTGGTCGGGTCAGATTCGCCCCATTCTGCTGTCAGGTTCAGAAAGCCGTTCTGACCCAGCGGCAGGCCAATATTACCGGCGATCGTAGTTTGCTCACCGTCACCCTCTTTGTACTCGCCATAGCGGACTTCGAATGAGCCGCCTTCAGAGGCGTCGTTCAATACAAAGTTCATCACGCCAGCAATTGCGTCAGAACCGTATTGGGCGGACGCGCCATCGCGTAAGACTTCAATGCGCTTCAACGCCAGTGCCGGGATCGCGGCAGCGTCGGGGCCCTGTGAACCATTTGAAATACCGTTACCGAGCCAGGTGATCACAGAAGCGCGATGACGACGCTTACCGTTGACCAGCATCAAGGTGTGGTCGGGCGCGAGGCCGCGCAGGTTAGCGGGACGAATCAGCGTCGCCGCGTCACTGATCGGCTGATCGTTGACGTTGTAGGAGGGAACAACGTTTCGGAGCAGATTGCTCATGTCGGTGTCGCCCTGATTGCTCATGGTTTCGCCGCCGATCACATCGATCGGAGCGGGTGAATCAAGCGCAGAACGTCCTTCAGTACGGGTACCAATCACCACGACTTCCTCTGTCAGGTTCTCGTCCTGTGCAACGGTGGTCTGGATCGGCACTAGCGATGCAGCGGCAACAGCAACTGCCAGTGTGCGAATAGAAAATCTCATGTTTTTCTCCGTGGCTTCCAAAAAAAAGATTTACACGTCGCCATGGGTTAATAACCCCCAGCGCCCGACACCGTGTTATGGATTTGCTTTGTAGGTGCGGACTCGGCGAACGCCAAATCTGCCGCAAGTATATGCAGAAACGGGCTTCGCTTGGGGTTAAGCAGCGTGAAAATTGCGAGCAAAAAACGACAGACTTCCCGGGCATCTGGGTCGCAGAGGGCGCCAGCGCGGTGGTGGTGTGGATCCGACGTCCGAAGCGCTGCGCCTGCAGGGGTGATTTACTCCCGAGCGCGCCCTGCGATTAACGCCTCGACGACAGCCGGGTCGGCCAACGTCGAGGTATCGCCGAGGCTATTTAGGTCATTTTCGGCGATTTTACGTAATATTCGCCGCATGATCTTGCCAGATCGCGTCTTTGGCAGCCCGCTGGCCCACTGGATCCGGTCCGGTTTTGCGATCGGCCCAATTTCCTGCACGCACAGCGCTACTAGTGCGGAACGCAGCGCGTCGTTGCCTTCAACCCCGGTCATTGGTGTGACATAGGCGTAGATACCCTGGCCTTTGATGTCATGGGGGAACCCAACGACGGCGGCCTCGGCGATATCCTCGTGCAATACCAGCGCACTCTCGATTTCTGCGGTGCCCATGCGATGCCCGGAGACATTCAGCACATCGTCAACCCGCCCGGTGATACGCAAATAACCGTCTTCGTCACGGAGCGCGCCGTCGCCCGTGAAGTAGTAGCCAGGATAAGTGCTGAAGTAGGTATCGATCATTCGCTGGTGATCGCCATACACCGTGCGAATCTGTGCCGGCCAACTGCGTTTGATGATCAGATACCCTGCGCCAGGTCCCTCGATCTCTTCACCCTGTTCATCCAATAGCGCGGGTTCGACGCCAAAAAACGGAAAGCTTGCGTAACCGGGTTTTAATTCATGTGCGCCCGGTAGTGGGGTAATCATCACGCCGCCGGTTTCGGTTTGCCACCAGGTGTCGACGATCGGGCAGCGGCCTTCGCCAACAACCCGGTGGTACCACTCCCATGCCTCGGGGTTGATGGGTTCGCCCACCGAACCAATGATGCGCAGGGTGCTTCGGTCATGGCCCGTCACCCAGCTATCGCCCAGCCCCTGTAATGCGCGAATCGCAGTGGGTGCCGTGAAGAACAAGTTGACCCTGTGCTTGGCGATGACATCCCAAAAGCGATCCGCGGCGGGATAAGTCGGGATGCCCTCGAACATGAGGGTGCGCGCGCCGATAGCGAGTGGGCCGTAGACGATATAGGTATGACCCGTCACCCAGCCGACGTCAGCGGTGCACCAGTATGTCTCACCCTTCCGGTAGTCAAACACATACTTCATTGACATGGCGGCCTGTAATAAATAGCCCCCGGTCGTATGCAACACGCCTTTGGGTTTCCCCGTAGAACCCGACGTGTACAGGATGAACAAGGGATCCTCGCTGTCCATCCACTCGGGTTCGCATTCATCGCTCACCGAAGTGATCGCTTCGTGATACCAGATATCCCGTTGTGTATCCCACGGCACATTGGCACCGGTTCGTTGAATACAGATGACTTTATCGACGCAGTCGACCTGCTGAAGCGCAGCGTCGACATTGATTTTAAGTGGCACCACCTTGCCACCGCGGACGCCCTCGTCGGCAGTGATTACCACACTGCAGGCCGCGTCGTTAATGCGGTCCTTGAGTGCTTCAGGGGAGAAGCCTCCGAATACCACCGAGTGAATGGCACCAATTCGCGCGCAGGCGAGCATGGCAAATGCGGCTTCGGGGATCATGGGCATGTAGATGCAGACTCGATCGCCTTTGCTGACTCCCTGTTGCTTGAGCACGTTGGCAAAGCGGCAGACCTGGGTTTTGAGTGCCTGATAGGTGAAGGATTGGCTGTCGGCGGGATCATCACCCTCCCAGATGATGGCGGTGTCTGCCGCGCGTGCAGGTAGGTGCCGGTCGATGCAATTGACTGAAACATTCAGTTGTGCGCCGACGAACCACTTGGCTTCGCCGGTTGACCAGTCGGCATCGGAAATCTGCTTCCAGGGGCGGTGCCAGGAGAGCATCTCGGCCTGTTGTGTCCAAAATGCCTCGGGATCATCCAGGGATTGCCGGTAAAGCGTTTGGTATCGCTCGGGGGTGATGTGAGCGTCATTAAAGTGATCAGGCACCGGGTACCGGTTAGACTCAGTCATTGGTGGATTCTCTGGCAAAGCACTGAAACGATAGTAGGTGACACCGCACCTCATCAACAACCCGAGTTTGTTTATGTCCCGAGCGCTCCGGGGGTCCGGCCGAGCTCGAGTGTCAGCGGCGCGGGCCGCCATCGGCTCCAGCTGGCTCGTATTGATGGCGATGGCCGGGATTTGTCATGATGTGTCTACAGCTGTGATCCTGTTGTAGGAGGTGATTCGTGACACCGCGCACTACCGATGAAGTTCGCGCAACCTATTGGCGCGAGAATCGCAAGTTAATGCTCATTCTCGGCTCGGTGTGGTTCGTCGCCAGTCTGGGATGTGGCGTGCTGTGGGTAGAGCCCCTGAATCGTATTCAGATGGGCGGGTTCAAGCTCGGTTTTTGGTTCGCCCAGCAGGGTGCGATCTATACGTTTATTGCCCTGATATTTATTTACGCCCGGCAGATGGCGCGACTCGAAAAGCGGCTGGGGCTTGAGGATACCGATTCGTGAGCCTGACCGAGACGACCTATTGGATTGTCGGCGCGTCATTTGCGCTCTACATCATCATCGCGATCCGCTCGCGGGCCGGTTCCACACAGGAATTTTATGTCGCGGGCAAAGGCATTCATCCGGTCGCTAACGGCATGGCTACCGCTGCTGACTGGATGTCAGCGGCGTCATTCATTTCTATGGCAGGTTTGATTGGCCTCTCCTACAACGGCTACGGCGGGTCCGTATTTCTTATGGGATGGACCGGCGGGTATGTGATTCTGGCGATGTTCATCGCGCCGTATTTGCGCAAATACGGCAAGTTTACGGTGCCCGAGTTTATTGGTGACCGCTATTACTCGGATACCGCCCGTGTCGTAGCGGTGATCTGCCTGATTATCTGCTCGGTGACCTATGTCATTGGTCAAATGAAGGGCATCGGCGTCGCTTTTTCCCGATTTTTGGAGACCGATTACGAAACCGGCCTCCTGTCGGGCATGGTCATTGTGTTCTTCTATGCGGTACTGGGTGGTATGAAGGGGATAACGTACACCCAGATAGCGCAGTTTTGTGTCTTGATATTCGCTTACACCGTGCCGGCGGTGTTTATCAGCCTGCAACTGACTGGCCAACCGATCCCCCAGTTGGGTCTGGGGTCAACGCTGGCAGACGGCACCTATTTGTTGCATAAGCTTGATCAAACGTTGCTTGACCTCGGCTTCCAGGAGTACACGACTTCCGTTCGGGGTAGCACGCTGAATATGGCGGCTTTTACCGCGTCGCTGATGATTGGCACAGCGGGATTACCGCACGTGATTATCCGTTTTTTCACCGTACCCACGGTGAGGGCGGCGCGCACCTCAGCGGGCTGGGCGCTCGTTTTTATTGCCATTTTGTACACCACGGCGCCCGCCGTAGCAGCGATGGCGCGGCTCAATATCATACAAACATTGGAGCCTTCTCCGGGTCAGGCGCTGGCCATTGCCGATCGTCCGGCGTGGTTTAAAAACTGGGAGCAAACGGGCCTGTTGGGGGTTGAGGACAAAAATGGCGATGGCTACATCCAGTACTCGGCTGATCCGGTCAGTAATGAATTGACTACGCTAGATAACGATATTCTGGTACTGGCCAACCCGGAGATTGCCAATCTTCCCAACTGGGTGATTGCGCTGGTGGCGGCAGGCGGACTGGCCGCGGCCTTGTCGACGGCGGCGGGCTTGTTGCTGGCTATTTCCTCTGCGATCTCCCACGACCTGCTCAAGCGCACGCTGATGCCGAGTATTTCCGAGCGGCAAGAGTTGTTGGCGTCGCGGTTGGCGATGGCGGTTGCCGTATTGGGCGCGGGCTATCTCGGTTTAAACCCGCCAGGGTTTGCCGCGGGAACGGTGGCGTTGGCTTTCGGTCTTGCGGCCGCCTCTTTGTTTCCCGCGTTGCTGCTGGGTATTTTTTCCAAGCGTGTCACCCGGGAGGGTGCAATTCTAGGCATGCTCGCGGGCCTCAGTGTGACGCTGGTCTACGTCTTTCAGCACAAGGGCATTATGTTCATACCGGGCACGGCCTTTCTGGGCGACCTGCCAGCGAATTGGTTTTTCGGTATTGAACCCAACGCCTTTGGAGTGGTCGGTGCTGCGGTCAACTTTGCAGTGGCTCTTGGCGTGACGCAGCTGACGAGCGCGCCCCCGGCCGAAGTGCAGGCCTTGATAGACGAAGTTCGTATCCCGGTGTAGCGCCCCGGCTCAGTGAGCGTGCAGTTGGAGGTTGTCGATGAGACGCGTTCGCCCGAGGCGCGCTGCGACAAACAGTGCGGCGTCCTCTGATAACGTGTCGAGTAGTTGCAGCGTACTTAGCGCCCGCAATTCAAGGTAGTCCACGCTAAATCCCGCCTTGATCAGGGCTTCGCGCGCGGTTTGGAGTACGGCTGGCGCGTTGTCGGTGGACTCGCCCAGTTGGGCTGCGCAGTGTTGTAACGTTTGCCAGAGCATGGGTGCCAGCGCGCGCTCCGCCGCCGATAAATACTGATTGCGTGAGCTGAGTGCGAGCCCGTCTTCCGCGCGTCGCGTCGGTCCATGTTGTATTTCGATGTCGAGGCCGAGGTCTTGAACCATTTTTTTGATGATCAAGAGTTGCTGGAGATCCTTTTCTCCAAAAATAGCCATATCCGGTTGGACCATTCGGAATAATTTGTATACCACCGTACAAACACCATCGAAGTGCCCGGGTCGTTCTCGACCGCATAACGCCTCTCCTAAAACGGGGACGTGAATCTTCGAGTGCTGGGCGCTGCCCTCGGGATAGATATCGGATTCCGTGGGTGTGAACACCAAGTCGGTGCCAAGCGCCTCGAGAGCTTCGAGGTCGGCGTCGAGGGTTCTGGGGTAGGTGTCGAGATCCTCATGTGCCGCAAATTGCATGGGGTTCACAAATATCGATACTGCGACGGCATCGGCGGAAGCTTGAGCCTGACGAACCAGGGCCAAGTGCCCTTCGTGCAGGTTACCCATGGTGGGTACAAAGGCGAGCCGCGCCGCTTCTTGTCGCAGAGCAGCCAAACCGGTGGCCAGGGCGTTGGAGTCAGTCGCGACGATCATTGCCGGTGTCGATCAGTAAGTGTGTTCTTCCCGGGGGTAGTCACCCGCTTTGACGGCAGTGACGAAAGCCTTCAGGGCCGCTTGAATTGATGGCGCGCCGTCCATGAAGTTTTGGACAAAGCGGGGGGTGGATTCGGTGATGCCCAGCATGTCATGCAGTACCAGTACCTGTGCGTCGGTGCCGCTCCCCGCACCAATGCCAATGACCGGTATGTCTAGCTTGGAAGAGATATCGGCCGCCAGCTCGGCCGGAATGCACTCGAGCACCAGCAAACTCGCCCCCGCGTCCTGTATCTCCACGGCGTCGGCGAGAATCGACTTGGCCTCTTTAGGGGTGCGTCCTTGTACTCGATAGCCACCAAAGACGTTGACCGACTGCGGGGTTAGGCCGAGGTGCGCGCAGACCGGTACGCCGCGCTCAACCAAGCGGTGAATGCTGTCGCTGAGCCAAGTTCCCCCCTCGAGTTTGACCATCTGCGCGCCCGCCTGCATGAGTCGTGTGCTGGCGTGCAGCGTGTCGTCTGAGTTGGCGAAACTCATAAACGGCAGGTCAGCGACGATCAGCGAATGGGGTCGAGCCCGCGCGACACACTCGGTGTGATAGGCCATGGCATCGAGAGACACGGGGATCGTCGTTTCATGGCCCTGGAGCACCATGCCCAGCGAGTCGCCCACCAGAATCGTTTCGGCACCCGCCTCACTGGCGAGTCTGGCGAACGTCGCGTCGTAGGCAGTAATCATCACGAACTTTTCACCGGACGCTTTCATGGCATCGAGGGTGCTGATGGTGATGCGCTTTGTCATGCGTGTGCCTCCCGACTGCTTAAGCGGGGCTGGTAATCAGCTGAAAAATGTGGGGTTGAAATAATGTCGGCCCTTTTTGATGTTCAGCATGTAATCGACGAGCTGCTCATAATCCCTGTCGCCCTGAGAGAGGTCAATCTCGTTCGCATTGACAATGAGCAGAGGCGCGGCATCGTAGTAGAGAAAGAACTCGCTGTACACCTCGTTGAGTTGTTCTAGGTACTGTCGGTCAATTAATCGCTCTGCGTCGATACCGCGTCTTTCGATACGCTCCAGAAGGCGATCTGGGCTGGCTTGTAAGTAAATGACGAGGTCGGGGCAGGGCGCGTCGACGCGCATTTTGTCAAAGACCTTCTGGTAAAGCACGAATTCGTCTGGCTCCAGATTTACCCGCGCAAACAGGGGGTCTTTTTCCAGCACGAAGTCCGCAACGCGGGTGTGCTCAAACATGTCTCTCTGCTTGAGTTCGGTGATTTTCTGGACTCGCTGAAAAAGGAAAAAAAGCTGCGTCGCGAGCGCGGTCTGTTGTCGATTCCGATAAAAACGCTCGAGAAACGGATTCAGCTCTGCCTCCTCTAGGAGTAGATCGTAATCAAAAGTCTCGGCAATGCGGCGGGCCAGAGTAGTTTTTCCGACCCCGATGGGCCCCTCGATCGCGATGTAGGCGGGTACAGACCTCCCGCGCAGCGACAGACCGGATCGTGGCAATTCCTCGCGCAACGTGGTGGCTCCTGATGCGGTGATCATCTGGGGAATTCACACAATACGCGAATCGATTGCCCGGTGCACTGTTCTCGCAGGTTGTCGAGCGATGAGCCCCCCGGAAACACATATTCTCCTCCCAGAAGTTCTATCAGGGGATCCAATACAAAGCGCCGCTGGTGCGCTCGGGGGTGTGGAATTTCGAGTGAGTCGCGCACTATTTTTTGATCACCAAACAAAATGATGTCCAGATCAATGCGCCGTTCACCCCAGCGTCGCTGCCGTTGCCGGCCCATTTTGATTTCAATGTCCAAGGCGATGGCGAGCAGATCTTCGGCAGATACTGTGGTGTCGATCGCCACGACGGCATTGTAGAAGTCAGGTTGATCCTGAGGGCCTACCGGCGCGGAAACATACACTTGCGACACTGCGTTCGCGGTCAGTGCCGGGTGCGATGCCAGGTATCGATACGCCTGGGTCAATTGCAATAGCGGGTTATCGATATTCGCGCCCAGCCCGAGAAGAGCCTGTGTCATGCGGCCGGGGTTCTTCGCCGGGGCCGCCGTCTTTTGGGTCGGGCATCATCTCTCGGTGCGCGCGCGCTACCCACGAGTTCGGGATGCTGCTGCTGGGCGGCCGCCCAGAAGTGGCTGCATTGATTGGTCATGTCGCTGGTCTCTTCCCGCAGCAACAAAAGATCGAAAGCAGCGCGGAACCATCGGCGGGCAATCAGGTCTTTAATTTTTTTAGATTGCATGCGTTCCAGTCGAGGCTGTAGGTCCCAGATATCGCGCATTGCGAGGGAGAAGCGCTTGGGGATAGTCATCCGCTGGCATGCTTCCCATACGATCTGCTGGCCCGCGCTGTGCACCGCTTGCACGGGCGATTCGCCCCGAACCGTCAATTCGTTGGCGCGCTCTTGTACCGCTGGCCAATATAGTGCCGCCAGTAAAAAGGCTGGCGTCACGGGCCGTTGATCGGCGACCCGGGCGTCTGTATTGCGAAGCGCACGGCTTTGTAGCTCTCGAGTACCTTGTGTGGGCGCGGCAGATATCACCGCATCGCTCATCAAAATATCGAGCAGTCCGAAGTGGATGAGCAGGTCAAAGGTCGGTTTTGAATGACCATTCATGAAAAGTTTCAGCCACTCATCAAAGAGCCGCGCGGCGGGGATGTCGGCCAGTAGCGGTCGTGCTTGCGCGATTGCATATGCGGTTTCTGAGTCTATGTCGAACTGGAGGCGCGCGGCGAAGCGAATGACCCGCAGCATGCGGACGGGGTCTTCCTTGTAACGCTCTAGTGGCGCTCCAATGATGCGAATGATGCGTGCCTTGAGGTCGGCCGCACCCCCTAGCTGATCCAGAAGCTCGCGAGTGGCTGGGTTGTAATACAGGGCGTTGATGGTCAGATCCCGCCGCCGCGCATCCTGCTCAAGTGTGCCGCCATAAACATTATCGCGGAGCAGACGCCCCGATGGATTGGCTCGAGATGCCTGTTGAGAAGCCGCATCGTCGTGGTCGCCACGAAAAGTAGTGACCTCAATAATCTCGCCACCGGCGCGGACATGCACGATCTGAAATCGCCTGCCGATAATGCGCGCATTACGGAAGCACGCTTTGATTTCTTCCGGTGTCGCATTGGTCGCTACGTCGAAATCCTTGGGTCGCTCACCCAGCAGGCTGTCGCGAACGGCGCCACCGACAACATAGGCTTCGTAGCCTTTTTCCTGGAGGCCAGTGACCACCTGCAAGGTGCCTCGAGAAAAAACGGAGGCGTCAATTGGCGGTGGTTTCGGTATCGCGGGGGTCAAAATGGATATTCCCTGAGGGTCGCAACGGGGTGCGACGTCGCATCGTGATGCGGGCCAGAAAGCAGATAAGCAGTGAGACGGGGCCCAAAAAGAAACATGGGGAAGTCTCCTTCCCCACCCAGGTCCGTTATGACATCGTTTTTGTTATTCGGCCACTTATTTTTATTTTGGCTCTGCGCACTCAGTTGCAGGGCATGTGCCACATACCATAAAGGCCGAAAAAACAGACAGTTAGTTATTTTATTGGGCCCGCTCATTCGAAATTGAACCCACTAATGTTACGAATTTGCACGGGGATGTTACGAATTTTCACCTGACTGCGTCGCGTCACGCTGATTTTTGCTTTTGCCGCGGAATACCGAAGCGTTGCCGACGTTCCCATAGACACTTGCGGCTGATACCCAGCTTTTGTGCCAGTTCTGTTTCATTCATGGCGTCTTGGTGTTGCAGCACAAAGCGCTGAAAATAATCTTCCAGCGAGAGTTCTTCGTTGGATTCAGCGTCAGAGCTACCGGTGCTGGCCCCAGAGTCGAACACGCTTTCGTCCGTTGCGTATTGATCGAACGCCGGTAGCGCAATCTGCAGCGTCGGGCCGTCCGACATCACCAGCGCGCGCTCGATGACGTTTTGCATTTCACGCACATTTCCCGGCCAGTGGTGATCGTTAATAAGGCGCTCGCTGCTCAACGAAAACGGACGCGCCGGAATGTTCAATTTATCCGCTAGTTGATCGCGGAACCAGTTTGCCATCTCCAGAATGTCCTGACCGCGAGAGCGCAGTGGCGGGATATCCAGTCGCAGTACATCGATGCGGTAAAACAGGTCATGGCGGAACGCCTTTTCATCGGCCAGCCGCGCGAGGTCCCTGTGCGTCGCACAGATCAGGCGCACGTCGACCTTTTTGCTCGACACCGAGCCAATTTGGCGGATCTCCCCTTCCTGTATAAAACGGAGTAACCGGGCTTGTGCCGCCAAGGGTAGTTCGCCAATTTCGTCGAGAAAGAGTGTGCCACCGTCGGCGGCTTCGATAAGGCCAATGCGGTTACTGGTAGCGCCCGTAAAAGCGCCCTTCTCGTATCCAAACAGCTCGGACTCAATGAGCGTCTCCGGAATTGCGGCACAGTTCACCGAGATGATGGGCCGTGCACTCCGCGCACTTGAGGCATGCACCTGCCTCGCTGCCAACTCCTTTCCGGTGCCCGTCTCGCCGACGATCAGTACGGTGGAGTCAGTGGTTGCGACACGCAATATCATCTCGTCGAGCGCTTGCATGGCGCGACATGAATCACTGTGGAAGTAGTGGGAGGAAGCGGTTTTGCTTGTGCCGTCCCCAACACAGTCATTGCCCAGTGCGCGAATCCAGTCGGCAATCTCCGACACGGGTGCCGCTCGATCATAGACCCCCAGCGCGCCCGCTCTGCCAGCGAGCATGGCGTTATGGGGTGATGTCTCTGTGAGTAATACGGCGATCGGGGTGGGCCAGCAGACTTGCCGCCATTGCGCGATGTCCAGCGGTTCGCGGGTCCCACCAATAATGATGAGGTGGCAGGAATCCTTTGGTTTTTCCGGGTTACTTGCGGCAGTTTGCGATGGATCAAGCACTGCGATGGCGTGCTGCGACAACGCTGCTGCCAGCGCTGATCTGAAGTCTTCGTTGTCGTCTACAAGATGGATGCGCATGAGGGGACTCGCGTGGCTACCGTTCGTAGTGTTACGGGTAAAGTGTCACCAAGCGAGTGAAAAAGTAACACTCTAGGTGACGGATGTTGCCATTGAGGGTGCGGACCAGTGTGCTATTGCGTGCTCGAGGATATCCTCAACGCCCTTTGCCGAATCGGGTGGGGGACGCTGTCGCAGGTGTGCGAGACTTAGGCGTAGATTTTCGGATGCGCGATTGGGGGATAAGCCCGGCGCGCCGGTCTGCTTGCTCAGTTTATTGCCCTCGGCGTCGCACATCACGGCAACGTGCGCATAATCGGGGGACGCCAGTCCCAGCGCGCGCTGCAACCACCGTTGGCGATGGCTTGAATCGAGCAAATCCGCTCCCCGCACCACGTGGGTAAAGTGAGGCAAGGCGTCATCGACCGCCGCGGCCAATTGGTAAGCAAACAAGCCATCTCTTCTGCGTACGATAAAATCAGGGGGGATCGTGTCGGCGTTCACCGGCTGTGGCCCGAGGAAGCGGTCTGTAAAGCCTTCAACCGCCATTGCGGTGGCCCTCACGCGCAAACAGTGTGGCCTGGAGTCATCGATTATCGCGTCGCGACAATGCCGGCCACAATTGCCCCGTGCGTCGAGTGTTGTCCGCGTACACTCGCAACGAAACAACAGTTCTTGCTCGGCTAGTGCCGCTAGCGCCCGTTCATAGCGGGCTGCGGCGGATGATTGATACTCGACGTCGCCGTCCCAGGCTAAGCCATGGGCAGTGAGCGCGGATAGGATTGCAGCTTTACTGCCGGGCGCTTCTCGCGGCGGGTCAATGTCGTCGATCCGCACCCGCCAGGTACCCCCGTGGTGGCGCGCGTCGAGAAAGCTAGCGAGCGCGGCGACCAGTGAACCCGCGTGCAGCGGCCCGGTGGGGGAAGGCGCGAACCGCCCTCGATATGCAGCGGTGTCTGCTACGGTAACCGGGTCAATCAACCGAGTTCCTGACGCTCCTTGATCTCAGCGAGCGTTTTGCAGTCGATACACAGGGTCGCAGTGGGTCGCGCTTCCAGTCGTTGGATACCGATCTCGATACCGCAGGCGTCGCAGTAGCCGTAATCATCATTTTGCAGCCGGTCCAGCGTGGAATCGATTTTTTTGATCAGCTTGCGTTCGCGGTCCCGGGTGCGAAGTTCCAGGCTGAACTCTTCTTCCTGAGTGGCGCGATCCGCGGGATCTGGGAAGTTAGCCGCCTCATCTTTCATATGCGTTACGGTGCGTGTCACTTCGTCGACCAGTTCGCCACGCCAGTTCAGCAAAATGCCGCGGAAGTGCTCGAGCTGTTCATCATTCATGTAGCTTTCGCCACGCCCCGGCTTGTATGGCTTGAAGTCATCAAATTTCTGCAGCTCGCCAACAGCCCGCGCCAGTTTGGGCTGTGATTTTTTCGCGGGTGCTTTTTTTACGGGTGCCTTTTTGGCGACGGCTTTTTTCTTAGCAGGTGCTTTTTTTGTGGGTGCCTTTTTGGCGACAGCTTTTTTCTTAGCAGGTGCTTTTTTTGTGGGTGC
>Ga0181578_10002241_pt1 | contig 18287 bp, 13 predicted proteins | sample 071ome_21_FD_148659 | JGI IMG/M metagenome (GOLD analysis project Ga0181578, IMG submission 148659) | Coastal salt marsh microbial communities from the Groves Creek Marsh, Skidaway Island, Georgia - 071401CT metaG (spades assembly) | ecosystem: Environmental > Aquatic > Marine > Intertidal zone... | reverse complement strand
CGGTAAAAATGGCTCCCGCCGTCCTTTTACTGATTTCGAGCATTTTATTGTGCGGTTTGATGAAATCCAAGCGGGACGAGATTCGGATCATTCGGTTTTTCCAAATTGGCACTTATTAAACGGGCTGTTAAGATTTCATTTGTTAAGCAGTCAGAAAGCATAGATTTATAATTAGAAGAATTGTGGTCGGACCACGATAAGTTGTAGGTGTTCAGAAGGTACGTTCGGTTTGTAGGGACTAATAAAGTGGTATGGCTCGCTTTTAGGGTGTCTTTTGAGAGTTTAAATTCGGGTGATTCAAGGTGGTGAATTAAATTAGCAAATCTAAAATTAAGTATTTAAGGGGTGATCCCAATAGTTCCTGGTGGTTGCCGGAAGCTGAAGGATAGAATTGGGAATCAAACCACTTTGCAGAAGTTTCTCTCCGCTTCAAAATGGAATCCAGATCTGACGTTGCCAGTTTCTAATTTGTCGAAATATGTTTCGAATTTGGTTCGGCATTCCTTGTCGGTATAGAAGGGGGGACTGAAGTAACCGATGCGACGAAAAACCAGTGAAACGAGCAGGTCCGTCGGAATCCATTTTCCTTTGATAAAACACGTCCCGGAAAAACCACCCTTTGGTTTCAGGACTCTTGCCATTTCCTGCAATGCCCGATCCTTGTCGGGGAAGGCATGCAACCCGGCCATCGACAGGCAGCGGTCCACACATTGTGACTGAATGGGCAGGTTTGCCACGTCGGCACGGATGAGGATGACATTCCGGATACCGTTCTCAGCATAATGATTCTGAGCCTGACGTAGCATAGACATCGAATGATCCACTGCGAGGATGGTGGCCTGGCTCAGATTCTTGTAGGTAGCCGTGGTGAAATACCCTGTCCCAACCGGGACATCCAGTAACACACCGTTGAAATCATCCGGAATGGCTGACAAAGGTTTTTGAAGCAAAGGTGTTTCGTCCATAAAACCAAAGAAAAGGAGGCTGTAACATTTCCAGAGCAGACCGGATGAGGTCATGTATTGGTCGTAGAAACCTGCCGAAGAATCATACGCCTTGGAAACGCGATCCGTTTTTTCAGGGATGAAGTCGATGATGCCATCCCGGATGGGATATGAAACATCTGTCTGATCAGCGAAGGCCACTCCCTTTGTCTCGTTGATCGTGATGTGGGCTTTTGTTTTAGGGCAGATCAACACGTTTCTATGCTTAGGCTGCTTTCAGACTCCCAGTAGGTGTTCCATGATGAGGCATTCAAGGCCTTCGTAGTCCCTGGCATCGCGGTAGTTCGCGATTTGTTCTTGATTCAGGGAGCGATATTTTTCAACCAGGTGGAGGAAAAACTTGCGACTGTTTGACAGGTGGGTTGTGACGGGGGTTTCTTTCTGGGTGCGCATGGCTTTGACATCCAGCCCGATGAATTCGCCTCTTGAACCGTAGCCGGCTTCTTCCAACACGCGGACCTGATTGAAGGCTGTCCGCAGGTTGGCTCCTCCAAAGTTTTTGTCCTGATCGTATTTAAGTCCGTTCTGATCGTTGAGATGAACACTGCCAAGCTTGTCATGTGCCAGCGCGAAAGCCATTTCGTCACTTGGATCCAAACCTGCGAGCAGCGCATGGGCGCTTTCAATCAATCCCTTGACCCGGGTGTGATCATTGGATGCATAAGACAACGTCAGGGCATGGCCGATGGTCGGCACGTAAGCCTGGTCGGTGGGCTCGTTAGGTTTGGGTTCGATCCAGATTTCGATCTCCTTGTCGTGATCCAGCATGGCATTCAGCGTCTCCAGTAAACGTTCGTAAGCCAGCTTGGCGTCTTTGGCCTCCCTGATATAGGTGCCCTCTCTTGCTAGCCAGAGCACGATTGCTTTGCTGCCGATGGCGCGGGCGATGTCGATGCTTTGCTTTGTGCGGTCCAAAGCGTAGGCGCGGTCGGAAGCGCTGTTGGAGGTGTAACCGCCATCAATGGTGCGGGCATCGAACCACAAGCGCGGGGCCACGAATTCAGGAACAAGCCCCTGGTTGTCCAACATGGTTTTCACATCGGCCGCCTTTGACATGATCTGTTCGGACGAAAGCTCTTCGAGTCCGGGAACCACATCATCATCGTGGAATTGAACCCCCTCGAAACCCATCTGGCGATAGAGGGCATACTTTTCCTCATGGGGATGGGCAGGGCGAACGTCCGGTCCAAACGGATCTGCGCCCTCACTGATGTTCCAGGGACCGAAGGAAAATCGATAGTCAACGGGTTTGCTCATGATGGTCGATTATACTTGGTTTCGTGCGGTTTGGCTATGGGGAATTATTCGCTCCCTTCTTTGGCTCATTTGTTAATAGGGCCTTGGATCGGTTGGTTTCCGCCCAGGTCTGTAACATCAGAATGGCTTTGCCCAGCACACCGGCGGATCCACGGAATTTTCCTGAACCTCTTGGTTCATTCTTCAAGGACCACCATTCGTGGAATCCGTTCGCCTCTTCCACGCGATCAAGCATGGGTTTCAGTTCTGTGTAGGCTTCTTCAATGTATCCATAACGGATCAATTGCTGGATCATCCGGCCCCCGAACCAGCACCAATCACCACCGTTCTGGTAGCCGTAGGGAACCATGCCCGGGTTTTTGAAGTATCCCTCAGGATAGGGTGGGTAAACGGTCAAACCGATGGAGCCTGCTCCAGCCTCTTTGACGTTTTGTCGCATCATGGCAAGGGCGGCTCCGACTTCTTCGCGCGTCAGCAGATCCGCCTCAATGGCGATGGCTGTGCCTCCGTGGTAATCGATTTCGTTTTCATTGAAATGATCGGGGAAGGGGGAGCCATCCAGATAAATATGAGGGATGAATTTCAAAGCGTTCGCATCCCAGAGATGTTTCCGGACATTGAGGCGCAGTTGATGGTCGATCTCCAGCCACTTTTGCCGGTCGGGATGTTGTGGGCCGGCCAGGTATATCAAATCCCGAATGGCAACCAGCATCATGGCGTTGTCGTAGATGTCCAGGGTCAGGTGTGAATGTTCGTCCAGCTCCACGCCCCAGTCGTGCTCGGGTTGAGCGTCTCCCCAATCCAACGTGGTCGCTCCCCAGACCAGACCATAGTTTGCGTCGAAACGATGGGTGAATACGTAGTCCAATGCCATGCCCAATCGTTCCAGGACAGAGTGTCCTGCGATCTGTTCTTCCAGGATGCTGCGGTCACCGGTGGTTTCGACGTATTTTCGGATCGCCTGAACCAGTGAAGTTTCCTGGTCGGTCTCCACCGTGTTTTTATGCGCCACGTATTGGGGCGCGAGTTCGGATTGCCTGTATTTGTAACCGACACTTGCCTTCTCTTTCGGGATGAAACCGTCGGGCACATTACCGTCGGTTTCCTGGAACTTGAAGAACGTCAGCAAACCGGCGCGAATCTTTTTTTTCGCGCCGGTTTGTAAAGCGATTTCAATAAACGTGTTCAAGTCGCGAATCCATACTTCACCGTAACCACTGCCTGCGTTCAGTCCGGTTTCAAGTAGTGCTTTTCCTCGTTCAAGAACGGCGGGATATGTTGGATTAGACAGGATTTTTTGAGCTAAAGCCTGACGTTTCTGGATGGGGGGCAACGTTTTTGATCCCGAATAGATCCGCATGTCGAATCGAACGAGATGGGGGCGGAAGAAGCCGTTTCCGTGGTTCATGGAAATACCCCAATCACGGTCGCTCATGAGTTTCGTGTCGCGGAAATCATCCCAGCGGTATAATCCGGGAGCCTTGGGATAGTCAGGCCCGAGCTTCCCTTGTTTTTTGAAATCCAACCCATCGACGGCAAATTGCAGGGTGCGTCCTTGAGGTCCATTGCCGGACAGAAGAGTGCGCACGCCTTTTCCGTGCGGCCATACCATGACTTCATGTCCACTGTCGGTGAGTGGATTCTGTTCGTGTTTTCTATAAGGACCACCTGGTTGGTCGGCAATGGCCACCCCCATGCGCGTGTTGCGGGGCCCATCGGCTCCATGGGCCAACGAACGTCCTTTGTAATAAAGCCAGTAATGTCCTTCGCGACGAACCAGACTGGCATCGTCCACTCGATAACTGTCAAAAGCATCAGGATCAGTGCTTGTGACCAGGATTGGGTTGGTGTCAATACGTTTGAAAGGTCCGTCAGGCGAATCAGCCACCGCGACACCTATGGCGGTGAGATCGTTTGTGTTGTTGTTTTCAAAGAGTCCGTTTGTATTCCCGGGAGTGGGGTGGACACCGGTGTAAAACAGGTAGTATCGATTGTTTGCCCTGAGGATGTTTGGCGTGAAAACGCTGAAGCTGTCCCATGCGTCCTTCGAACCGCGTTTCAATGCTTCGCCTTTTTCCTCCCACTCATATCCGTCCGGTGAAGTGGCATACCAGATGGTGGCGTTGTAACCACTGCGACCTTGATCAGTTTTGGTATACCAGACGTAATACTGCCCCTTCCACTGAACGACATCACTGGGATCACGACGGGTGACACCGGGTTCAGCACCGAGCCCTTTCAATGGCGTGTGAGTAAATAAAACGGCAGCGTCCGAAATGTGTTCAGTGCTCGTTTGCGTGCTTTTTGGAGAAAAACAGCCGCTACTCGCCATGGCAAGCAGGGTCAGTCCGATGCTGAAGGATTTCATGAGATATATGTTGGTGTTATTATGAACATACTCGGTAATCAAACTTGTGGCAGCCGTCAGATCAATTGGTTTGATCCAATGAACCACCCCATTGTTTTCTTCCAATACAAGTCGGGAATCGATCTGTTTTCCCTCTGCCGTGATAGGTTTGCCAGTTGTTCAAGGAGAGGTTCGATAGATTATCCCGGAGCGAATCTTTTTTCATTTGATATCGCTTTTCAGTTTTTGGCTTGTCCGTTTTTGCCAAAAACTGTCTCATCTTTTGGCAATCATCCGCGAGCGAATCAAGGAAGACCATCTAACCAGAGTCCCGCCTTCTGGCGAAGTCAGCTACGTGATGGAGGTGGCCGCGCTTGCCAAAGCGTGGCGTCACTTGTGAGAGGCCAGAGCCACTTTGATTCCCAGGAGGATGAAGACCAGTCCGGTGGCGCGTTCGATGAGGTGTTGCACTCGAAGGATGCGTTTGCGGATGATTGCATTGGAGAAAAACAAAGCCAACAGCATAAACCAAACAAAGGTGATGATCATCATTTCGATGCCATACAAAGCCTGAATGTGTTTAGGCGTGTTTGGATCGATGACCTGGGTGAAAAGGGCAAGAAAGAACAGGGTGGCTTTTGGGTTCAATAGGTTGGTGAGGAATCCTGTTCGGATCGACGCCATGGTTGCCATTTCATGTGTCGGGGTGTCCGTTTGGGGGGCATTGTTTTCACTCTTGGAATCGAGTCTGCTGGCTTGGAGTGATTGGTATCCGATGTAGATGAGACACGCCGCGCCGAGGTATTTGATGATCGAAAAGGCAAAGACCGATCTGGAAATGATCAAACCAATTCCCAACAGGGAATAAGCCACATGCACGGCAATTCCCAATGAAATGCCGAGAGCGGTCAGGACGCCTGTTCGTCTCGTGTAAAGGAGACTGTTCCGCGTCACCATGGCAAAGTCCGGCCCAGGGCTCATGACGGCAAATACATGAACGATGGCAACGGTGATGAATTCTGTGATGAACACCAGCCCATATTATCATATGTCCAGTCCAAACGGAAAGTGTCTATTGGGACTGGATGCTATTGTTTGATGGAAATCAAGACTGGTTCACCTGTCGAGGCCTGGATCTCCCGGATTGTTTCGCGGACGAGTTTTGCTTTTCCTTCGCTCAGGCGGCGGGGGTAGTTTTCTTCTCCGTTGTCGAAATGGACTGCAGCTGCCTGCAATTGGGGGGTGGCGCGTTTGGCATGTGTCCCGTATCCTTTGAGCATTTCCATGACCTTGACGATGCGTTTTTCGCTGCCGTGGGCTTTTTGATTGCGGGCGTAGTCCACCAGCAGTTCGATGCCTTCATTGACCCGGTGCTTTGCAAAGAGTTCCAGACCGCTCATGCGGATTTCACTGGCGAACATGATGCCGCTGGGGGCTTTCTCGATGATCGCCTGGTGGATGGCGGGGAGGAGCGGTTTGATTTCATCAAAGGTGAGGTTCTGGTAAACGCTGGTGAAACTACCGCGAGCGCGCCCATCTTCGTTTTGAAGTCCGATGCGCACAGCTTGCAGGAGAAGTTCACGGTTGATTCCTTCCAGCGATCGTCCGATCAGGCCGTTACGTCGGTTGAAGAGGGCAAAGGAAAGGTAGCGTTGTTCCATGCCTCTGGGATCCTTTTCCGGATTCCATTTTGAATAACGTTCGAGCATGGCCGGGACCGCGATTTTCGCTGGTTCACCCATAGTAGCGAGGGCGTCGGCGGCGAGTATTCTCTGCCAGAGGTCATCTGCTGCCAGTTGTTCGGTCAGGATGGATACCCGGGTGATCACCGACATTTTCGGATCAAGGTTGCCGAGCGCTTCAACGGCTCCATAGCGGGCATTCTGATCGCTGGATTCCAACAATTCCAAGAGGGTCGGCAGGAAATCTCCCTCACGTCGTCCCAGTTCCTGGGCGGAACGTTTGCGAACGGCAGGGGACCAACTGGATAATCCGGTGAGCAATGTTTCATTGCTGCGATGTTCGTATCGGTAGCGGTCCATATCCCGACCGGAAAGCCGGCTGCGTGTTGAAAAGTAGTCTCGTCCTGCGGCAATGATTTCCTTCGTTTCAGCGGAATCCAATGCCGGAACGATGGAGGGTTTCTTACCGGTGATGTAGAGGCTTTTGAGCGGCATAGCATAGGCCAACAGGTAGGTGCCGGTATTATCCCAGCGGGTGTATTTGTTGTGTTCTTCCTCGCCAACAGGAGAACCTTGATATCGAAAACTGTTGTCCCATCCGCGAGCCAGGTCATAGTACCAGGCCTGTTCGTTCCAGTAAGCGCCGGAAGTCAGCGGGCCTCCTCGTGACACAGCAGGCATCGCCCAAAGGATGTTGAAGAAATTACCGGTATGACCGCGTTCCCGTTCGTCGTAACCGGCAACGCTCATTTTGGTGAAGAAGGTGGCTGCTTCTTGATCCCCGAGCAGGTCAAAGAGCACGGCTGCCATGGAGCATTTGCCGTTGTCCTCGTGTCCGGGCCAGGGGTGATGATCACCGTAGGGGATGGCGCCTTTGTTGACATACCAGCGCAGGAACCCGGCTGAGCGATTGATTGCAAGGTCCAGGTCAGGATCCTTCACGCCAGCTTCGCGCGCCAATACCATTGAGATCGTCAGGGGAATGCCCGGTGAGTTCATGCAACCGTATCCACCCACCCTGCCGTCCGACAATGCAAAACGGTGTCCCCAGGTGCCCACGAGGCTTTGGCCGCGTGCGGATTCAAGTGCAAGACGTTTGAGTCCGGGGAAGACGGATTTGTCTCCGGTTGCCAGGACATATTCGGCGAGAAAGGTAACCGCATAGCCGTAGTGCCAGGTTGCAAACGGGCCGACCTGGTAGTCTGCCACCAGATGGGCGTAAGAGGAAAGCTGGGAACGGTATTTTGCTCCGCCGCTGGCCAGCAGGGCAAGGGCATTGATGCTGTTTGGAATGGAAACGGTGTCGAGGCCTCGTTTCGCGATGGACTCACATCCCAGCTTGAAGATCCTGGCCGACTTCGGGCAATCAAAAGGAGCCGTGGCACTGTAGGTTCCTAAAACGGGGAGCTTGATGGTGACATTTTTGGTTTGGCCAGCGCGCCAGCGTATGAGGCTGAGCAGGCCATGAGATGTTTCCTGTTCAGCTTGTGAGATGGCGCGAGCGAAGGCGATTCGCGCATCCGAGGTGAATGGTGTTTTCCCAACCCCGAGGATGACGTCGTCTACTTCCAGGACACCATCAGCGGGTGAACCCTTGGCAACATCGGTGATCAAAATCTGACGGGCATCAGCGGTATTTTTCCAAGCATAGATCCAACCACGTGCCCCAGTGGGACCAAGTGTCCAATCGTGACTGCCATCCGTCTTGCCGCCCTGAGTGAAATCCGGGATGACATGTTCGGCCGCAGGTAAGGTCCATGACGACATGGCCAGAAAGATTAAAAGAGTCGTAGAAGTGATGGATCGGTTGATCATTTGCTTTGTGCTCATCATTTGGTTTTAGGAACTGCTGTTGATGTCTGTCCTCGAGCATAGATCAGTTCAAGGAGCAGGCAAGCATATCAAAGCTCGAATTCAGACGTGTGGATAACGCTGGTCATTGTGAAATGGATTGTGTCCACCTATGGATGAAAGACTTTATTACATGGAGTGCTGTGGCTCGACACAGCTTTGGATACGCCAGGGAAACGTTGCGGTTTGCTAGTGCCGATTGCGATACATTGCTAATGATGGAAACTTTTCACATGTCAGGTTGCGCCCGTAGTATTTGATTACGACTTGTGTATGCGGATCGTATCCAGAGCTCCGATGACTCGGAGCACTCCAGAGCGCATCCCTGGACATCGGTGATCACGGCACCGGTCTGGATACGCCAGGGGCACGTTGCGGTTTGCTAGTGCCGATTGCGATACATTGCTAATGATGGAAGCTTTTCACATGTCAGGATGCGCCCGTAGTATTTGATTACGACTTGTGTATGCGGATCGTATCCAGAGCTCCGATGACTCGGAGCACTCCAGAGAGTCTTTGGCTCTCGCGAATGCGTCTGGGAGGAGGTGGCGTTTGGGGGGGGCGGTATTTGTCAAAATCAACAAGGGGTCATCTATTTCACTATAAGTTCAATAGCGGCTTTGGCGAGTGCGTCTCCGATGAGGAAATAGCTTTCGGCGTTGCCGAACCAGTGGTGTCCGTGGGTGACATTAGGTGAAAGTTCTTTTGGTCGGGCAAAGGCAGTGGTTTCGACGAAAGCGGCGTTTTCAATGCGTGCCGTTCCTTCCCGTTGGGCTTTTCGGAAGTCAGCCATATTGCCCGGCCCTTTGACGGGACCGCCGTTGCCGAGTTCGCCGACAATGAAAGGCAGTTGTGGGGCATTGAATTCCTTGCGAATAGCTTTTGCGAGATGGACCAGATTGTCTGCATATTCTGGAATGGCGCGTTTGGTCACCATGTCATTCCATCCTTGCATCCAGATGAAGCCCGCCAGTTTGTATGGAATTTGTCCAAGCCCATCCAGGGCTGAGTGGATCTCTTCGATCATCTTCGTGTAATAAGGACCCACCTGGCCACCTGAGCTCGGTGGTCTGAAATCAACGTAGAGACTTTTGCCTCCCCACGCCGTTTTAATCAGCAAAACCGGTTCCTCGAAAAAATCGCCCACCACATGTCCAAATTGAAGTTCCGGGCCCATGTGGCTGCTGCCACCATAGCCTGTATAGCCGATGGTCAGGTTGCCTTTCCGATGTTTGTCCTTGGATTTGTACGTAATCTGAACATCCTCTCGCGCAATCCAGTTTCCATGTTCATCTTTGAGGTGTTTCATTGTTTTGGCGCTGGCGGAATGTTTCATGGACCATTCCAGATTGCCCTTGCCGCCATTGTAATACTGAGGGTGATCCATGGAGACAACGCCTTGGCCTTGCATGTTTGACTGTCCTGCGAGGATGAAAACTTTGATGGGTGCCGGGTCTGTTGGTTTTTCGGTGGGCGTTGGTGGAGTCGAAGCTTTGCCGGATGTGAGGGATTGCGATTCCCCGGGCTCGGTTTGAGGTCTAAGGCGCAACGTGACTTGAGTGCCGATCTCGGGGAGTTTGCTGCCAGCAATGTTCCAGTTCAAAGCAGCATTGTCGTGACTCTGGATGTCGGGCAGGCAGAGAACTTCGTCCCCGAAAGTGGTGATCGACATCACGTTCCCGCTCCGGTCGGCGAGATACTGTGGAACTCCTCCTTCCTTATCGGAGATCAACTCTGAACCCGCGAACAGGAACGTATGGGTTGGAAATATTTCCCCATCCTCATTCACCATGAATTCGCTGATGGGTTTCTCAAACGACTTGCCGAACTTTTCATCTTTGAAAACAAGGAACACATCTACTTTACCGCCTGACGGAGGTACGGGCACCCACATTGTTCCCGAATTTCCAATGGACTTACTATGAGCTGGGCGCCCTGCCTCAGCGCCCAATAGAAGCAATGCCGCATGGATGTCTCTGGCAGCGGCTTCGACCGCAACAATGGACTCATGCTCCTTGGTGCCTTTTGTGCAGGCAACCAGTTCAAGCATCCCTTCTTTCAGGCACGTGCGTGCCTCAATATCCAAGCACCATTCTTCCAGATTGATCTTTAACCCTGGTAGTTCGGGTGCCTTGACTTGGGATTCTTTTTCGACTGCCTGGCTCGAAGCGGTGGCATGGTCGTCGGCTTGTAGTTCAGGGGATGTGAGCAACGTGGTGATCAACGCACAGGCCGCCAAACATATTCTCGGAAATGGTGAGCAGATTTTCATTCGTCAGGATAACTCTATGCCCAGAAAGAGTAGTAGAACCAGGATTCCTTGACGAGATCCAAACTCGTTTCTTGAACCATCTGTCGAACTTCAAACGATGAGAGCAGGCGCGCGCGCAATGCAATAAAGGCGCATAATCCGACAGTGTGGATCGAAAATGCGACCTGCTTGAGTGAAAAAGCGACAGCTTTAAATGAAATTGCGACGTTATATTGTTAAAAAACGACATTTAGAAATATTGGTAAACAACATATAGAAAGTAATAAAAAAGAAAAAAAGGTGACAAAGTAAGTTTATTAAGTGAAGGTTCTGCATGAGTGGCGGCAGTAACACTCCGTGGTAGTTGTGTTCGTCATAGAAAGAAAATAACCGGATAAGGAAAGGCCGCTTTCTTCTATCTGGATACGCCATGAGCAGCAACGGATTATCCCGTTCAGACAATGGTTGGTGGCCGTGGTGATATGGCGGACCTCTTTCGTGGCTCTCTGATTTTTTCAATATCGATCTAATGAATCAACAACCCTCAAATCAATAATCCAATGACACGAATTAGCATTTTCCTTTGCATCGTTTTTGCCCAAATGGTTTTCATTTCGCATTCAGCCCAAGCGGCCATTGTCTATTATGATATACCGGATCAGGTCTTTGACGCCGATACCGGGGGCGACAATCCCGCTATATGGTTCGACTTTGATGCGGTCACGATGAATGATGCCTACCAAGATAACACCTTTTCCGGATACGATGTTGTGATCGGGTTGTATCAAGGCAAGAATCCCACTTTTGGTACCGTCGGAGATTGGCGCGTTTTTATTGATGTTGAAACAGGTATTCCTGTACAAAGATTTTCTTACAATGAAGAAATAAACGGGTCGTTGGCTTTTTCTGAGGGGCTGGTATCGACCTCTGCAGGGGCTGGTATCATTGACCCCGAACAGTATCCAGATTCAGATTGGTACGGTGATACCGGGCTCGAGACAACTTATATCGGTTTTGCAAATGATGTTGTCCAAAAACAAGTTTGGGTTGGAATTCGGTTTAATGATGCCACGGACACCTTAACCATTACGGATTTTGCTGTGGCTGACTTTTCCGATAACTTTAAGGCGGGTGCTGTTCGAACCTGCTGAAACAAGCCTGATGATGGCATCTGCTCTCGCAGGTTTTGCCTTTGTCTTCTACCGACGTCGTGGCAAATGTGCTAATCAGGGGAGCCATTAGCTGGCTGCCCATCTGTTGCTCTCAACCCTGTTCGTGGTATGCACGCTTCAAGCCGTAATAGCAGCGCGATCATTTCCTTCAGAGTTGGTTTTCTCCAGAAAGTAATCGTAGTCGCCTGCATATGAAGTGACAGTGCCCTTGTTGACATGCAGGACTTTGGTGGCGAGTTTTCGGATGAAGTGAACATCATGGGAAATGAACACCAGTGATCCCTCATACCGCTCAAGCGCGATGATGAGTGACTCGACAGTCAGGATATCAAGATGGGTGGTAGGTTCATCCATGAGCAGGAGGTTGGGGGGATCGACCAGGAATTTCACGAGGTTGAGTCGACTTTTCTCACCTCCACTGAGTACGGTCGTCTTCTTGTAAATCTCTTCCTTTCGAAACATGAATGAACCCAGGATGCCGCGGGCTTCATCTTCCCGGATCTCTGGTGCGGCATGCATGACTTCGTCGAGCACGGTGTTATTCGGATCCAACGATGCGGCGCGGTGCTGACTGAAGTAGCCGAGTCGGCAATTGTGACCTTCGGTTCGTGTGCCTTGCTGAAACTCCACTTCACCCGCCAGGATTTTGAGCAACGTTGACTTGCCTGCTCCATTGGGGCCGACGAGGACCGTGCGTTCGCCGCGCTGGATTTCCAGGTCGAGTCCTTCATAGACCTTGTTGTCCCCATAGGCCATATGGATGCCTGCGAGCGAAATGGACCTTTGCCCTCCGCGCACAGGGGAAGGGAACCTGAAAGGATAGGGCTTGCGGGGTGGAGCGGGTTTCTTGAGCATCACCATTTTGTCCAGCAACTTGAGCCGGCTCTGGGCCTGTGCGGCCTTGGAACTGACATTGCGAAATCGGCTGACGAAGTCCTTGATCTCCGAAATTTCCTTCTGCTGATTTTTATACGCGGCAGAATCCCGAACAAATGCTTCCTGCTTTTGAACTTCGTATTCGGAGTAGTTTCCTTTCCATGCAAGCAGTTTCTTGTCTGAAAACTCGAACACTTTTTGCACGATGTCATCCATGAACTGACGATCATGCGAAATCAACAGCACCGCACATTGCTGATTCTTCAGGTGGTTCTGGAACCATAACAATGCGCTCAAATCGAGATGATTGGTCGGCTCGTCGAGCATCAGCAAATCGGGCTCCATGGCGAGCAAACGGGCGAGGTGTGCACGCATGACCCATCCTCCGCTTAGTTCCGTCGCAGGACGTGAGAAGTCCTCTTCCGCAAAGCCCAGACCATGCAACATCTTTTTGGCTTTGGCTTCAAACTGCGGATCGTTCAGGGCGTCGAACTTGGACTGAGCCTCATAATATTCGATGCATTCGCAGTTTCCCGCTTGCTCCAGTTTGCGAAGGGTTGCCTCCAGCGACGGAATCGTGCCGGCCCGTCCTGTGGCGACTTCCAGAACGGTTTCGTTCCCGAGCGCCTCTCCTTCTTGCGGCAGGTAGCCGACGGTCGTCCACTCGTCCCGGTTGATTTCGCCTGAGTCAGTGGCTTCCTCACCGAGGATGATTGAGAAAAGAGTGGTCTTGCCGGAGCCGTTCGGCCCGACCAAGGCCACGCGGTCGCCATAGTTGATGGTCATGGACACGTCTTCAAACAAAGACGTGCCAGAAAAGGATTTCGCTAGGTTTCGAATGGTTAACATTGATCAAATTTCCAAAGTTCCAGGCACAAATTGTGCGGGCCTTTCACGCGGAAAGGGACGTCGAGGGAAATCGGATTCTTGAATCGGGTCAATAAAAAAGGGATCAGAAGGTTGTCCCCGGGCGCGTTTCATATTTTAGACAATGGAGGGGAGAGTTCCACCTCGCCCCAAACTTGCCCCTTGAAAACGTTTTTGAGCAAAGGAAATGGAACACGGGAAGCCGATCGTTCATCGAATGACTGTGGTGTTTCCTCTGCAGCTTGATAAGGCTTTCTAAGCACTGGGGTTTCCAGTGGGTGTCCCTGTCAGTCGGGGTGCCCACTTCTATTCTTAGCGCATTCATCTCCATATGTGCATGCGTATCCAGCAAACAGATCATTGGTTCAATTGGGTGCGATTAAAAGTGCGGGTTGAACGGATTTTTTGTTAACCACGGAGGACACAGAGAGCACAGAGGTAACACTTTTTACACTCACTTATTGCATCTCTCTGTGAGCTCTGTGTCCTCTGTGGTTTTGATAGGTTTACCTCGTGGAAATAATCGCATCCGGTTCAATTCCCATTCCAAGCCCGTGGATTGGAAATGATCTTCATGTAAGAAACGGTGTCCGACAATCCAGTGTTTTTCAATTATTCTCTGCGACGCGATAGAATTCAGAAGGTTTCCGGGGGTCGATAAGAATGACGGATTGTCCATCGGGACTGATGGTTGTTGTGGCCCACGGGATCCAGGGACCGGAAATGTTTTCAGCACTCTCAATGGTCAGGCTCGAATCAGGAGCGCCACGCAATTCAATGGCGGGTGCTTGCTGCCCTGATTGTTCTGTGAATCCCATCAGGATTTGAAATTTTGGTGTTTGAATCCAGGTAAGTTCAGTTTGGCTCGGGATGCTTAACCGCTCCTCGGAACCTTCATAATAAAGAGGCAGGCTTAATTGAGCCAAAGCTGAGCATTCGCGAAACGCATTGTTTCCAATTGTGACCGTGCTTGCGGGTATCTCAAGCCGGACCAGTTTTGAACAACCCGAAAAGGCATACTCTCCTATGGACTGAAGGTTTTCAGGAATGGTGAGGTTTTCAAGTGAGCTACAGCTTTGAAAGGCGTCGTCATCAATGGTCAACGTGCTGTCCGGCAGGTTGACTGAAGAGATCGAAGCGCATCGATCAAATGCATTCTTTCCTATGTGCTGAATACCGTTTGGTATGGTGACATGGGTTAATGATTTGGCCCACATGAAAACGTCGTCAGAGATGTCATTTATTCCACTCGGAAGATCCAGACGGGTCAGGTTCCTGCATCCGGCAAAGGCTCCCGGTCCGATCTGTTGCACTTCCTCTGGCAGGCTGAGTTCGTTTAGGGACACGCATAGAAAAAAGGCTCTACCTCCGATGGAAGTCACTGTTTCAGGAATGGAAAGTGTCGTTAAAGAGGTGCATCCATCAAACATGCCATGTGGCAGGGTTTTGATTTCACCTTCTATGGCCGCGGTTTGTAACGAGCTACATTCGTAAAAAGCATTTTGTCCGATTTGCTGGATACTCTTTGGAATGGAAATGGATGTGAGTTGTTTGCAGGTAGAAAAAGCTCCATCCTCGATGGCGATCACGGGTTGGTCCATGACCGCACTTGGTAATTCCACATTCCTGACTCCAGCGAAGCAATCACGAACGGTCCAACCATCCTCGCTTTGAAACATATCAAGATACCAGTAAGGCGATTCATAAGCCTGCCAGTATATGACTGATTGGGGTGCCAAAGAAGAGCCATCGATTCTTAATGAGGCAGGCAATGCCACTTCCTTCAGGTTGTAACAATCGTTGAATACAGTCACCCCCAATCCTGTCACGGTGCTGGGAATCGCGACGACTTGCAAACTGGTGCAAGACGCGAAACAGTTTGATGCGATTGATTCCAAACCTTCAGGCATATCAATTCGAATCAATGACCTGCAAGATTCGAAGGCATTGTTGCTCAAACGTAATAATTGAGACGGTAAGGTTACATGCTTGAGAGATGCACAATTCTGAAAGCAGTAAGCACCGATGGACGTGATCGTATCAGCCAGTTCCATGTTGACCAGGCGAGAACAGGTATCGAAGGCATTCTCAGACAATTCTGTTATTCCACTCTCGAGCGTTAATTTTTCCAAACGGATGCAATAATGGAATGCTTTGGGTCCAATCGATTCAATGTTCCCTGGAATGACGATTTCCTTAAGGCCGGTGCAATTTTCAAATGAGCTTTCGTCCAGTTTGTTGATCCCAGAGCCGAAAGACACCGATTGCAGTCCTGTGCAGTATTTGAATGCACTTGTTCCCAATTCCGTAACGTTATCCGGAATGGTGATGCTTTTCAGGGAACTGCAACTCAAGAAAGCATCCGCCTGAATACTGGTAACCGACAGGGGAATCTCCATTTCATTCAGCATGACGCACCCCCTGAAAAGCCCGGTAGGGATGGATGTTAATTGATCGGGCAAAGACATGGTGGATAGCGAGATGCAGTCTCGAAAAACCTCCTCACCCAAACTTGTTAAAGGAGAAGAAAAGGATACTTCCTCGAGAGACTTGCAGCCCATAAAGGCCATGGTTCCTATCGAAGTGACCGACGTCGGGATGTGTATTTGCTTCAATTGACTTAACCTCGCAAAAGAAAGCGATCCGATGCTGACCAGGGAATTTGGGAGTGTGATCTCCTCTGGATACGAAAGGGGGGAGGCGGTGGCATTAAATGCTTTGTGTCCTATAGATGTGACAGGAATAGAGTCTATTTGATCCGGGATAACAACAGATCTGGAAGAGCTCGTCCCCACGAATCCCGTGATGGTGATCTCATTATCCTCTATCACGTAGAGCAATTCCTCAAACTGCGCGCCTCTGGTCAGGCATCCCAAGCAGCAAAGGCCAAAGATAAGTATGCTTGTTTTCATATTTTTCAATGGTTATGAACAATTCAAAACAGAGGGAAACGATGCGCTATCCCACTGAATTGCAATTTACTAAATCTTATGAATTTTAGCATGATTCACGCCATAAAATTGTAATTGTTTGATAATGATGTTTTAGGAATTGCTTCGGTGAAAACGTAAGGATCCCCATCCCGCCCCCATGCGCAAATGAACTGTTGGAAATTGTTGGAAAAATGATCATCCAATCAAGACTCTCGATCTGAGACAAAACACTATTAATAATTATCATTCGGTAGCGAACGATGTTAGTTCTCCAAAGTACGTAAATCTTCCGCAAGTCGTTCTGATAAATCCATGGATGTATGCAACAGCGTGAGGATTCCTATTCCTATGGAGATTTCTCGGAAGAGGATGTAGTGTTTTTCGCAACGAGAAAGATAAACGGTCGCTCCACCCAGGCGACCCTTTGGAAGGGGTTTTCAACTGATTTCACGATTTGCCAACCGGGAGAAATGATTGTGTAATCCACGAATATATTTGGCTGCCTGATCATTTCCCCATCTCTGGACTGTATAATCCCAGATGTCATCTTCCCTCTGTTGGGCTATTCGATAAACTCGGTAATCAGCCATGATTTCTCAGGCGCATCATTCCGCGTTGGATGACCTGCTCAGCTGTCTCGGAATGAAATTCCGATTCGTCAGCTCCCAGGCCGGGGCGGATTTGTTCGTGAAGCCAGGCCCAATCATGGTTTTCTCTTTCCCTCTCGGCGCAAATCAACTGTGCAACATATTCAGATCCTGAAGGGAATCCGTGCTCTTGTGCCTGCTGACGGACGAATTCGTCCAATTCGGGTGTAAGAGATAATTCCATGTGACCAACTAAACAGTTTAAATCGAAATAATCAAGTGAACCTTTGGGTTCTTGTTACGAACTGGAGCCAATGACGAGATTCGAACTCGTGACCTACGGTTTACGAAACTGAACCCGAACAGGTGTGACTCTGTGGGAAGAATCCTCTTTAACAACTTGACTATAACGTGTTACGAACCCCCTTGAAGATTCGGATATGTCCTAATCCCGCGCCCATGCGCAAATGAACTGTTGGAAATTGTTGGAAAAACCCACTCAGCTTCAACTTTACGGGTTATTCCAAATCCTTGATGATTTTGTCCAGCAGCCTTCGACTGATGTGCAAAGTGGATTTATTCGGAATTTCCTCTAGTAGCGATTTAACTTCCGCTTGGGTACGTCTGCCCCGCCTTATCGCTCGCACTAAAATGCCGATGGTTCCGCGCACTTCAATTCCGAGCGATTCTCCAGCCAATCTTGCCGCCGCATCGTCACACAAAAAGAGTGCGCCTTGTGATCCTTCCAACAAAGCGAGAGCCTCAATTTCCCCAGCATCAAGGCTCAAACTTTTGGCGAACGTCGCTAATTTGAAATTTACCTTTGAGTGCTGCGGGATTATTTCACAGGTCCTTAAGTTACTAATCTGTATCTGTTCCCTGTGCTTTTGAACTTCATGCCAAACCACGAGCGGGATTTTCAGGGAGGCAAAATCCTCCAGCAAATCAAGGCATCCCAATTCATCCAAATGAATAATGGGCCCCGCATCAAGGACGATTAGCCGGGAATCAGTCATCCCCGTGCAACCCCCACTCAACGTCCTTCAAAATCTGCGCTTCTTTAAGGTCGGAACCATGGGATTCCACATAGCGCCGCAAAGCCTCAATGACTACCTCTTCCGTAGTCTTGATCCATCCGGCCTGTACCATCTGCTCTAACTGCTCATGAATACGTTCAGGACATTCTACCGTGATACTTTTCATAACCTGAAAATACATATTGGATCCTGCGCTGGCAAGATTTGTCATTTGTGGACATCAACCAATTTGGAGAGAATTGTGCAGGAATCCTTTCAAAATGAAGTGGGAATCTCCTAGTCCGTTGAGCTGGTGGCCGCCGCCTGAAAAACTGGCCCAAAGCGAGTGAGAAGTTTTGAATAAACAAAACAACTCACAATGAAGCAAAAAAGACACAAACCAGAAGAAATTATCCGCTTGTTGCGGGAGGCCGATAGTAGCGA
>Ga0181578_10002239_pt1 | contig 18299 bp, 18 predicted proteins | sample 071ome_21_FD_148659 | JGI IMG/M metagenome (GOLD analysis project Ga0181578, IMG submission 148659) | Coastal salt marsh microbial communities from the Groves Creek Marsh, Skidaway Island, Georgia - 071401CT metaG (spades assembly) | ecosystem: Environmental > Aquatic > Marine > Intertidal zone... | reverse complement strand
TGAATACCAGCCCACCGGGATCCACCCGTGCCGAGAACAGGATGCGGAGGACCTCGGTGACCCAGTAGTCCTTGACGACCGCGGATGTATCGACCCCGAGAGCACGGGCGGTGAGGTCGCAAGCCGCGGCGAAGTCGCTCGCCGAGTCGCGGAGGAGTCGCCTCACTCGCTGGTGAGTTCGGCGACCCGGCGACGCAGCAGCTCGCTGCGTTCTCCTTCGGCGACGGTCGCCAACTTGGTGGTCGGGACACCAGCGACCTTGCGAAAGTTGCCGAGACGATTGAGTGCCTCTGGCCAACCGATCTCGGCGAGTTCGTCGAACGCTCGTATCGATTCGAGGACGGCGATGCCATGAGGGTCAAGGAGCACCCGAAGCGGATTAGCGCGCGAGGTCAGGCGAACACCCGTGACCCCAGCCGGTGGTCGTCCGATGACGGCGACAATCGGTCGTCGCGGGACCTGGGTCGATAGCCCGGTCGCGTTGACCGCTGAGGCCCCTGCGGGGCCGGCTCCCGGCCCGGCAACGGCGAGGGCCACCTCGAGCGGGTCGGCCGATGGGACACCGAATCGGGTCATCTCCGGTCGACGTCGATAGAGGCCGCGGCGAACGCGTTCGATTGGACCGGAGTCCGAGGCCAGTCGAGACAGGGCGGGATCGACCGCGCTCGCGGGACCCGGGACGTCGCGTCGAGCGAAGAGGGTTCCTGGGGGGACCGCCATCACCCAATTACGGGTTGGGGAACTGGTAGGCACAGCGCTCATGTTATGCAAGATGAAAGTAGTAAGAAACTTGCATAACGCACCGCGACCCGTTCGCGACTTCCCGAACCAACCCCATGTCCACGTCCGAGGGTGCGCCACGCCGACCGTTCCGCGGCGGTCGACCGGCAACCGCGCGTCACTGACGCAGGCTCAGCCCGGTGTGGGCATGACGGAACGCGCCACCGCGCGCTGCCCCGACGACACCACGAGAGCGAGGCCGACGATCACGAGCACCATTCCCGGAACCTGCGCAAACGCGATCGACTCCCCAAGGAACACCCACGCCCAAAACGTCGACTGCGCCGGCTGAGACACCTGAATCACCCCGATCGTCGCGATCGGCACCGAGCGCTGAGCGAACACCAGCAACCCGTGGGCGACCATCCCCGTCAACACCGCGAGAATCGCGATCGCCACCCACGTCTCACCCGACGCCGGCCACAACGAATCACTCGTCAGCGCCGCCACCGGGGTAGCCGTTACCACCGCAACCGGCATCAGGATCGCCATGAAATCGAGGGTGCCGACACCACGCGACCGGGCACGCTTCGTGAACATCAGATAGCCGACGTACCCGAACATCCCGCCGACCGCGAGCAGATCGCCTTCGATCGTCGCGACCCCATCACCCGAGCCGAAGGCCAACACGATCACTAGGCCGACAAAACTGAGCCCACCCCAACGCAGCGCCCGCCACTGCGGACGCTCCCCGAAGAACACGAAACCGAGTGGGGCGAGCAGCAGGGGAGCGAGCGACGAAATGAACTCGCTGTGAGCCACGCTCGTTCGAGTCACCGCCGCGAACAGCACCGAGATGTTCACACCGAAACTCAGCGCCGCCGGCACCACCGCTCGCCAGGTCTCACGAGACGGCCACGGACGGCCTCGCAACCGCAACACGGCGAGCACCACCCACCAAATCAGCGCCGAAACCACAAGACGCCACCAAGCGATCACCGCCCCCGAGGTTCCCGGCCACTTGATCACCGAGAAACTCAACGCGAAACAGGTGACCGCGCCCACCATGGCCACCTGACCAACCAGAGGATGACCACCCGCCGACCGGAGTCGGCTCGGAGTCGACATGGTCAGACCCCGCCGATCGCGAGCCAGGCCGAAGCGACCGACTCATCGCCGACCACATCAAGACCAGCCCCGCCGAGCGCGGCCGCGACCCCGCGACGCCCCCACAGCGCGAGCAGCACATCCGCCGCCGCCCCGCGGATCGCCGCATCACCCTTGGCGTGCTCACGGGTGAGCGCGAAGCCCTCGCCCTCAGGCACCACCAGCCACTCGCCAGCCACATCGGTGCAATGGATGTGCAGCGAGCCAACCGGCACCGCCGCGCGCCCCGACCCGAGAATCCTCACCAGAGCCGCCGAGAGATACTCATCGACCCCATCAGACGCGAGCACCGCGTCGATCGGCGCCACCGCATCGATCGCGCTCTCCACGTCAACCCGGTGCACCGACGTCTCATGAGCAAGACGGCGTTGCCAACTCGCCACCGTCTGCGGCACCCGAAATGGCAGGAACGCCGGCGCCTCTGGGTCGTAGGTCCCCAACACCTCCACGAGGGCGTCAGCACCCTGGGAGAACCAGTCGGCGAGACCAGCGGCATCGGCCGACGCATCCGGTGTCGACACCGACTCGCGCTCCGCCATCGCGCCGAGTCGCACACACTCCGTCGCCCACCGATGCACCCAACCGAGATGCCGCACCGCAGCACCGACATCCCACCCGTCGCACACCGGAACTGACGCGTCGAGGGCCGACGAACGACACACCTCAGCCACCCGAGCTGAATCGGAACCGATCGACGACACGTAAATCTCCGACCCGAGAAACGGGCCGTTCGAGGCGAAGGACGGGTCGACTGACATCGGCCCCGACGGTAGCCTGAGCGCCATGTCACCCCTCGACGCGACCGCGACCGAGACCGCGCCCGGAACGATCATCGACATCACCGCCGCCGCCCTCGACGTGATCCGCGGGCTCCGCGCCGAGGAAACCGACCCTGACACCCTCGGGCTTCGCATGGCCATCATCTCGGGTCCGGGCGAGGACTTCCGTTACGACCTCAGCTTCGACGAATTCCTGAAAGCCGGCTTCACCGACGAGGTCCGCACGATCGACGGCGTGAAGATCATCATTCCGGCCGACTCCGTCGAACTGCTCACCGGCGCCACCCTCGACCACACCGAGAGCCAGGGCCTCGTCATCCGCAACCCCAACTCGCCGCGGCCAATCGTGATTGACGGCCTCACCACCGACGATGCCCTCTCCGCTGAGATCGAGGCGATTGTCTCCACCGAGGTCAACCCCGCTCTCGCCGCCCACGGCGGCTTCGTCTCCTACGTCGGACATGACGGCGAAGGCGTCGCCTACATGACGATGGGCGGCGGCTGCCACGGCTGCTCAATGAGCAAGATGACCATGATGGAAGGCGTCCAGACGATGATCGTCGAAGCCGTCGAACCCATCACCGCGGTCCGCGACCTCACCGACCACGCCACCGGGTCGAACCCCTACTACGCCTGAACGGCGCCCGGCCGCAACGGTCAGAGCAACGGGGACAAGTCGCCCCAGAGGTCGTCGACGTCCTCCAAGCCGACCGACACTCTCAGCAGACCATCGGTCACGCCGATCGCCCGGCGATCCTCCTCGCTGAGCGACACGTGCGTCGTCGACGACGGATGACAGATCAACGTCTCGGTTCCACCAAGCGACGTCGCCCTCCGAATCAGCGACAGTCCGTCGTGCACACGGCGAGCCGCGTCAAGCCCACCGGACACCTCGAAGGCGAGCATCGAACCCGTCGAACGCATCTGCGATTTGGCCAGAGCGGCTTGCGGATGCGAATCGAGCCCCGGATGATGCACCGCCGCCACCGAAGGATGCCCCTCGAGACGCCGTGCCAACTCGAGCGACGTCGCTGACTGCCGGGCGAGGCGCACATCGAGAGTGCGAAGACCCCGCAACGCCGCCTGCGCATCCGACGGCGAAGCGACCGAACCGTGCAGCACCGAATAGGCCCACACCGCCTCGATCAACTCGCGCTCCCCGGCGACCACACCGAGCGTCACATCGTTATGACCCGAGATGCCCTTCGTCGCCGAATGCACCACCAGATCGACACCGAATTCAAGGGACCGCTGACCGAGCGGCGTCGCGAACGTCGCGTCCACCACCGTGAACGGCCCTGCGATCGCGCCGAGCGCCTCGAGATCGACGACACCGAGCAACGGATTCGACGGCGACTCGACGAACACCACCGTCGTGCGCCCGGGAATCACCGCCGCGACGATTGCCTCAGCATCGGCCCCATCGACGAACGTCGTCTCCACGCCGAGACGAGCCATCGGACCCGACAGCAAAGCCGAGGTGCCGGCGTAGAGCTGACGGGAGGCAACCACATGGTCACCGGCTGAGCACAACGCCAACAGCACCGAAGAGATCGCCCCCATCCCCGAACCGAACGCCAGCGCATCCTCGGCGCCCTCCAGCTCGGCGATCGCCTCCTCGAAGGCTCGCACGGTCGGATTCGAATACCTGGCGTAGAACTCGCCGGGACGAACCCCCGAAGCACGTCGACGCGACTCATCGAGATCAGCCGACTCCCACACCGCTGCCGACCACATCGGACCGGCCAGCGCGCGACCGAAACCGGAACGCCCCGCCGACACCACACGGGTGCCGTCGCCACGATCCTGTCCTTCAGTCATGGCGCCGTACGGTAACGCCGGAGACGCACACCCGCGGCAGAGCCAACGGCGAGGCCAAGCAGGATCAAGCAGGAGTAATGACGACGACGGTGTCACCGCCGCCGACCGTGTCGCCCGGGGCGACCTTCACCTCGGCGACCGTGCCCGACACATCAGCCGAGATCTGATTCTCCATCTTCATCGCCTCGAGCACCACGACCGCCTGACCAGCCTCCACCGACTGGCCGACCTCGACCATCACCTTCACGATCGTGCCCTGCATCGGCACCGTCACCTGGCCCGAACCGCCACCCGACGACCCGCCACCACCGGAGCGCTTCGCGCGCTTCGGCGCCGCAGCCGCCACACCGACCGTCTCGGGCACCCACATACGCACCGAGAAACGACGACCGTTGACCTCGACCGTCGTGGTGCGCTCCACCAGCGGCTCGACATCGACATCGGGAGCTGCCGCCGGAGTCGCCGACACCCCCGAGAGATCCAGGGTCTGCTCAACCCATTTCGTGGAGTGCTCCACCGCCGCGAAATCCGGATGCTCGAGGATCGCAATGTCGGCCGGGATCGTCGTCGCCACACCCGACACCCGCATCTCGCGCAGCGCGGTGATGGTGCGAGCGATCGCTGTGTCGCGATCACGACCCCACACGATCAACTTGCCAACCAAGTTGTCGTAGTACTGGCTGATCTCGTCACCCGACTCGTATCCCGTGTCGAACCGCACACCGAAACCGCTCGGCGCAGCCAACTCGGTGATCGGACCGGGGGAGGGTAGGAACGCGCCGCCCGCCGGATCCTCAGCGTTGATGCGCACCTCGATCCCGGCGCCGATGCGACGCGCCGCCACCTCATCCTGAGTCATCGGCAACGGCTCACCGGCCGCCACCCGGATCTGCCACTCGACCAGATCGATCCCGGTGATCACCTCGGTGACCGGATGCTCCACCTGCAGACGGGTATTCATCTCGAGGAAGAAGAACTCGCCGTCTTGATAGATGAACTCGACGGTGCCGGCGTTGTAATAGCCGACCGCCTTCGCCGCCTTCACCGCGGCCTCACCCATCGCCTCCTCGACACCATCGGGCAGACCCGGAGCCGGAGCCTCCTCAATCAACTTCTGATGGCGACGCTGAGCCGAACAGTCGCGCGTCGACACCCACACCACGTTCCCCTGCTGATCCCCGACGATCTGCACCTCAACATGGCGTGGCCAGGTGAGATACCGCTCGACGTACACCTCATCGCGACCGAAGAACGCCTTCGCCTCGCGTTGGGCGCTCGCCATCGCCTCCTCAACCGCGTCGGCCGACTCGACCACCTTCATGCCGCGGCCACCACCACCGAATGCCGCCTTGATGCACACCGGCCAACCGAACTCGTCGCCGAACGCGCGGATCTCCTCCGGGCCCTTCGCGAACTCCGTCGTGCCGGGAACGATCGGCGCCCCACCGCGCTGCGCTGCCAACCGCGACGACACCTTGTCGCCCATCTCATCGATCGCCGCCGGCGGCGGACCGATCCACGCGACACCCATCTCGGTGATCGCCCGAGCGAAATCCGCGTTCTCCGAGAAGAAGCCATAACCCGGATGCACCGCATCGGCCCCCGAGGAGCGGATCGCGTCGAGGATCGCCTCGGTGTTCAAATAACTCTCCGCCGCGGTCTGCCCGCCGAGGGCGTAGGCCTCATCGGCGAGACGGACATGCAGCGCGTTGCGATCGAGTTCGGAATACACCGCGACCGTGGCGATTCCCATCTCTCGGGCGGCCCGGATGACCCGGACCGCGATCTCCCCCCGGTTAGCGATCAGGATCTTCGACAGCACGGATGACAATGTAGGTGGCGTGGACCTGCCACCACATCCTCAAGCCGTTCCAGTCGACGCGCCGCCGCACCTCGCCGAGCGTGGATGGAGGCTGTGGAAGGTCGACGAGACCGGAAGCACCAACACCGACCTCGCCGCAGCGGCCGCCAACGGAGCCCCCGACCGCACCGTGTTGCGCACCGACCACCAGACCGCTGGACGCGGCCGACTCGACCGTCGATGGGACGCCCCACCGGGCACCAACCTGCTCGTGTCCATCCTCCACCGACAGGTGCCCGACCCGCCCGTCGCCCTCACCCATCGCACCGGCCTCGCCCTCGTGCGCGCTGTCGTCGCCACCACCGGAGCGAACGCCCGACTCAAATGGCCGAACGACCTGCTGCTCGTGGGCGACGACGGCGAGGCTCGCAAAGCGGCCGGCATGCTCGCCCAGGCCAACCCGGACGGCTCCGTGATCGTCGGCTGTGGCATCAACATCGGCTGGGCGCCCGACGGGGCCGCGCGACTTGGCGACGCGGTCACCCCGACCGCAGTTCTTGAAGCGCTCCTCACCGAATTCGACCGGCTCGGCGACGACACCGAAGCCGAAGCCGCCTACCGCGACAACCTCGACACCATCGGCCGCGCCGTCCGCGTGGACACGCCAACCGGCACCATCGAAGGACGAGCCACCGGCGTCGCCCCCGACGGCTCCCTCGAAGTGCTCGATGCCTGCGCCGTCACCCACCGGATCGGCGTCGGAGACGTGATCCATCTCCGTCCAACCTGACCACTAGCGTGCCCTCGTGCCCAAGTGGCTCACGAGATCCCCCCTCCCGACGATGTTCGCCGTCGCCGCGGTCGTCGCCGCCTCCGGCGCCATTGGCCTCACCGCCGCCACCGGTGACCGCATCGCCGAAGTCGAACGGATCGAAGGCCTTGAAGTTGTCCTCGCGGAGAAGCCCGTCGACGAGGTCGGAGAGCCCATCGAGGTCCCACCCACCGAGAACTACCTCCTCGTCGGATCGGACTCGCGCGAAGGCATTACCGCCGACGACCCCGACTTCGGCGCCATCGGCGACACCAGCATCGTCAGCGGACGCCGCGCCGACGTGATCATGGTGCTACGTCGAGAACTCGACGGCGGACTGCACCTCGTCAGCCTTCCGCGCGACCTCTGGCTTCGTATCCCCGGCACCGGCGGCTCCAACCGCATCAACTCGGCCTACCGAGGCGGCCCCGAACGGATCGTGGCCACCGTCACCGAAACCCTCGGCATCCCGATCAACCACTACGTCGAAGTGAACTTCGTCGGCTTCCGCGACATCGTCAACGAGATCGGCGGAGTCGAGATCTGCTTCGCTCACCCCGCCCGCGACCCGAAAACCGGCCTCGACCAGCCGCCCGGCTGCAACACCCTGGACGGCATCCAAGCCCTCGCCTACGCCCGCAGTCGTTCCTACCAAGAGTTCCGAGAAGGGGAGTGGCGCACCGACGGCCGCGCCGACCTCGGACGTATCGAACGCCAACAGCTCTTCATGAGGGCCGCCGCCGACGGCGTCGTGCGACGCCTCACCGACCAACCCTTCTCCTCGGGCGAACTCATCCAGTCGGTCACCGCCTCGGTTCGTGTTGACGCAGCCCTCGAACCCTTCGCCGCCGCTGAAGGCCTCCGGCGCTCCTACGGCAACGGCTTCACGACTTACAGCCTCCCTGTCTACGGCGACAACGTCGACGGGAACAGCGTGCTGCGCCTCGGCGACGGCGCCGAGGCCATCCTCGAGTTCTTCCGCGGCAACACGCCGCCACCGCCCACCGAATAGGGCCGACCGGGCGTCCCCGGTCAGCCAGCCGCCCGCCCCACTAGAGTCGTCGCCGATGAAGGCGCTGATCCTCGCCGGGGGTGCCGGCACGCGGCTCCGGCCGATCACCCATACCCGGGCCAAACAGCTCGTGCCGGTCGCCAACAAGCCGATCCTTTTCTACGGCATCGAGGCGATGGTGTCAGCGGGCATCACCGAAATCGGTGTGATCGTCGGCGACACCCGAGATGAGGTGATGGCCGCCCTCGGCGACGGCTCCGCCTTCGGCGCCGCGATCACCTATCTCCCGCAAGACCAGCCCCTCGGGCTCGCCCACTGCGTGCTCATCGCCCGCGACTTCCTCGGCGACGACGACTTCGTGATGTATCTCGGCGACAACCTCCTCGAACAGGATCTCGCCGCCTTCGTCGACGCGTTCCGCACCGCCCGCGCCGGCGACCAGCCACCCGACGCGCAGATCCTCCTCAAGCAGGTCCCCGACCCGCACCGTTTCGGCATCGCCGAACTCGACGCCTCCGGCGACGTGGTGCGCCTCGTCGAGAAACCCGCCGATCCGCCCTCCGACCTCGCGCTCGTCGGCGTCTACCTCTTCGACGCCGGCATCCATGAAGCTGTCGCCGCCATCGAACCCTCACCGCGCGGAGAACTCGAGATCACTGACGCCATCCAATGGCTCGTCGATCAGGGTCGACGGGTGCGCTGCGAACTCCTCACCGGCTGGTGGATCGACACCGGGAAACTCACCCCACTCCTCGAAGCCAACCGGCTCATCCTCGAACGCATCGAACCGACCATCGAAGGCACCGTGGACGAGGCATCCGTCATCGACGGCCGCGTCCATATCGGAGCAGGAGCCACCATCACGGGATCCACCATCCGCGGGCCCGTGTCCATCGGACCGGGCGCCGTCATCGAGAACGCCTTCATCGGACCCTTCTCCGCTATCGGCGCCCGCTGCCGAGTTGTCTCGTCGGAGATCGAGCACTCCGTCCTCATGGACGACTCCTCAGTGATCGACGTCCCCCGCCTCGAAGACAGCCTCATCGGATCGCACGCCGAAGTGATGCGATCACGCCGCAAACCACGAGCACTGCGCCTCATGGTCGGCGACCACTGCCAGATCGACGCCGAATGACCTCCACCCACGGGAGCCGACATGCCTGACGTACTCACCCTCGCCGACGCCATCGGCACCGACATCGCCGGGGTGCGGGTCGTGCAGCCCCAGATCCACGGCGACGAGCGCGGACTGTTCATCGAGACCTACCGCCGCGAATGGATCCCGCAAGCCCGCGAGATGCTCCAGTCGAACCGGTCCAACAAACAAGCCGGCGCCGTCGTTGGCCTGCACTACCACCTTCACCAAGCCGACTACTGGTACGTGCCGGTCGGCACCGCCCGCGTCGTGCTCCACGACCTCCGCGAAGGAGGACCGACCGACGGGGCGACCGCCTGCTTCGACATCAGCGGCGAGAACCACTGGGGCGTCTACATCCCGCCCGGCGTCGCCCACGGATTCGCCTCCCTCACCGACGTCGTCATGACCTACCTCGTCGACGGCTACTACAACCCCGCCGACGAACTCGGAGTCGCCTGGAACGACCCGGCCCTCGGCGCTGACTGGGGCGTCACCGACCCGATCGTCTCCGAACGCGACCGCACCAACCCGCTGCGCGCCGACCTCCCCGAGGGTCGCCGCCCCTACTGGCCGATGCGCACCTGAGGCACCCATGAAGTATTTCGTCACCGGCGGCGCCGGATTCATCGGCTCCAACTACGTGCGCTGGCTGCTCGCCAACAGCGACCACCAGATCACCGTCTACGACAAGCTCACCTACGCCGGAAACCTCGAGAACCTGCGCGACGTCCTCGACGACGAGCGCTGCACCTTCGTCCAAGGCGACATCTGCGACAAGGAAGCCGTCGAAGCGAACCTCCCCGGCCACGAGATCGTCGTCCACTTCGCCGCCGAGAGCCACGTCGACCGCTCCATCGTCGACCCGTACGCCTTCGTGCACACCAACGTCTTCGGCACCAACGTGCTCTGCGATGTCGCCAACCGCTCCGAGATCGACCGGTTCGTGCACATCTCCACCGACGAGACCTACGGCTCCATCGACGTCGGGTCGTTCACCGAGACCGACCGACTCACCCCGCGATCGCCCTACTCGGCCGCCAAAGCCGGCTCCGATCTCATCGCCCTCTCCTACGTCACCACCTACGGCATGCCGGTTGTGGTCACGCGTTGCTCCAACAACTACGGGCCGTATCAATATCCGGAGAAACTCATCCCGCTCTTCACCACCAACCTCCTCGACGGGCTGAAAGTGCCCCTCTACGGAGACGGCGGCAACGTGCGCGACTGGATCCACGTCGAAGATCACAACCGGGCCGTGCAGGTCGTGCTCGAACACGGTCAGATCGGCGAGATCTACAACATCGGCGCCCACAACGAGATCACCAACCGTGAGATCACCCACCGGCTCATCGAGCTCTGCGGACGCGACGAGTCCTACATCGAGCCCGTCGCCGACCGACTCGGCCACGACCGTCGCTACTCCGTCGACATCGACCGGCTCACCGCCCTCGGCTGGAGCCTCACCCGCGACTTCGAGACCGGACTCGCCGAGACCGTCGAGTGGTACCGCGAGCACCGCGACTGGTGGGAGCCGCTCAAGGCGAGGACCTGATGCGGATACTCGTCACCGGCGCCGAAGGCCAACTCGGACGCGACGTCACGCGCGTCTGCGCCGAAGCCGGCGACGAGGTCATCGCCGCTGGTCGCGACCGGCTCGACATCACCGACCGAGCCGGTGTGCACGCCGCCATCGCCGAGACCCGACCTGACGCTGTCATCAACTGCGCTGCCCACACCGGCGTCGACGCCTGTGAATCCGAGGAGGAGCGGGCCCACCTCATCAACGGCCTCGCCGTCCGATGGCTCGCCGAAGCCATCGACACCCACGGCGGCCACCTCGTGCAGATCAGCACCGACTACGTCTTCGACGGAACCCTCGACCGTCCCTACCGCGAATGGGACACCGTCAACCCGGCCAGCGCCTACGGCCGATCGAAACTCGCCGGAGAGACCGAAGCCGCCGCCCTCGGCAGCAGCGCCGCGACCGTGCGCACCTCGTGGGTATGCGGAGAACACGGCAACAACATGGTCGCCACCGTGCTCCGCCTCATCGGCGAACGCGACCACCTCAGCTTCGTCGACGACCAGATCGGCAACCCCACCTTCACCGCCGACCTCGCGATCGCCCTTCGTAAGATCGCCCTCGAACGACGAAGCGGCATCCATCACCTCACCAACGCCGGATCCGTGTCGTGGTTCGAGTTCGTCCGCGAGATCGTCGCGGCCGCCGGCCGCGACCCCGCCATGGTCAGCCCGATATCGACCGCCGACCTCGACCCGCCCCGGCCGGCACCCCGACCAGCCAACAGCGTCCTCGACAACGCCGTCTGGCGCCTCGCCGGACGAGCCCCGCTCCGCCATCACAGCGAACCCCTCGCCGAACTCGTGGCGCGCCTCACCGGGTGACGACATGCGCGTCGCCTACACGATGGAGCAGTGCTGGCACGACGTGCCCGGAGGCACCGCCGTCGCCACCCTCCGCGTCGCCACCGAACTGACCGCCCACCACGGCATCGACCTCATCGGAGTCGCCGGTCGCCACCGCCGACCACCGGTCGCCGGATTCGAACCCACCATCCCGGTTACCACCGTGCCGCTCGCCCGGCCGTTGCTCTACGACGCCTGGATCCGACTCCGATGGCCACTCGTCGAATCGGCCACCGGCGCCGTCGACCTTTGCCATTCCACCGCCGGCATCCCCGCCCCAAGCCGCGCCCCCTCCATCGTCACCCTCCACGACATCGCCTTCCTCCGCCGACCCGACCGCCTCACCCGCCGCGGCGCTCGGGTGCTCACCCGGGCCGTCGACCGAGCCCGCTCCGCTCGACTCGTCACCTGCCCGAGCGCGACCGTCGCCGATGAACTCGTCGGCATCGGCTTCGACCGCGACCGCATTCGCGTCATCCCCTGGGGCGTCGACCCCCACGACACCACCGACGCGCTCATCGACCGCGCCCGCGCCACCCACCACCTCCCCGAGCGCTACGTGCTCGCCGTTGGCACCCTCGAACCGCGTAAGAACTTGCGTCGACTCATCGCAGCCATGAAGAACGTCGACCTCCCCCTCGTGGTCGCCGGAGCCGATGGCTGGGGTGGCATCGCCGAAGAACTCGCCGACAGCGCCGATGTCAGATTCCTCGGACACGTCGACCCCGCCGACCTCCCCGCGATCTACGCCGCCGCCGAACTGCTCGCCTACCCGAGCGAGGACGAGGGCTTCGGGCTTCCGGTGCTCGAAGCCATGAGCGCCGGCACCCCGGTGGTGACCAGCCGCGGCACCGCCACCGAAGACGTCGCCGGGGGAGCAGCGGTGCTCGTCGACCCCTACGACACTGCGTCGATCACCGCGGGCATCACCGAAGCCCTCGCCGACCGGGACCAGCTCATCGAACTCGGACGGCGTCGCGCCGCCGAACACACCTGGGCGGCCACCGCCGCCGCGACCGCAGCCGCCTACCGCGAGGCGCTCGAATGATCCACGCCGCCGTCAACCTGCTGTGGTGCGCGCACGGACGCGTCGGAGGCTCCGAGGAATACCTCGTCCGCCAACTCACCGGGCTCGCCGACGTCGCCACCGACATCACCTGCGAGCTGCACCTCGCAAACCGCCTCGCCGACGCCCACCCCACGCTCGCACGCCACCAACTCGCCATCACCCGCCTCGACGTCGACCGTCGGGCCGTGCGCATCCCTGCCGAGCACACCACCCTCGCCCTCGCCACCCGCGGAGCCGACCTCGTGCACCATGGCGGCGGCACCGCCCCGCTCTGGGGACGAGCACCGAGAGTCGTCACCGTCCACGACCTCCAATACCTCAGGCTCCCGCAGTACTTCAGCCGCGCGCGCCTCACCTACCTGCGGGCGATGATGGGCCAAAGCATCCGACGGGCCACGGTCATCACCACGCCGACCGCCCACGTCGCCGCCACCGTCACCGAAGCCTTCGACATCGACCCCGAACGCATCGTCGTCGTCCCCCACGGAGTGCCCGCCGCCGAGGTGAGCGACGCCGACATCGCCGAAAGCCGCCGAACGCACCTCGGCGACACGGACGGCCGCCTCGTGGTGCTGCCCGCCATCACCCACCCACACAAAGGGCATCTCCGCATGATCGCCGCCTTCTCCAGGTGGTCGCGTGCCGACGACCGACTCGTGCTCATCGGGGGAGCGGGGGCCGCTGAGGAGCGTGTCACCGCCGCGATCTCGGCCAGCGGGATCGCCGACCGCATCTCACGCCCCGGCCGCGTCAGCGAACACGAACGCGACACGCTCATCGCCGCCGCCGACATCGTCGCGCTACCGAGCGAGGAAGAGGGATTCGGCGCCCCCGTCGTCGAAGCCATGGCGGCCGGCACCGCGGTCGTCGTCTCCGACATCCCCGCCCTCATCGAAGTGGCTGCCGGAGCAGCCGCCATCGCCACCGACTCCGACAATGGACTCGTCGAAGCCCTCGACGAAGCGATCGCCGACCGCACCCGACTCGAAGCCGCCGGCCGAGAACGAGCCGGGCGGTACACCACCGAAGCCAGCGGACGAGCCCTCGCCTCGGCCTACCGACGAGCCGTCGGACGGGAGGACCCCTCATGAGGATCGTCGTCATCTGCCCGCACTTCGCTCCCGACACCGCCCCCACCGGCACCGTCATGACCCGCATCGTCGCTGAACTCGCCGAACGCGGGCACGAACTCCACGTCGTCACCTCACTGCCCTGGTATCGCCGGCACGCCGTAGAAGAGGGCTGGACCGGACGACTTGTGCGACGCGAACGAACCGACTGGGGATCGATCAGCCGGATCCACCCGTTCCCCGCCGCCGACAAAGCGAACCTGCTGCGCCGAGCCATCGCGTTCATCGCCTTCAGCCTGATCGCCGTGCCCGTCGCCCTCACCGCCGGCGGCCGCCCCCGACGCGTCGACGCCGTGCTCTCCATGTCGCCGCCGCTCACCCTCGGCGGAGTCGGCGCCCTCGTCGCCAGAGCCCGCTCCGGACGCGCCGTGTTCAACATCCAAGACGTGTTTCCCGATGCCGCCGTGCGAACCGGCGCCATCACCAACCGCCGCATCATCGCGATCGCCGAACGACTCGAACGACTCACCTACCGACTCTCCGACGCGGTCACCGTGCTGAGCGGTGACCTGCTCGACAACCTCACCGCCAAAGTGCCCGCCGACCGACGCGACGACATCGAGGTCATCGCGAATTTCGTCGACACCGGGGTCATCACCCCCGGCCCACGAGACAACGACTACCGACGCGAGCACGACCTCACCGGCACCGTCGCGATGTACGCCGGCAACGTCGGCTTCTCCCAATCGCTCGACATCGTCATCGAAGCCGCCAAACGCCTGCCCGACATCACCTTCGTCATCAACGGCGATGGCGCCGCCCGCGAACGACTCGAACATGACGCCGCCGGCCTGGCCAACGTCAAGATCGTCGGCTACCAACCAGCCGAACGCCTCCCCGAGGTGCTCGCCGCTGCCGACATCCACCTCGTGCCGCTCCGCACCGGCCTCGGCTCGGTCAGCGTGCCATCGAAGACCTACACCGCGCTTGCCGCCGCCCGACCAGTCATCGCCGCAGTCGACCCCGGCACCGCCATCGCCCAGCTCATCGCCGACGCCGGCTGCGGTATCGCCGTCGCACCCGACGACGCCGACGCCCTTGTAGCCGCCATCGAGGAACTCGCCTCCGATCCCGAGCGATGCCGCCGCCTCGGCGAAGCCGGACGGGCCTGGGTGGTCGACCACGCCTCACCCGCCGCCGTCGGCGAGGCCTACGAACGGGTGCTCTCCGGCCGACCGGTCAACCCGCGGTCGTCCCGATAGCCTCCCACCGCGTGGCAGGCTCATCCTCGACCCGCAAGGCAGCGAAACTCGCGAACCGTTCCGGCGGCCGCGGCCTCCGCGTGCAAGGCGGATCCATCTTCCCGATCGCGATCATGGCGGTCATCGTCCTCGGAGTCGCCTCCATCGTCTACGCGCGCCAAACCGTCCCCTCGGCGGACGACTCGCCGCCCACCATCAACGACCACTGGCACATGGCCTACGGCTTCGACATCTGCGGTGAGTGGTTCCAGCTCGAAGGTGACCTCGAAGACCGCAACTCCGCCGGCAACTTCGTCAACACCAACTTCCTTCAAACCGGTATCCACTCACATAACGACGGTGTCATCCACTGGCACCCCTACACCTCGCGGGCCGTCGGCAGCCGCGCTGACCTCGGCGTCTTCCTCGAGACCTACGACATCGAGCTCACCAACGACGCGCTTCGCTTCCCCGACAACCAGTTGGGCGGCGATGACTACGTCGAAGGCGAGACCACCTGCAACGGCGAAGACGCCGAGCTCTCCGTCGTGGTCTGGGAGAACTTCACCGACACCGACGACGGCGACCGGTACATCGCCGACATGAACGACATCCGCGTGTCGAGCGACCAAATGGTGTTCTCGATCGCGTTCGTGCCGCGCGGCGAGCCCGTCTCGATGCCGCCGTGGGCGTCGCGCCTCCCCGAACTCGGCGCCATCGACGCCGGAGTAGTCATCCCCGACGAGGTCACCCAGTCGACCATCGCCGGCGACAACGGCGACTGATGCACGCCGTCGTCCTCGTTGGCGGCTTCGGTACTCGGCTACGACCTCTCACCAACGACGTCCCGAAGCCGATGCTGCCGATCGGCAACCGGCCGATGATCGTTCGGCTCGCTGAACGCCTCGCCGCTGGGGGAGTGACCGACATCGTGCTCGCCCTCGGCTTCCGCCCCGACACCTTTCGTGCGGCATTCCCTGGCGACCGCGTCGGCGACGTCCGCATGCACTACGCGGTCGAACCCGAACCACTCGACACCGCCGGGGCCATCGCGTTCGCTGCCCGCCACGCCGGAATCGACTCCACTTTCGTCGTCGCCAACGGAGACGTTGTGACCGGACTCGACATCGCCGAACTCGTCGACGCCCACCGAACGCTCGGAACCGACGCGACCATCCACCTCACCCCGGTCGACGACCCGAGCGCCTACGGGGTCGTCGAGACCACCGAGGGCGGCATCGTCGCCCGGTTCATCGAGAAACCCGCCCCCGGAGACACCGACAGCCGGCTCATCAACGGCGGCACTTACGTGTTCGAGCCAGGCGTGCTCGACCTCATCAAACCTGGCCAGCGGGTCTCCGTGGAACGGGAGACCTTTCCGGCCCTCGTCGCCGATCAGCGTCTCGCCGGTTACCCCACGAACGACCGCTGGATCGACACCGGGCGCCCCGACACCTATCTCGAGGCCAACCTCGACCACGCCGACACTCCCGACGCGATCCACCCCGGCGCCAACGTCGCCGAGAACGCGCGCATCGAGCGGAGCATCATCGGCGACGGAGCGCGCATCGACGGAGAGGTCACCCGAAGCGTCATTCTCTCTGGGGCCAGTGTCGCAGCCGGTGCGAGGGTGACCGACTCGCTCGTCTGGGGGCATGTCACCGCTGGTGCCACCCTCGACCACTGCGTCATCGGGCAGGATGCCGAGGTGCCCGCCGGCAACCACCAGCACCTGCGACTCCCAGAACCCGCATGAGCCCCCGCACCATCGCCGTCGTCGGAGGGGCTGGGTTCATCGGTTCGCACCTCGTCGACCGCCTCCTCGTCGACGGGCACCGAGTGCGAGTCGCCGACGACCTGTCGAGTGGCAGCCTCGCCAACCTCGCCGAAGCCCGCCAGGCCGACGCCGACCTCACCTTCGATCACATCGACATCACCGGGCCCGAGGGCGAAGCCTGGATCTCGCGCCACCGGCCCGAGGTCATCATCCACCTCGCCGCGGTGCCGCGACGCGTCACCCGTTCGACCGACCTCGCCGCGGCATGGGCCCGCACCCTCGCCCTCCTCGACGCCGCGCGTCGCCACGGCTCGCCGAAAATCGTCGTCGCCCTCCCAGCGTCGGTGATCAGCGGGAACCCCCGAGTCAAAGACCTCCCGCTCAAGGAAGGTGATCTGCAACCCCGCGGGGCTGCCGGCATCCTCGCCCGCACCGTGATCGACACCCTCGAGCACGCCCGAGCTCGCCACGCGGTCGAGTTCACCGCCCTCGCCCTCGGCACCGTCTACGGACCGCGCCAACGACCAAACGACGGCGTCGTCGCCAGCCTCGTCGCCGCTGTGACCGCCGGCCGGCCCGCGGCCATCACCGGCGACGGGAAACAGTCGCGCGACCTCATCCACGTGGACGACGTCGCCGAAGCGCTCGCCGCCGCCACCCGTCGCGGCGACGGACTGACCATCAACGTCGGCACCGGACAGGCGACGCGGGTGATCGACCTCTGGGAAATGATCGCCCCCGACGGTCCCGCGCCCCGGGCCACCCCGGCTCGACCCGACGAACTCGCCCGGCTGGCGCTCTCGTCGGCGCGAGCCAGAATCCACCTCGACTGGTCGCCGTTCACCCCACTCGCCGACGGACTCGACCGCCTCCTCGGGCGCTGAGTCGTTATTGAACGGCGGCGATCGTCGCCTCAGCGAGGCGCGCGGCGACGGCCGGATCGGACATCACCGACGGCACAACCACCGGGCGCATCCCGGCGGCCGAAACCGCTTCGGCCAGCGCTTCGTCGACTGGATCGATCACCAGGGCGGTCGCGATCTCGGCGTACAGCGTCGCCACGGCCGCGACGTCACTGGAGTGACCGAGCTCAATCGCCATACGCGCGGCCGGACCTTTCAACGCCTCGCCGCCAACGATGGGCGACACGGCGACCACCGACTCGCGACGGGCCGCGAGCAGTTCATCGACCCCGTCGAGAGCTCGAATCGGAGCGATCGACACGAACGGGTTCGACGGAGCGATCACCACCACCTCCGCATTGCTCAGCGCCTCGAGCACCCGAGGAGTCGCGGGCGAGCCGTCGGAATCGAAACGCACACCGGCCACCGGTACCGAGTGGCGAAGCCGCACGAAATAGTCCTGGAACGACACTTCGCCACCATCGGCCAAGGTCACCATCGTCGAGTGGCGTCCATCGCTCATCGGGAGCAGTTCGACCTCAACCCTCCACGCCGCCGCGATCT
>Ga0181578_10002229_pt1 | contig 18340 bp, 14 predicted proteins | sample 071ome_21_FD_148659 | JGI IMG/M metagenome (GOLD analysis project Ga0181578, IMG submission 148659) | Coastal salt marsh microbial communities from the Groves Creek Marsh, Skidaway Island, Georgia - 071401CT metaG (spades assembly) | ecosystem: Environmental > Aquatic > Marine > Intertidal zone... | reverse complement strand
AGAGTGCTGGCCTTTTTACCCATGCGAGCATGCTAAACATCAGCCGCCAAAATCATCGAGGAAGATGTTTTCACGCTCAACACCCAAATCCAGCAGCATTTTAATGACAGCGGAATTCATCATCGGCGGCCCGCACATGTAGTATTCGCAGTCTTCCGGCGCGGGATGGTCTTTGAGGTACTGCTCATACAACACGTTGTGAATGAACCCCGTCAGCCCATCCCAGTTATCCTCGGGCTGAGGATCAGAGAGCGCCACGTGCCATTCAAAATTCTCGTTCTCTGCGTCGAGCCCGTCGTAGTCTTCGACATAGAACATCTCCCTTAATGACCGGGCGCCGTACCAAAAACTGATTTTGCGCTTGGAATTAAGGCGTTTGAGCTGATCGAAAAGGTGCGAACGCATAGGCGCCATGCCGGCTCCACCGCCAATAAAGACCATTTCGGCCTCGGTCTCTTTGGCAAAAAACTCGCCAAAGGGACCATACACATTGACCTTATCACCGGGCTTTAGATTAAACGCCCAGCTCGACATGATGCCTGGCGGAATGCCTTCGCTACCCGGGGGTGGCGTCGCGATCCGGATGTTGAATTTAACGATGCCCTTCTCTTCGGGGTAGTTGGCCATGGAGTATGCGCGAATGGTGGTCTCGGCACAGGCCGACTCGAGGTTGAAAAACCCAAAGCGCTCCCAGTCACCGCGGTATTCCGACTCTACGTCGAAATCGCTGTACTTTACGGAGTGCGGAGGACACTCCAGTTGCACGTAACCGCCCGCGCGGAAGTCGACGCTCTCGCCTTCTGGCAACTTCAGCACCAACTCCTTGATAAAGGTCGCCACATTTTCGTTGGACTCAACGGTGCACTCCCACTGCTTAACGCCGAACACCTCTTCAGGAACCTGAATCTTGAGGTCCTGTTTGACCGGAGTCTGGCACGATAAACGCCACCCCTCTCCCGCCTCGCGGCGCGTGAAATGGGCTTCTTCCGTGGGCAACATCGCGCCGCCGCCTTCTTGCACGATGCACTTACACTGCGCGCAGGTACCGCCCCCGCCACAGGCGCTGGCCAGAAACAACTCGGCATCCGCCAGAGTCTGCAGCAACTTGCCGCCCGCAGGCACCTCGATAGTGCGCTCACCATTAATCTCGATACTGATATTGCCGCTAGCGACCAATCGGCTGCGCGCTGCCAGTATCACCATTACCAGCGCGAGAATGATCGCCGTAAACATGCCGGCGCCATATACGATTGTCATATCCATCTCTGACTCAGCCCTCTCTCGTCAGCGGTCCATTAAATATCGATACCACCGAAGGACATGAAGCCTAGTGACATCAAGCCCACAGTGATGAAGGTAATCCCCAGGCCTTGCAGGCCATCGGGCACGTCGCTGTACTTCAGCTTCTCGCGAATGCCAGCCAACGCAACGATCGCCAGCGCCCAGCCTAATCCGGAACCGGCGCCAAATACGGCACTCTCAGCAAGATTAAGACTTCTCTCGACCATCAACAACGAGGCTCCAAGAATCGCGCAATTTACGGTAATGAGGGGCAGGAAAACGCCCAAGGTCGCGTACAGTGCCGGTACGTATTTGTCGAGAAACATCTCCAGAATTTGCACCAACGCAGCGATCACCGCGATATAGCTCAGCAATCCCAAAAAGCTGAGGTCCACATCGGGCATTCCCGCCCACGCCAAAGCGCCATCCGCCAACAAGTACTGATAAATGAGGTTGTTGACCGGCACCGTGATCGACAGCACCACCACCACAGCAACGCCCAACCCGGCCGCTGTTTGGATCTTCTTCGATACCGCGAGGAAGGTGCACATTCCCAGGAAGAAGGATAAAGCCATATTTTCAATAAAAATGGCTCTGACGAATAAGCTCAGATAGTGCTCCATCAGGCGGCCTCCTCCGCAGCGTTGTGATGGGCAATCTTGAATTCCGCCTCTTCGACTTGATCAGTCTTAACGGAGCGGATTGCCCAGATCAGCAAGCCGATCAAGAAAAACGCGCTTGGGGGCAACAGCAACAAACCGTTTGCCTGGTACCAACCGCCCTCGGTAACCAACGGCAAGATTTCCACACCGAAGAGCTTGCCAGTGCCGAACAATTCGCGAACCGTGGCGACCACCAACAACACAAAGGAGTAACCGAGCCCGTTGCCAATGCCATCCATAAAGCTGGGGATTGGCGCGTTCTTCATGGCAAATGCTTCTGCGCGCCCCATCACAATACAGTTGGTGATGATCAAGCCCACGAATACCGACAGCTGCTTGGAAATATCATAGGCCACGGCTTTCAGAATCTGGTCTACCACAATCACCAGTGAGGCGATGATCGTCATCTGGACAATGATTCGGATACTCGACGGAATGAACTGCCTGATGCTCGAAATAAAGAAGCTTGAGAAAGCGGTGACCAGCGTCAACGCCACACACATTACGATCGTCACACGCAGAGACGTGGTTACCGCCAGCGCAGAGCAGATGCCCAGAATCTGTAGCGCGATCGGGTTATTTTTGAAAATGGGGTCTGTCAGGGTTTCTCGCATACTCATCACGCCTCTCCCTGTCGCAAATTATCCAAGAGCGGCTTAAAGCCCTGGTCTCCCAACCAATAGCGAACCAGATTGTCTATGCCTTTGGTGGTCAGAGTCGCGCCTGACAGGCCGTCTACCTGCCACTGCGCCTGCTGCGTGCCCGCCGGAACCGACCCTTTGAGGACTTTTATCGCGACCTGATCTCCCTGATACACCTGCTTACCAGGCCATATCGCCTTCCACTTGGGGTTATCAATCTCGCCGCCCAGGCCCGGCGTCTCGCCGTGCTCGTAAAACCCGAGTCCCGCGATGGTATTGCCATCGGACTCCAGCGCCATGAACCCATACAACGTTGACCACAGGCCATAGCCGCGAATCGGCAAAATGATCTTGTCGAGATCACCCGATGCGCTTCGCACGAGGTAAACGAGTGCCTGGTCCTCCCTTCGCACCAGCTTCGCGGCATCCTCCTCTGCAGGAATCGCGCGAGACTGCGCCGGATCTTTAGCGGCCTCTCGCTGATCAAAGGCAGCAGGATCCGCGCCATCGACAAAGCGACCGGCGTCAAGGTCAACTACGCGGGTTTCCACTTGCTCGAACTGCTCTTCTACCGAAAGCGCGGGGTCCAAGAGCCCCGCCGCCATCAAAATATTGCGCTTCAAGTCCCGAGTTTTATTCGCTTGCTGCGCGGGCTTCAGCACAACTGCCGCTGTGGAGACAACCACAGAGCAGACCAGACACAGCCCCAGCGCTACAGTGAGCACACGCCCGAGCCCTTCGCCACTAGCTGACACGGGCGACCCTCCTCTTGATGTTGGCGCTGACGGCAAAGTGGTCGAACAGCGGCGCAAACAAATTTGCGAACAAAATGGCGAGCATCATGCCTTCCGGGAAAGCCGGATTGACGACGCGGATCAACACGCACATCACACCGATCAAAATGCCATACGCCCAACGCCCAGACTGGGTCATTGCGGCTGATACCGGGTCCGTCGCCATGAAGAAGGCACCAAAAGCAAAACTACCCACCACCATGTGCCAGTACCAGGGCATGGCAAAGGCGGGGTTAGAATCGGAACCCACGGTATTCAATAGCAAGCTAAAGGCAATCATGCCGACGAAGCATCCAGCGACGACGCGCCACGAAGCAATGCCCTGTAGCAGCAGGAATCCGCCACCGAGCATGACCATCAGTGTGGACGTCTCGCCGATTGACCCCGGGATGGTGCCGATAAAGGCATCCCACCAGGTGTAGGCTTGGGTCAACCCCGCCATACCCTCCTGGGCCACCACACCCAGCGGCGTCGCGCCCGAATAGCCGTCGACAGCAGTCCATACGGCATCGCCTGAAATCTGCGCCGGGTAGGCGAAGTAGAGAAAGGCCCGGCCGGTCAGCGCGGGGTTCAGGAAATTTTTGCCGGTACCGCCGAAGACTTCCTTGCCGATGACGACGCCAAAGCTAATACCCAACGCTGCTTGCCACAGGGGCAAATCGGGCGGCAACGTCAGCGTAAACAGGATCGAGGTGACAAAGAAGCCCTCGTTGACCTCGTGACCCCGGCGCATGGCAAACAGCACTTCCCAAAAACCACCAACGACAAATGTCACCAAATACAGCGGCAGAAAGTGCACCAGCCCATACAGCATGTTGTGCCAAATGTTTGTAGCGTCGTGCCCACCCAGTGCCGCCACTATGCCACCGCGCCATCCATCTAAAGCACCGCCCGACGCAGCGAGCACATCATTGGCCTGCAACCCAATGTTGTACATGCCATAAAACATGGCGGGGAAAGTCGCGAACCAGACAGTAATCATGATGCGCTTGAGATCGATACCGTCTCGAACGTGCGCATTGGACCGTGTCACACTGCTGGGGGAATAAAAAATGGTGTCCACTGCCTCATACAGGGCGTACCACTTTTCAAATCGCCCCCCGGGCTTGAAGTGGGGTTCTAATGCGTCCAGCTGTTGCCGCAGTCCCATGTTCAGCCTTCCTTCTCGATGCGCGTCAGGTTGTCCCTAAGAATGTCGCCGTACTCGTATTTCCCCGGACAAACGTAGGTACACAGCGCCAAATCTTCCTCGTCCAACTCGAGACAACCCAGCGCTTGTGCAGTTTCAGTGTCACCCACCAGCAGCGCTCGCAATAGCTGCGTGGGCAGAATATCGAGCGGCATAATGCGCTCGTAGGCGCCTACCGGCACCATGGCGCGCTCACTGCCATTGGTGTTGGTAGACATCGCGAGAGGTTTGCTGCCGAAGATACTCGAGAGATAAATCCCCAACACAGAATGCTTGCGCAAACCAGGCGACAGCCAGCCCATGAAGGTCCGGTGTCGACCCTCAGAAATTATCGCCACCTGGTTGTGGTAGCGGCCAAGGTAGGCAGTATCACTCTGAACACCGCGGCCACCCAACACGGACCCCGAGATCAATCGCGTCTCGCCGCCCTCCTGCTCGCCCGCAGTCAGGGCCTGCAGGTCGCTTCCGACACGGGTCTTTAATAGCCGTGGGCGAGTTACCGCCGGCCCGGCTAGGGCAATCACGCGGTCGGCGTATACCGCACCATCGAGGAACAAACGCCCAACGGCAATGACATCCTGATAACCGATAGTCCACGCGATACGCTCCTGAGAAGCGCCGATGAGAAAATGGACATGCGTTCCGGGCAGCCCTGCGGGATGCGGACCACTGAAATCATGCCTAGAGATTCGCTCGTGGCTTGCGACGGGAAGCGTTGCTCCGGCCGCCGCGCAGACGTAAACCGGGCACGTCACCAAATTCGCCAGCAAGACCTGACCCACTTCGAAGGCCTCGCTCTCACCCGCAATGACTTGTGCGGGATCTGGTGCGTGGGGATGCGTATCGATCGCGGTGATAAACAAACCTGAGGGCTGAGTATCGGGATCCGCGACTCGGCCAAAGGGGCGAGCACGTAGCGCGGTCCACTGACCTGAAGCCAGCAATTGCGACTTGATCGTCTCCGCCGACAGGGATGCCATTTGACCAGCACTGTAGCGATCAAACGCAACGGCTTCATCGCCGTCGACCTCAATCACAATCGACTGAAAGGCGCGCTTGGCACCGCGGTTAATCGCCGCAACTTTCCCACCCGCAGGCGCGGTGTAGCGCACGGCCTCGCATTTTTTATCGGTGAAGAGCAGGTCGCCTCGCTTCACGGCGTCACCGAGTTGTACCGCCATGGTCGGCTTCATACCATGATAGTCGAGCCCCACCAAGGCGACCGACCGCACAGACTTAGACGTATCGACGGTCTGCTCCGGCGCGCCCGCCAGAGGAATGTCCAAACCGCGTTTGATTTTTATCATCTCGATGCTCTTTTGCATTACCCATAAGCTGCAATGCACAACCTCACATGGCCGCCGTCTGGATTGCTCCAGCGGCAACGTTGAGCACTGTCATGTTCGGGGAAAATCCCCCAGACGGTGGTGCATATCGTGCAGACCGGGGGCTTCTGAAGGCCGGGCCCGGAGGGCTCTCTTCGGTCGCGCGTATTCTATTCGACTTACCCCCACAAGGCCAACCCGCCCCAACGAATACGCGTCCTACAGTGGATAGGGGCCCCTCGCAGGATAGGTTTGATAGCGAATGCCCGCCATGCGCTCCAAAACGCGATACACCTGGCAGCTGTAGCCATACTCATTGTCGTACCAGAGATACAGCACTGCCTGCGCTCCGTTCACGATTGTCGCCTTGGCGTCGAAGACGCAGGCGGCCCTGGAGCCCACAAAATCACTCGAGACTACCTCGGGCGAGTTGGAGTAATCGATTTGCTTTTTCATTGGCGAATGGAGCGCCGTCTCGCGCATAAATTCGTTCAGCGCGTCCCGAGTGGTGGGCTCAGCCAGTGTCAGGTTGAGAATTGCCATAGACACATTCGGCGTTGGCACTCGAATCGCGTTACCGGTCAGCTTGCCATCGAGTCTAGGAAGCACCTTGGCGACGGCTTTCGCAGCCCCGGTTTCGGTCAGCACCATATTCAACGGCGCACTCCGACCACGGCGCTCTGCCTTGTGGTAGTTATCGATCAGATTCTGATCATTGGTGTACGCATGCACGGTTTCCACATGACCCGCGACAATTCCGTAATGGTCATCCGCTGCCTTGAGGACCGGAACGATTGCGTTAGTGGTGCAGGAGGCCGCGGAAATAATGGTATCGCCGTCGTCAATCTCGTCATCATTGATGCCGGCGACAATATTCTTGATATCGCCTTTGCCCGGTGCGGTCAGAATCACCTTCGCGACCCCTTTGCACTTCAGATGGCGCGACAACCCCGCCTCGTCCCGCCAGACTCCGGTATTGTCGACCACGATGCAGCGCTTAATTCCGTAGGCAGTGTAGTCAACCTCCTCCGGAGAGTCGGCATAGATCACCTTGATTTCATTGCCGTTGGCAACAAAGGATTGGCGCTCTTCATCAACCCGGATCGTGCCCTGAAAAACACCGTGCACGGAATCTCGGCGCAGCAGGCTAGCGCGCTTCATCAAATCATCTTCGGCCTTGCCCCGCCGCACAACGACCGCACGTAATCGCAGGCTGTCACCGCCGTCTGTTTTTGCGATCAGAATACGCGCCATCAAACGGCCAATGCGACCGAAACCATACAGAACCACATCAACCGGCTCATCGACAGGCTTATGGGTCGAGCCCACCAGGTAGTCAAGTTCTTGTCCCACGTATTCTTCAACGGACAGCCCCTCTCCCTCGCCCTTCTCATAATAGGCAACGGCCAATCGCCCAATATCCAAATGGCAGGGGCCCAGATTGAGCTTGCTGACTGCATTGAGTACGGGCGTGGTCTCAAACTCCGAGAGCTCGTTGTCCTCCATCTGTCGGACCCAACGATGGCTCTTCATGATGTCCAGGACCGACTGATTCACGAGTGTACGGCCGTAGATATACGCCTTGACGTTGCGCTCCCGGGAGAGTTGCCCCACAACGGGAATCATTGCCTCCGCCAGCGCCTCCCGCTCCTTCCAGTCTGAAAAATAATCGTCAGGGCGCGGGCGTTTGCGTTGCTCAGTCACGGGGGATCCTCTCGATGCCGGGGGGGGGTTGGCCGCCGACCGCGCAGCTCACTGATGCTCACGGCGGCGTGCAAAAAGATTCAGCGGCGCATTATCCGACCGCGCGGTGAGCGCCGCAACAGTTAACGCACAATTTCCGTGGTGACACACCACTAGCATGCCTACAATGACTGCTCTGAAGCCTAAGCCGCAGCATGTCCAGCAACCGATTCCAACAAACCCCTTGGCCCGATCAAGCCGGTAGCCGCACTGCGATCGGCCCCGTCGCCGGTGCCGCCAGCACCGCCCTGATTGCCGAGGCAGCACAGCGCGACCGACCCGTGGTTGTCATTGTCGGGAGCTCTGCGCAAGCCCAAGTCCTCGAGCGTGAGCTACCGCTTTTTCTCGACTCAGACCTACCCGTGCTGACATTACCGGATTGGGAAACCCTGCCCTACGATCATTTTTCGCCCCATCAGGACATCGTATCGCAGCGCTTGCGCACTTTTTTTGAGCTGCCCAAGCTGACCCGGGGCATCGTCATTGTTCCGGTGACTACCGCGATGCTGCGCACACCGCCACAGCATTACATCGACGGCAACACCCTAGACCTGGCGCTGGGGGATGTTTTCGACCCAGAACAGTTTGTAGCCAGCCTGACACTGAACGGTTATCGCGCCGTGGAGACCGTGATGGAACACGGTGAATTCGCTGTTCGGGGCGCACTGCTCGACGTATTCCCTATGGGCAGCGAAACACCCTATCGCATTGACCTGCTCGATAACGAAGTTGAGACACTACGCACCTTTGATCCGGAAACGCAGCGCACCATCGATCGAGTCGAAAGGATCAAGCTGATGCCCGCGCGGGAATTTCCCGTCAGCAAGGCCGCTATTCACCGGTTTCAGATGTCCTGGTTCGCGGCTTTTGATGGCGATGCCGACCTGTGTCCGACCTTCACTGAGATCAGCGCGGGGCGGATCCCCGGCGGCGCTGAATACTACTTGCCGCTCTTTTTTGAGCAGTGCGGCTCAGTATTTGACTACCTGCCTGACAACGCCGCCCTCCTCTTACTGGGCGACCATCACGGGGCAGCACAGCGATACTGGTCTGAAATCACCAACCGCTTTGACGAATACGGTATCGACCCTCGGCGTCCACTGCTGCCGCCGCACCGAGGATTTATCCCGGTCGAAGAAATTTACAGCCTGCTCAAAGCCTATCCCGTGCTCGAACTGAAATCAGATCCCCAGGCGCCGGTTCATGTGCAAACACCCTACCGCGTGCCGCCGATGCTCAATGACCGCGCTGGACCGGGTGACTATCAGGAAAAAATCGAGCGCTTCCTCGTCGACCATCAGGGCCCCGTGCTTCTATGTGCTGAGAGCATGGGACGCCGCGAGATCCTGCTGGAAAATCTGGCCAAGCGGAACCTGCACCCGGAATCCGCCGCGAGCTGGCCGGACTTTCTGGCCAGGGGGCTGTCCTTTGCCATAACGGTTGCGCCGGTCGACAGAGGCATCTACACGGGCGCCGGCGAGCCCACTCTGGTTTGTGAGGCCCAGCTTTTCGGACAACGCGTCGCACAAAGACGACGTCGTACGACCCGACAGGAAACCGATACCGATGCAATTATTCGCGACCTCACGGAATTGCGCGTGGGCTTACCCGTGGTCCATATCGAGCATGGCGTCGGCCGTTACCAAGGGTTGCAAGTCCTTCAGATCGATGGCGACGCGGCGGAATTCCTGCTTCTTGAGTATGCGGATGGCAACAAACTCTACGTACCGGTCAGCTCGCTGCATCTGATCAGCCGCTACACCGCGGGCGACCCAGACACAGCGCCGCTACATCGACTGGGTAGTGAGCAGTGGGAAAAGGCGCGGAGAAAAGCGCGCGAGCGCGCTGCGGATGTGGCGGCACAATTGCTAGACGTCTATGCCCGCCGGGAAGCGCGTGAAGGACATGCGCACCAGCTCGACGCCGATAAATGGCATCGGTTTTGCGATGCTTTCCCGTTTGAAGAGACGCCCGATCAAGCGCTGGCGATTGAAGCCGTGCGCTACGATATGTGTTCGCCCAAAGTCATGGATAGACTGATCTGTGGCGACGTCGGTTTCGGCAAAACCGAGGTTGCCATGCGGGCCGCGTTCATCGCCGCCCAAAACGGTCGGCAAACGGCCGTGCTGGTTCCCACGACACTCCTCGCCAACCAGCACCATGGCAACTTCCGCGACCGTTTCGCTGACTGGCCTTACAACGTCGAGGTAGTATCTCGCTTTAAATCAGCCAGCGACCTCAAAGGGATTATCGAGCGGGTACGCAGTGGCGAGATCGACATCCTCGTCGGCACCCACAAGCTACTGCAGAGCGATTTTGGCTTTCGTGACTTGGGACTGCTGATCATTGATGAAGAACATCGATTTGGCGTCAAACAGAAAGAGGCAATTAAGACACTGCGAGCGGAAGTCGACATTCTGACCATGACTGCCACGCCAATTCCGCGAACCCTGAATATGGCGCTCGGCGGGCTCCGCGATCTCTCGATTATCGCGACGCCGCCCGCGCGACGATTGTCCATCAAAACCTTTATTCGCGAGCACAGCATCGCTCTGGTCAAAGAGGCGGTCCTGCGGGAAACCCTGCGCGGCGGGCAGGTCTTTTATCTGCACAACGAAGTGAAAACCATCGAGGAGACGGCGCGCAAACTGAGTGAATTGCTCCCCGATTTATCCATTGGCGTTGCACACGGGCAACTGCGCGAGCAAGCGCTCGAGCGAGTGATGTCAGATTTTTACCACCAGCATCATCACATACTGGTGTGCTCTACCATCATCGAAACCGGCATCGATATTCCCAATGCCAATACCATCATCATTGAGCGCGCCGATAAGTTTGGCCTAGCCCAACTCCATCAGCTGCGTGGACGCGTGGGACGATCTCACCACCAGGCTTACGCCTATTTGCTCAGCCCGCCCCGCAGCCTGATTAACAGCGACGCCCAGAAGCGTCTCGACGCGATCGAGGCGGCGGGCGATTTAGGCGCCGGCTATCAGCTCGCCTCTCACGACATGGAAATCCGTGGCGCGGGTGAACTGTTGGGAGCGGAACAGTCAGGACAAATTCATCAGGTGGGTTTTTCACTGTACCTCGACATGCTCGAGAGCGCAGTCGCGGCGCTGCGCCGCGGCGAGCTGCCCGATATCGATCAACCGCTGGATAGCGGGACCGAGGTCAAGCTGCATGTGCCGGCGCTCATCCCCGAAGACTACCTGCCTGACATCAGCACGCGATTGGTGCTCTACAAGCGCATCGCGCAAGCCGGCGATGAAACGTCGTTGCGGGACATTCAGGTCGAGATGATCGACCGCTTTGGATTGCTCCCCGAACCTATCAAAAATCTCTTCACCTGCGCGCAACTCAGGATCGCCGCGCAACAGCTCGGCATCAGCGAGATCGATATGACCGACGAGGGTGGTAGTATCGAATTTAATGCCTCTACCGTCGTCGAGCCCGCCGCCATCGTGACACTGATTCAATCCGATCCGCTCTGTTACAGCCTGACCGGTAGCGGTAAGTTGCGGGTTAAAAAATCGCTGCCCTCACTGAGCGCGAGGGCCGAGTTCGTCGAAAATCTAATGTCCCCATGGCTGTCGGCCGCGTGAAACTGCTGCAGTTAACGCCGCTGATACTGCTGCTGATTGCGGCATCGACTAGCGCCGCGCCGCTACCCGGCGGATTTAAGCATTCGGGCTGGTTTCAATTTGAGGTGATCGTCCTGGTCGATGCCCGCTCGGAGGTCCTCGAGAGCGAGACCTGGCCTCTCCTACCTAAGGTCGGCTATCCGTCTCGTTGGCGCTGGCTACGTGATCCCAATACCGCGGAGACGTTGAGTGCACAGTACCCCGACGCAACCGTCACGCAAAGCGCGGCAGGGCATACGCTCATTCGCCCGCGCCCACCGGCACCGCCACTCTGGCAGGCGCCACCGGCCGTGCTAACCGAAGGTGACCTCGCACTGATCGATGAGCTCCTGGAACTGGGTCTGGGCAACGACACCCAGAACCTACCGGAGCCAACAGATGAATCCGCAGATCTCGTGCCGGCAGCCCAACCGGACAGTGCCCCGCTACTACCTTTTGAGGAGATCATTCCCGAAGCCCCCGCCTCACCGCTACTCGCGTTGGAGTCCCTCGGCATGGATCCAATCTCGACTGAAGATCAACTCCCGCCGGTCAGCGTGCCCTTCGCGCCCGAAGCGCCCAACACGGATCTTGAGCCGATCATTGCATCGGCAAAGCCGATACCAATGCCCGCATCCTTTGAGCGCTTGCCGCTCAAACAGCTAGCTCCCGGCCTCGCGAGATATCGGCGCAACAACGAAGATGAAGTCGTCGAGGCAGTGTCATGGCTACAAGGCCCGGGCAGCGACGTGCTGCCCATTCTGCTGGAGCCGGCGGAGGACAACGCCTACCCCTCGGTACAGGGCTTTGTTCAGCTGCTACCCCGCGGCGATACTTGGCGCTTGGGCCTGAATTTTTGGGTGAGTACCTCGGGCTATTACCTGCCGGACATTTTTGAGATGGACGCGCCACCGCCCTCACCCGCGCGCACCACCATACTCCCTGCAAGCGACGCACTGGAGGCCCCCGATCGTCCCCAGTGGCCGGGCCGTCATCTGATTCATATTGCAGACACCATCCCACTCGCGGAAAACCGGCTGCGCTATTTTGACCACCCCGTTATCAAGGTATTAGCGCTGTGGCGCGAGCTATCCTGGTACGAGCTCTACGCTTTGGGTGTCAGCCAGAGAGACGCATAAGCCGAAATCAGCGTAGCGCTCGACGCGCACGGACACCTAGCAGCGCGAAGGTCACGCGACCGGCGACTCGGGCTCCGCGCGACTCATGACAATCGTTCTTGTCGGGAAGGCGACCTCCGCGTCGTGGCGATCGATGATGTCGAGTATTTTCAATAGCACATCCTGCTTGACGCCGTGATAGGTCACCCAATCAGTAGTGCGGGTAAATGCGTAAACAAAGAAGTCGAGAGACGAGGCGCCGAAAGACAAAAAATTGACGATCAAGGTGCGCTGCGGATCGATGTCGTCATGCGCCTGCAACATCGCCTTGACGTCTGCGACAATCGGCGCCATCACCGCCGCATCGTCGTAACGAATCCCTATGGTCTCGTAGATCCGACGATTGAGCATGCGCGACGGGTTTTCGATCGCAACCGTCGAGAACACCGAGTTGGGCACGTACAGCGGGCGCTGGTCGAATGTGCGTATGCGGGTCACGCGCCAGCCCACCTCCTCGACGGTTCCCTCGATCTCGCGATCCGGGGAGCGCACCCAATCTCCTACGGCGAACGGCCGATCCAGAAAAATGCTCAGGCCTCCGAGGAAGTTCGCCAACAAGTCACGCGCGGCAAAACCGACGGCAATCCCGCCCACTCCGCCAAAGGCTAGAAGACCCGACACCGACACACCGACCGATTGCAAAATCATGATGCCGACGATGACCCACAAAACGATGCGACTCAGACGAGCAACAGCGCTGATGGTTGCCCGCTCTCCCGACTCCAAGGCGCCGCGATGCTCACCCAACAATTCTTCTTCAATCCCACCGCTCAGGCGGTGCGCGAGCCAGCCCACCAGCACCAGTAGCGCCGTATCAGACAAGGTTAACAACGCTTCCCTGATGCCATCGAGCGCCGTGAACAATGACAGCGATACGAGCGCGAGGACCACCCACATGACCCAGCGTATCGGTGGAAAGATGGCGTATAACACGACATCGTCCCAGCGAGTCTCGGTGCGATCAGCCGCGGCGCGCAGTTTGCTCACGACGCGATACATCGCGAAGTGGCCTGCGGCACCCATGGTCATCAATGCGGCGAAGATGACGAAGTCGAGCGGCACATGCAGAAATGCCGCCAATGGCGTCAGTAGCCCTTCCAGAAACAACATCGCAACCCCGCCTCCCGATCTGTTGGCGCTATCGTAACCCACCTACCCCCGCGCGCCACGTCAGCGTACTGTACAAAATCACAGTCTGTATATATCATCAGAGGCATTGACTGGGAGAACGCTGATGAAACTCACCGCACGTCAGGAACAAGTCCTTGAGGTTATCCGGCAATACGTCGATGACACAGGCTACCCCCCCACCCGCGCGGATATCGCGCGGGAACTGGGTTTTAAATCAGCTAACGCCGCTGAAGAGCATTTGCGGGCGCTGGCCCGCAAGGGCGCGATCGAGATGATCGCAGGCGCATCTCGTGGCATTAGGCTCACGGAGCAGTCCGGCTTGCCGATCATCGGCCGCGTCGCGGCGGGGGCTCCGGTGCTGGCTCAGGAGCACGTTGAAGACTACTGCGAACTCTCCGCGGGCTTTTTTTCGCCCCGTGCCGATTACCTACTGCGGGTCACGGGCGACAGCATGAAGGACGTCGGGATTCTCGACGGTGATCTGCTCGCGGTTCACAACACCGAGACCGCGAGAGATGGTCAGATCGTCGTGGCGCGTATTGAAGACGAGGTCACCGTGAAGCGCCTGAAGCGCTCGGGTCAAAACGTGCTCAAACTGCTCCCCGAGAATCCCGACTATGAGCCGATTGTGGTCGACCTGCGTCATACCCAATGTGTGATCGAGGGCATTAGCGTGGGAGTCATCCGGCAAAAAATCTAGGCGCCGCTCGCTGAGTTTCTCGCCAGCTTCACGATTGCCCATGCTGGAAGGTGGGTCGGTCTGTGGGAGCCGCCGCTCCCGAGTGGCTGACCACCCGAGACTGCGAGAAAAGTAAGTAGGGGTTATTTAGCGCGGGAGGGGCAACCGAAGCGCTAGATCAAGGCTTCTTTTATTACCCTTACGGGACCTGTCGCCCCGCTGTTTCGACGCGCTACGGTCTAATCAGTGCAGCGTGCGAATCTCTGACGTCTCCGCGGTCTCGACTTCTAGATTATTGACTTCCGCCAATTGTGCCGCCGCCTCGATGCCAGCCTGAATCATGACTTTGGCAATCTCGAGGTTATTACCCATCAGATAAGCATTTGCCTCGTCAGAGAACTGGATGCTTACCAACGGCTCTGAATCGCCTTCTACGCGCTGCAGAACCACCTCGCCATCACCTAAATCCACAATTTCAAGTAAGGATGTAGACACTCATTAACCTCTCTTGTCTTTGGGTCGTTACGACACAGCACGTAACGATGGCTCCACGGTAACACTCTCAAACCGCATCTGCCACTGAGAGAAAAAAATACCGTTATCGCTAGGATTCATCGATTGCGCTAGCCACCATTTCTGACAACCCTGCGAGCTTATCCGCCCACGTCTCGAATAGCGCCAGTGAGGGTTCCAGCGTGTCTGATGCCAGGTGGTCCACGGGCGGCCTCCAGGTCGCAGGGGTCAGCGACAAGCGCTGTAAATCGCCCACCCAGCCACTGGCTTCGAGGCCTGCGCAGGTTTCGACCTCCGCCGGGTGCACTAACCCCGTGGGCAATGGTGGTAACTCACGCACAGTATGTGGCGGCGCCTCGGGAATATGGGGAATACGGCAAACCGCCAGCAATAACCAACCATACGCATCCAGCAGCTGCCGCCGAACGACGGGCGCGTAAGCCGCCGTCACCGCGGCTTCGGATGTGGCGTCTGCGGCCAGAACATGCTGCCAACCCGCCAGTAGCAAACGCCCGTGATACAAGCACTGGTTGGCAAACGCCAGCGGATGGCTCAATCGGCGCCCGCTTCCGTAGCGACCGGCGCGGGCTTTGGCTGGGCTTTGACTTTGGCTTTGGTTTTGGCCTTCGCTTTTTTCTTCGCCTTGGGCTTCTTGGCGCTACCCTCTTCCACCCATCGGCCATCGACGTGCATCGCTCGCCAACCACTGGGCTTGCCGTCGCGCTCTGACATGACGTACTGCTCTTTGGTTTTGCGGCTGTAGCGGATTTGCGCGCGATTGCCCTGATCATCGACGCGGGGTGCGTCGAACAAATAGTGATGCTTGGGGTCAATCTCGGCTTGATGCGGCAGCAACTCATCGACAAAGGGCGGTCGCGTCTCGCGATGCTTGGGGAACTGGGACGCAGCTAAGAAGACACCCGATGCGCCGTCGCGGAGCACATAGTGGTCGTCGACTTTGTCGCAGCGAAGCTCAGGCATGGGAACCGGATCCATTTTCGGCGGCGCGACCTCACCATTGCGCAGTAGCTTGCGCGTGTTGGTACAAGCCGCCTCACTGCATCCAAAGTACTTGCCGAAACGGCCCGTTTTGAGCTGCATATCAGCACCACACTTATCGCACTCGATCACAGGGCCGTCATAACCGCGGATCCTGAACTGCCCCTGCTCCACTTCGTAACCATCACAATCGGGGTTATTGCCGCAGACGTGGAGCTTACGGGACTCATCGATCAGGTAGCTGTCCATGGCGGTATGGCACTGGCCGCAGCGATGCTTGGTGAGCAACAGACGCGATTCAGCCTCATCATCAGCGTCGACGCTGATGGCCTCGTCACCCGAAATCAGATTAACCGTTTGCTTGCAGCGCTCCTTGGGTGGCAGGTTGTAACCGGAACATCCTAGGAACACCCCCGTACTCGCGGTACGAATCTGCATCGGTCGCCCACATGCATCGCACGGGATACCTGTTGGGGTAGGATCATTCGGCTGCATACCGTCGGGACCGTCGTTGGCAGCTTGCGCCAGCTTGCCGCTGAAATCGTCATAAAACTCGTTGAGCAAATCGGTCCAGGACAAAGCACCCTGCGCGACCTCATCGAGTCGTTCTTCCATGAGCGCAGTGAATCCATAGTCGAGCAAATCGCTGAAGCTGTCTTGCAGACGCTCGGTGACAATGTCTCCCATTTTCTCTGCGTAAAAGCGTCGGTTCTCTAAACGCACATAGCCACGGTCCTGAATGGTCGAAATAATGGCTGCGTACGTTGACGGTCTGCCAATACCGCGCTTTTCGAGCTCGCGCACGAGGCTGGCTTCACCGTAACGGGCGGGCGGCTTGGTAAAGTGCTGCTTCGGCTCAAATGCCGTCGCCACCAATGCATCTCCAACAGCCAGTGGCGGCAGAACGGCGTCCTCGGCCTTGCGCGCGGCCGGCGGCTGCACGGCGGTAAAACCGTCAAATTCGACCACTCTGCCCTTAGCCGTCAGGCGACAATCCGCCGCCGTTACCACCAGCGTTGTCGACAGATAACGCGCTGGCGTCATTTGGCAGGCCACGAATTGCCGCCATATCAAGTCATAAAGTCGTTCGGCATCTGGCTCCATTCCCTTCAACAAGCCACTGCGCAGGCGCACATCAGAGGGGCGAATTGCCTCGTGTGCTTCTTGAGCGCCCTCTCTGGAGCCATAGCGGACGGGCGCGTCAGGCAAATATTCGGGAGAAAAATCTCGCTTGATCAAGTCGCGGCAAGCCGCCACCGCCTCGTCACTGAGATTAGTCGAGTCCGTACGCATGTACGTGATATAGCCGGCCTCATAAAGCCGCTGTGCCAGCGTCATGGTCTTCTTGACGCTGAACCCCATGCGCGTGCTGGCCGCCTGTTGCAGCGTCGAGGTAATAAAGGGCGCCGATGGCTTGGAACTGGTTTTCCGAGACTCCAGATCCGCCACCGAGAAGTTCGCACCCCGCATTGCATCCACAGCCGCGTTGGCTTGCGCTTCATTCTGGGGTTCAAATTTCTCGCCGCCTCGATGCGTCACCATGAAGCGAACCGGCTCAATGTCACCAGCTTTTAATAGCGCATGAACCTCCCAGTATTCATCCGGCACGAAGGCCCGGATCTCGCGCTCGCGCTCAACAATCAGACGAACCGCAACTGACTGCACGCGCCCCGCGGACAACCCTCTGGCCACCTTGGCCCACAGTAAGGGGCTGACCTCAAAACCCACCACCCGATCGAGAAAACGTCGCGCCTGCTGCGCCTGAACGCGCGCCGTATCGAGCTGCCCGGGCTGCTTAAAGGCCTCTTGAATCGCCTTCTGCGTGATCTCGTTAAAAACGACGCGGTGGTAGCGGCTGGTGTCACCACCAATCGCCTCTTGCAGGTGCCAGGCGATAGCCTCCCCCTCTCGATCAAGGTCGGTGGCGAGATAAATCGCATCGCTGTCTTTGGCGAGCTTCTTGAGCTCGCTGACGACCTTCTCCTTACCCGGTAAGATTTCGTAGCGCGCTTTCCAACCGTTGTCCGGATCAATGCCCATGCGCTTGACCAGTTGCTCCCGCTTCTTGCGCGCCTGATATCGCGCTTTCTCGTCGGGAGCCATTTTGCGCGTAATCGCGGCCTGCGCGGCGCGCTCTTTGGCATCGGCGGGCGTAGCGCTACCCGAGGTCGGCAAGTCGCGAATATGACCGACGCTGGACTTCACAATGAAGTCCTTGCCCAAATATTTATTGATGGTTTTCGCCTTCGCTGGCGACTCAACAATAACCAGTGCTTTGCCCATAAAACGCTGTTGCCTGCTCTGATTGGTTGGCGCGGGAGGATTCCCGAACACCGAAAGGTGGGCATCTATAAGGGCGATTGCCTCCGGGGTCAAGGGCTGCGCGCGATTACAATACGCCGCCTGAGCAACGAGCGGCGATGCACATTAGTCAATTAAATCAATGGCTTCTCGAATCTTTTCAAGGCCGTCCGCGCCATCACTTTCATCCCAGAAAATACTGATCGATTTCTCCGAGAGCTCCGCGACCAACGCCCCCGCGGGCAAATTCAAGAGCCAGTCAGGACAGGTATCAACACCCG
>Ga0181578_10002223_pt1 | contig 18382 bp, 10 predicted proteins | sample 071ome_21_FD_148659 | JGI IMG/M metagenome (GOLD analysis project Ga0181578, IMG submission 148659) | Coastal salt marsh microbial communities from the Groves Creek Marsh, Skidaway Island, Georgia - 071401CT metaG (spades assembly) | ecosystem: Environmental > Aquatic > Marine > Intertidal zone... | reverse complement strand
GAAGAAGAAGAAAAACGGCGGTTCTAAAATGCCGTTGTTCCGCTGAGAACTTGTTAGTTTACATAGAATAGATTTAGATAGATTTAGATAGATAACGAGAGCTATGTGATCGAGACGCGCGTCTCTCTTTCTTTCTCTCATAAACATATAGTATAAACATATAGTATTTGCTTAATCTTCAGTCCACGTCAACGCTTCCTTCACGTACTTGAACCCGAGCCCGGCCGAGGCGAGGGCGACCGGAGCCGCCCCCAAGTGCCAATCCATCTCTTGTTGAAACAAAATCCCTCTACTCATCGTCGTCGCGGCTAACGGAATCGCCAACACCGCCAACAACTCTCCATTCAACACTTTCCCCATTCTCGTCGCCAACTTCTCGCTGATGTACGTCTCGTTCTCGTCCGTGCTCTTTTGCTTCTCCGCGAACGTCGTGATCGTCTTTATCGTCACGAACAAAGAAGACGAACCCATCACCGCGAACAAGAACATCTTGAACCAAAATATCGGTTCGTGCGAATAAAACTCCCAACCTTTGCCGTATTGCGTGACTCGCAAGTATCCGGTGTACAGCACCAAAACCCCGGCGATGCCGTACACGGAATCCGCGATGACGAGTTTCATCAACTCGTCGCCAGTCATGTTCGGCTTCAAAATAGCCTTCTCCGTGGCTAAACTCCCCACGATGAGTAAAAGACCGAGATAGTGCCCGTACGCGGCAAAAGCGGACGGAACGGCATCCGCGGCGGACGCAAACGCCGGAGACGAGTGGAAAAGCGCCGCGGCGGCTAACCCGGTCGTCGCAGCGGTCGTCGTCATTTTTTGTTCCTCCTTCTTCTTCTTCATCATCTTCTCGTCGGCGGCGACTTTGATGACGTTGTTCGTTGTCGTCGTTTCCGATGAAGATGCGATGCGTAAAAATCTTCTCTTTCCATCGCTGTTGTGTCTTCTGGTAAAGTCTCTCGTTACCGTTGCTCTCATCGGAGATGGAGATGAAGAAGAAGAAGTCGCTTTACGCGCCGCGGTTGCGGTCGTCGTTGCGGTCGTCGTCGCTGCAAACATGTCGTCCGTTTGGTTTTTTTTCTAAAGAAAAATGGATAGAGAGTAATCTTTTCTGTGTAAGTGTGATATTCGATGACCAAAGTTTCGAGTTATTTCGCAGTTAGTCGTGTGTGTGGGCAAATAGATATTTCGTAGCATTCACAAAAAATCCTCCACTCGTTTCTCACTCTTTCTCTCTCGACTACATACGCGTCTCTCTCTCTATCTATCTATCTTCCTACCTTTTACGAGCGTTTACCTTTGCGCTCGTTTTACCCCTCCTCTTTTCTTGAGCGATGCAGCATTCGTGGATGGATCCTCGAACAAATCCTCAGCTATTTTCTCTTTCAATCGTTGCGCGGCTTTTTCCTCGCGATCGAGAGCGGTCTCGAATTGTGCCAACGTTTCGTACCCATCCGTCTCGTACGGCCACGGAACTTTTTGCTTTTTAATCTTCAATTTACTGCTCGAAGAGTGTGATTCCGCTCGATTTTTTGTGACACCATTTCCTGTGGAGGTGAGTGTACCGTTTATCGTTATCGACTGCTTCTGAAATCGTTTTTTATTGTCAGTGTTGACGTTATTAACGTTTCTATTTTTTGCGTTTGAAACACCCATTCGTCCGAGTCGATTTTCGTCGTTCTTTTCCTGCTCGTTCGCAGAAAACAATCTCGGCGGTGGCGACGACTGCGACGGCGAAATTATTCGCTCTCGAAACAACGACGCGTCGACGACTGTTTCCACTTCCACCTCCTCTCTGTCTACGTTTACCTGCCCTCTATTATTACGATCCATTTTCTTCTGTTCCCTTTTTGTTTTCGGGCGTTTCCATCCGACTCCCTCGTCGCCGTCGTCATCGCCGCTTCCTTTTCCATTCTTTTCATCCTTTTCATCGTCGTCGTCGTCGTCGCTCTCCGTCGCTTCTCCTTCCTCCTCCTTATTTTCATCCGCCGCGCCGAGACCGTTCTTCTTCGTCGCCTCGTTCTCCTCCTCGATGCACCTCACCGTCGCGCTTATTTTGCCAAACTTTAACAACCACGCTCTTCTCCATCCTTCTCCCTTCTTCTTTTTCTCCTCACTCGTCGTTGTTTTCGTCGTCGATGATTCGGGCGATAATGGCACTCTTCGCGTCGTTCCCGCTTCCACTCTTTCCAGTTTCTTCTTCTCTTCTTCTTCTTCTTCTTCTTCTTCTTCTTCTTGTTCGCCTTCTTCTTCTCTTCCTCCTCCATCGAGGAGCGAAACTGCGGAAACCCGAGTGCCGAGTTTACTCCCGCAATCCACCACGTCCAAAAAAATGTTGTTTCCAACTTTGCCGGAAGCCGAGGAGGAGGAGGCATCGACGGAAACGACGACGACGGTTACAATCGCGTGCTTCCTCGACACCGAGTTGTCTTGGATTGGAATGTGTGCGACGGAACTGTCACGTCCTACGATTGTGGGCACGTTCGGGTGCAACGCGTAAGACGACGAGGAGGAGGAGGAGGGCGGCAACGAAGAGGTGCGCCCTCCGCTGCTGCCGTCGTTGATTTCCAGTCGGAACAACATGATGTGTTATTAGTATCGCGCGTTTTTTGTAAGCGCGTCGTGATTTTTGACGTTTCAAAATTTTTTTAGGGTTTCATCTTCAGTTCAAATCTATTCTACTACGTACTACACGTTTTGTGCTCTCTCTACGTGCTCACTTCAGACGCGACCGTCCTTTTGTTTCTCGATGTGGCCGCCCCTGAGCAAAATCGATCCTAAATTTAAAAGGTCACCGAGAATTCCACCTTTATTGGTATCTTTGCGCGAAAGCGCGCTTTCGTCCATTCTCGCGCCTTTTGTTAATTGGGATAAAAATTCTTCGTCTTTGTCTTTATCGTCGTCGTCGAAGTCGTAGGTGTTGGTCTTGGTATCGTTCGCGGAGTCGTTGCTCGTGTTTATTAAATCCGCAAACGCGGCTTCCGCGGATTCTTCCGAGGATAAGCCGGCGCCCGGGGAAAAGCCTAATCGTTCATTCCGTCTCGCGTTTTCCATCGCGCGAGTCAGTTTATCTATCTCGCATCTCGCCTCTTCCCGCTCCTCCTCGTCTTCTTCTTCACCACCACCAGCAAATACAAACTCGTTCTCGCCGTTCGCGTCCCCTTCGTTCGCGCTGGGAAGCGCAGCGTTAGCGTTTGGCAAAACGTGGCCACTTCTTCTTATTCTTCTTCTTCTTCCCGTCGTTGATGTTGTTGATGTCATCGATGTTCCAGAACAAGAACAAGAACAACAACACGGATTTTTCATCCTACTCGCTTTGGCGTCGGCAAAAGGGATGATGATTCTGTTGTTGCACATCGGAACGAGAGCAGCAACAGTAGCAACAGCGAACGAAGACATGTATATATATACGTATGTATTATATAATCTCGATAAAAACGATGATGATAATGATAATGATCTCAGATGATGCGTTCTTCCAAAAAACGCAAAGGCGTCTTCGTGGTCGCAAAGAGAGCGAGAGAAAGAGAGAGCGAGAGAAAGTGCGCGCGTTCTCAAGTCTCTCTGGAAAAAGGAAGATACTCTTACGAAATAAGGGGTAGGGGATTTTTACAAATTTAGGGTTTAAGGCGTGAGAAAGAAAAGAAGAGAAAAAGAGAAGGAAACGCAATAACAAAGAAACATGCAGACGAGCGATAACGACGCGGACGTGGAAACAGAGAGCGTCTTCTTCGCGGCGGACGACGACGCCGAAGGAGAAGAAGAAGAAGAAGAGTTCTACCACCATCAAAACCACGAAGAACACGCGCAACAAAGAAATCATTTTCGCGGAAACGACGAATCGAAGAAGAATTTCTTTTCTAAAAACAAGACGACGAATGCGACGATGATGATGATTACCGACCGAGCGTTGAAACCGAGAACGGGACGGATGAAAACCAGAGCCGCGGCGGCGGCGGGAGCGGGAGCGGGAGGAGGAGGAAGGAAAACGAGCGGGAGGAAGAAAAATACGGTCGCGTCGCGGTCGCACGCGCGTTTAGGGGTGTCCCCAGTCAGAGGAAGAAGGATAGGGGATTTGTGCGCAACGACGACGACGACATCAGCTGCGGAGAATAATAGTACGAACAACAACGCAGCGATGCTGCTCTCGCTGTCGAGAAAGAAAGAGAAGAAGAAACGGACGATACAGCAACGGCGGGAGAGGACGAGTAAACATAGGTATAGTCTCGGAGCGGCTTTCTCGGACGGAGGGGGAGGTACGGATGACGATAGTATCGTCGATCGCGATGTGAGAAACGGCAACGCAGGAAGAGTGGTTACGGGCGACGCGACGACGGCGATGGAGCGCGAGGATGCCAAGAGGAGACAGTTGCTTTATAAACGGCTGGATAGATTGAAACAGTTGCCGTCGCAGAGCCAGTTTGCAAAAACACAAATTGCGTTGGTGAATAAATGTTTGGAGATGTTGATGAAAGTGACGGTGCGAACGAACGAAGAGGAAGACGAGCTGGCAAAGTTGTTGAGTAGCGTAAAAATTTGAGAAGAGATAGCGAGTATAGATTCAATAGATATAGCCATTGTAGTAGATAGATTCGAGAAGATATCGGTATTATATGCGTCGTGACTACACCGAGTATCTCTTTACCGCATCGGAGAGAATTTTTTTCTTGCGCATGCGGTATAAAATCGCCTGTCGCATTTTCCAGTTCCCTTCCCCTTTCTCTTTCAGCAAGCCTTGGTCTTGGTTGTACGTCGTTTCCATCTCTTGTAATCTGTATTCGCACGCCATTTTCAACGCTAAAGCGGCTTTTTTTTCCGTTTGCCCGCCGCCTAATCTAAACCCGTCGCAGGATTCGCCCGCGTTTTTCCATTCCGATTCCGTGGCGTACAGACAGCGCAACGCCCATAACAAGTTCGGTTCCGCGGTGCCGTCGCTGACGAACGCGCCTCGCCACGCGGAATCTTCCAATGTTAACTCTTCCAGAGACCCTTCAGGAATAAAGCGCAAGGCTTCGATGCGTTTCGGATTCTTTTCCATATTTTCCTTGAGCGTCGGATCATTTTGCATCAAGTACGGGAGCAACCCTTCGAATTGGTACGTGTCCGCCACGTTTTGATCATCTACGAATCCGTAACGCAAAAGTAACTCGTCGTTTGGCATCAACCCGTAACTAATCAAAACTTCTTCGCCCTTCTTATAATTCTTCGGTGACTTCAACGCGAACTCCGAATTCGTAAACTCAAATTCCGTTTTCAACATCGTTCGATGATTGAAAGCGTCGATCAATGGCATCAACACGTACGCCGTGTCCATCTTCACGTCGTTCTCCTTCGTCGAATCGAAAACAACCAAAGCTAACAATGCAAATACACACAACCATTTCAACTCAGTCGTCTGGGCGGTCAAAAACGACGCGAAAACTGTACCAACCGACAAAGCTCTCGGCAACAACTTTCTCTGCATCGCAGCTTGGTCGGCAAGTTTCCCGGAAAACACTCGCGACCGCACCACGTCCAACGCCCAGATAACTTCCTCCTCCGCAGTCGTCTTCAAGCCATCTCGCGCGTAATTCTGAATCAACTCGCAAGCCTTCTCGTTTTCCATCCTCTGCTCTTTCGCAAACTTCTCTCCCACGGAATATTGTAATTCTCTCACTTCTCCCTCCGTCCACGTGCCTAAATTCTCAAACGATTTCGGGAGCTGCTCGATGTACTCGTAAAATTTTGATTGACGTCCCAAGGATTTTTCGTACAAGAGCACCAGCGCCACTCGCAACGCCCATCGTTCGTCTCCTGCTTTCGCCCATAGCTCGTTCGAAATGTACTCCTCGTGTGGATTTTCCTGGCCTTCGATGACGAGCATGCACGCCGCTCGCGGGAGTCGCACTAAATCGTCCTCGCTTCTGATATCCGCCGTGGCTTTTACGCCTCTGTACAAATCGTTCCCATCTTCCCCACCGCCGCCGACGTACGCGACTTCCACATTTGGCGCGATAATGTTGTTCATCGCGCGCCAGCTGGCGTAGTCGTTTTGAAGGCGCCTCCACGCGTCTTTAATTTCGTCCCCGTCCGCGTTGACGGCGTTGACGACGTTATTTCTTCTTCTCGTTCGATTATGATGATGACTATGATTATGATTATGATGATGATGATGATGATGATGGTAACGACGACAACGATAGGTCTTCGTGGTAGGACTCGTGTTGTTGGTGTTAGCGTATGACGTCGAGGCGCGCGCGTTCGGGACGACGACGCAACATCGCGTCGCGAGGTGGAACATCATCACGCGAATTGAGTTGCAACTTTTTTGTAAGGTTTTTCAGCTTTTGGCTGCTGCGCCTCCCCGGTTGGCTTTTGCTTCAACCGCGCGCAAAAAAGCTCGTCGTCTCTTCGAGAAACGTTAGTAAATACAAATACAACGCGCGCTTTGACTTTGCTTATTAATTACAAATGCTCTTCTTTTCTATCTCACTCGCTCGCTTTATTTCCAAGCTTTAATAACACCGTCTCGACTCGCCGATAAGAGCATTCGACCACCCCTAAACGCGTCGCCTGCGGACGAGGAAGAGGAGGAATAGGACGGAACCGTCGCCAACGCCGTAATGGCGTCGTGGTGTCCCTCGTTTTTGCTCGCGATGGAGCTCTCCCGAGCGGCCGCGTTGGTGCCGTGGTTGTTGTCGTTACCACTACCAGAAAAGCCGCGTCTGTGTCTTCCCGAGGAGGATGCCGACGATGAGTGGTACGGGGAGGTTTCTTGCTGAATGCGAATGAACGTGGGACGTTGTTTCGCTTCGCCGACGCGGACCAGACGCGGGGTTGATTCAAGACGACTTTCCACGTATCGATGTCGGCCAGAACCATGACGAGGCGGACCAGAGAGAATGCGTGACTTCGAGGTATCTCCGGGAAACCACACGCGTATGGTACAATCAGAACCGCCCGAGATTAGCGCACCAGACGGTAATGAGAGGAGTGATCGGAAACTCTCATTGTCGACGATCGGTTCGTCGTTGTCGTCGTTCATATCGTCTTCGTCACTCTCATCATCAACGTTTTCGTCGTCCTCGGCGGAGATTTTCTCATTTTCTTCCCTTCCTCTGCTTGTCGTCGTCGCAATAATGTCGGTATCATTCGACTTCGAGCGTAAAAATGGGTCGCTTAAGCGCCAATCAGAATCGAGTTTCCGTAAACTCGTGCCAGATGCCAAAACGTTCGGTCGGGCTCTGCTCGCCGCTTCCAACTCAACGCCGCTTAAATCAGAGTCCAAAGTTCGTAAAACTTCTCTGCACTCGCCAGTAGATACATCCCACAAGGCAATCTCGTTTCTTTTGTGCGAACACCATACCAGAGGTTTCATCATTTTTATGGCGTCAGAGGACGGTGGTAAAAACGCCCGAACGCTCATGCATGAAATCGAGTCGGAGAATGTGCGCAACTTCCGATGTTGTTGCGAGGACGCAGATGATGAGTTTCTTGCATTTGTTGGGGTGGGAGCTTTCCATCGAGTAACAGATGTCATAAATCTCGAGTCGATGAGCTCAACTTCACCCGTCGAGGTCGATAAAACAAACCATGGCGAGGTCGAGAAGCCTTCTTCGTTGACATTCAGACTGTTCACGAACGGAACAGAGCTGAAATCAGACGTTAAAACTTCTCCGTTTGCATTCGCAAGAGAAGTAATCACGCCTCTTTTAGGATGCCAAGGCAAGGAGACGATCGCGCTTCTCCCGACGCCTTGGTTGGATTGCCGTAAATCCCAAACTTTACATCCACCGCGTTGCGTTGCAAAGGCAACAACGTTCGGCGAAATCGCCAGAGTCGAAACGACTGCACCTTCGGAAATATCATATGTGTGTATTTCAGCTGCGCCAGTATATTTTTCAGCTGCACCGGTGTATATTCTTTTTCTGCCATCTGGCCCGTCTTCTCCAGTGCTCTTCGATGTTTTCATCGCTTTCACATATTCTACACGCCACACGTGAACTGAACCACAGTCGGAGCCCGAGCAGACTCTATTTTCAGATAAAACGCACGCACTTTTAATTTTACCGCTCTGAGAAGCATAAGTTAGACGTGAACGAAACGATACATCTCGTTCCAATCGTCTGGAATCCCATATCTTACAAGACCCGTCATCAGAGCACGATACAAAAAACGGCACGTTCGAATTAGTAGGTGCCGTAGCGAGATGATTCACAGCACCTCTGTGTTCTTTCAAGTGTGCCAAGAGCACGCCACGTGGTAACCAAGATGCAGAAGAGGAAATACTCCTTCCCGCAGCGGCATTCTCGGTGACAGATTTGGAAGCGACAGGGGGTTTGTCAAAACTATCGCTTGTTTGCGTGACGTCTACCACAGGAATGGATTTATCCGACACAACAAGCGGTTTACGGAATGTTGAGAGGATTGCAGACGCAGAGCTGTGTTTTGATGCTACTGTGGGTTTTCCTGAGGTAGTAGCTACTCCCTCGCGAGAAGAAACATTCCGGGCGTTTTTCCTCCGGCGTGCCTCTAACGTTGCCAGAATGTAAGGTACTAGAGGCTGCACCGACTCCTCAATCGCTAGAGATTCTAGTATGACCGTGTTTGCAAAGTTATTCCAATCATCCGCAGAAACAAAGTTACTCTGTAACAAAGAAGCAACGGCTCGGTCATACGACTCGCACAATGGTGGATCTCTCAAAGCGGCACGTATACTTTGAGCGTCTTGAAACGCATCCGGGCACGTTACCCACACCGACAAGGAATCGCTGCTTTTATTATGTTCAGTCGAAGATAAAAGGGAAGGCGACGAAAATGACGCCATTGCTCCTCTCTGGAATGGCTCAACTATTGGTGCAAGAAGTGCAAAAGAATCGACTGGTCCAAGTTTCTTTGCAGCGGATGCGAAGAAGTCAATCGCCGCATCTCGTATGGATTGGATCGGATGACACATCAATGGCGCAGCTTTCGAGCACGCGCTAACAATGACTGACGTCTGCAAATCGAGTGAAAGAGTGCGTGTGATTGGAGCCTCAGCATCCATATTTTCATCATGTTCAACATCATCAGAGACGATGTTGTGGAGACATTTCAAAGCTGAGTGAACCACGTCATCGTTTATGTCTGTCAAGCACCTCTCAGCGCAGGGGACGACGAACGATTCTGTGACGGATGCACCACACTCCATTGCAACATCTGAAATATTCGACAAGAACGCACGTTTCGTTCGCCAATCAGACGCATTCAAGCACGTAACCAAGAGCGGTAATAAGAAACTTGTCGTCTCTTTTCGGCCAAAAAACTTTGCAATTTCCCCTATATTTTCCAACAAAGCCAGCGTGGCGTTTGGATGCGTATTCAAGCTCGAGAAAATCTCCAGTATAATTTGTCGCGCTTCATTTCTGTGAGCTTGGATAGATGTGTCGAAAGAGTCACTCAACGGTGTTTTTTTCCCGCCCAAAGAAATGTTTGCGTTAGCACTTTCGTCGAAATCACCACCGTTAGCGATAATATTTTGGTTGATTGAATTATTTTCATTGTTGTCCACATCATCGAAATCGTTATACGCAGACGAGCCTGCTCCTCCCATATCATCCGAATAAATCGTTCCAGATTTTGCCGTCGTTAGCTTTGTGAAAGCTTCAGCTAAGTTCGCTTGGTCTTCATCGATAACTTCTTTACATCCGAGGGCTGAACGCTGTGCAGAGAACCGAAATGCGTTTTGACAAAAGCGCGAGAGCGATTCAGCTAGCACAACTTTCGCATATTCGTTTTGATTTTCGCTGCCTTGTGCAGCGCCAGACGGTTGAGCTGCGAGCTGGCGCAAAGCAGGCCAGACGTAGTCTTGAAATAACTTTGAATCTGACTTCTGCAAATCGTGCGCTCGAGAAAGCGTCGCGTCTAAAGTCCGGATTGCCGCAGCTTTCACTCGAGACGTCGATGGTGCGCTGCAAATGCTGTTCACAACAACGACTGTGTCACTATCGTCGTCGTTTTCAGAGTCTTTCTCCTTGATCGTTTCGACGCATCGTGGGACGATGAGATCGATTCTTGTCTGATCATCGCAATATTTGCCAATGTACTTTTCGAGCAAATAAAACCCGACTACTCGCGCACTCTGGACATCGCATGCGCGTATAGCTAAACAGACGTATTGAGCAAGAATGCGCATACCAGGAGAACCGCCTTTCACTTTCGATGACGGAAGTCTCTCCTCTACTTTACGAATCTTCTTGACGAGGTCGGGAACTTCTTTCTTCAAATATTCAATCGTTACGTCTGAACTGGAATTGGCGTTAATGATGTCACTTCCCATCGCGTGCAACGCGTCGAAATACTCCGGAAAAAAAGCTGAAGCTACGCAAGAGTTGAATATTTCCTCCGCAGACGGTCTTTCGTACGGAGCACGATTGATCATAGCCAAAATTAAGTTCAAAATTTCATCTCGCGCTTTTTCATCGTTTGGAACTGATTTCAAGAGATTATTTGCGATGAAAAGATCTGGTTCGTACCCTTCGTTTTTGTTTCTGTACGCGAGCGCTTGCGCTAAATCAAAAGTCGCCGTACCATCCGTGAACAATTCACCGATTACGCAACCTAAAGCAAACACATCCATCTCTCTCGTGATCGTATATTCATTACTGAACTCATCGTCCTCTACTCCATCTCCTCGCGCGCTATTCTGCATTCTCTCTTCCTTCTCCTTCTCCAACTCCTGAAGATTACTATTGCTATCGTTATTAATATTAATACTACTCGCGCTACTGTCTACAAACCTTTCCGGTGCTAGATAACACCTTCTCCTCCCTCCAGCGTCAAAGTAAAAAGTAAAATCGGCTGGATTATCCGCCGGAACCGACTTTGGTTTAAAACTCGCAAAATCCGACAAAAATACCCAATTCGTCGATGTCATCAGCACGTTCTCGCACTTGACGTCACCGTGCGTGACGTTTCTCTCGTGTGTAAACTTCATCGCGTGCAATAATTGATAACAAATCCATTTCTTTTCCACAAACGACAAAAACGGCCGTTGATTTAACCGATCGTACAGAGTCGAGAACGAATACTGTCGCATCAAATACACGGCTCTCTCCGTTTCCAACGCCTTCTGAAACGGCCACACGTGCACGATATCTTCCGAGTTTGGGTACTTCAACAGGGTTTTACCAATATCTCTCACTCGCTTCTCGTGTTTTTGCAAATCTGGAACCTGTCCTCGCTTCACGTACACTTTAACCACCACATCCCCTACGTTAAATTTGGTCTTCTTGTTCTCGACGTTTGATTTTTCTTGTTCTTCGTTTCCTTCTTCGACTGCTGATACCGACGACGTTTCGCACCGATGGGTCTTAAAAAACCGTCCACCGCCCAGAGCATCTTTATATTTCAACTCCGGGACGTCCGTTTGCACTAAATCCGACACCTGTTTTTATCGTTATCGAGAAGAATGCCCACGAGAGAAAAACTCGCGTTAGTTACGCAACAAATTCGATCCCCCAAAAGTCGCGCGAATGCTACTACTGCTATGAAGCAACGCCGCGTTCAAATCTCAACGTCGGAAGAAACAAAACAAATGCGAGAAAAAAGCGAGAGCTCGCGCGAGGATACACGCGTGAGTTTACCTGCACTCTCGGCGCGTTCGTGGAGAGTTGATTCCCCATGGAGACAAAAAAAATGAAGTGTGAGCACGAAATTGAAGAAAGAAGATGCGACTCTTTATTAACGATTAACCATCATAAACTGCATCAATAATGTCAGCATATGAAAATCCGACAGCCTGAAGAAAAAAAAAAAGAAGCGTTTGTGTATTACCGAGATGGGATGTCTGCACAAGCAGAAGGTGAATATGCAGAAGCATTACAAAACTATGCGCAAGCAATGCGTTTAGAAGTTGATCCATATGATCGTAGTTTTATTTTTTATAACATTGGATTAATCCGGAACCGATTAGCTCTCCCACATGCCCGAATTATGATTCCTTTTTTAACGGGAATTGGTTCGGCGCATTCGCATATACACATATTATGTAGACATTTCATTTCAATTTTCCGACATGGACAACTGCTTTATGATGGCTTTTTCGTCCTCTTCCGCGTTGGAGTCTCCGCCGCCTTTCCTTCTATTTTTCTTATTCGAAGGAAGTTTATGGATGAATGGCCCAGCTTCGATAAACTCCTCAAAATCGAGTGACTCGTGCGCGTTTCTGTCAAACTTACTGAAGACGAGATTGACGATCTCGTCGCTGTGAGATTTGCCGAGATGCTTTAATAAGAGTTTCAACTCTTCACGGTCCAGGTCGCCAGACATGTCGCGGTCGTATCGAGTGAAATCTGCTCGAGAGTTGCCTCTCAAGAATGCCATCCAGGCAGCCGTGAGTATACACGTCGCAACGACTATGGAAATCGCGAAAGCGACTAAACCGTTGACAACTGTCTCACTTCCCAGAGATTCGGAGTCACTTTTTATGGCAATCGCAATCAAAGCGATAAAGCCTAAATCCATTTGAATCACTTGAGCGACGACGTTATCGTCGTCGCGTTTGAATGGTTTTGTCAGCGCGAGGATGAGCAGAAATCCAATCGAAACGAATACGATGATATAAAGCTGTAAATCTGATTCAGGGTCACCCATGAAGATGATCGCGACGCCAATGATGAGTTTTCGTATCATATCCAAAATCTCAAAGAACCAGTATTTTGGTTTGTAATCCTTCAAGAGGAATCGGAAGTGCTTGTGATATTCCTGTGAAGCCATGCACGCCAAAAATAACACAGGTATTCCAATGACGTACAAACAGAGAAAAAAGAAAACTACTGGCTCAAAATCGTCGTAGCGAGTCGTATGGCACTCAGTTTCTATGCTGTAGCGGAGATATTGTATGCCGCCACCGATATTTCGGCAAGGAAAGTATTCCAAAATTAGCGACGATACGGACGGATAAATGATAAATATGATGATGACCATAGTCTTCACACCGTATGTTAGGTATCGCCAAGCAGAGTCACGCCTTCCTTTGGAGCGTAAAAAGAGTGCTGCGCTGCCAAAGAATCCAAAAACAATGAAAGCGAGGACAAACGGCGATATCGTCCCCGCCCAGAAATTAGAGTAATAGTCTCTTTTAACGACGCAATCGATCGGAAGTATTTCAAAGTCCAACGCAAGAACTTTAAATGCCGAGACGAACGCCTGTAAACTCTTAGGCCATTTGATGAAATATAAAGTCGAAGGCCAAAGCATAAGGATTTGCACGAATCCAACCATGAGTTTGAACTTTGGTGCAATATCTTCGGCGAGTTCATACAGTTTCAATCCGAACTTATAGCGAAACTGATTGGGGAGTTGAGGCCCTTGCTCCAAGCGTTGTTTTAGGGTGAGCTCTTCGGCTTGGAATTGTACCTGCTTCTTACCGCTTGAAACATCCTTTTGGAACAAATCAAACCTCAATCTGTACTCTGCTCTCACTTTGTTGCGAAATATATCGATCTCATCCAATTTATCTTTGATCGGAACGAGTAGAAACGCCGCCGCAAGGAAAACAGCCAAGCCACAGATGACGACAGCTAAGAATTCTGCAGAGAAGTAGCCATCTGGATTGGACGTGCATTTCACACACTTCTCGTCGTCTTGGTGCCAATAAAAATCATCCGTACAAACAGAGCATAATGGTCCTTCGGATCCGGATTGACACCCGCTACTTCCCAACCCAGTCGCATTGTACGAGCACGTATCCGCAATTTCACAAGACAAGACAGGATGCTGCGGAGAAAGATGCGGGAGCTCTTTATCGGTAATACGAACCGAGCCATCAGCAGTTGTGCTCGAAAGATATTCCGCCGATAATGTCAACTGCCAGTTTACGAAATCAAACTTGTAATAGTTCTTACCGATACCGACGGGTTTGCCGTCTTCGAAATCCACGCACTGCTGGAACGTGCCTTCATTTTCGTCCAATTTTCGGTCTTCGCAATACACCGCGCTATCAACGCACGGGTATGTATCCAAGGTGACTTGGTAGTTTTCCGGCAAAATGCCATCCATTCGGATATCCACTGTTTGCTCTGGGCACAGACAATCTAAAAGACTCGTTGCCGATTCTCGCGCGGTCGTTCCTGTCGGACATTTCGTGCATTTCTTCGTCGGTGTACCGCTGAATACGTTCTCCAACTCTGGGACGTTGTTGTCGCCGCAGACAACTTCTTGAGATATTGTAGGAGCCGTAGCGAGTTGTTCGTATTCGTATTCTGTAAAGAAAAGTGTGCTCGATGGCACTTGGATTCGATACGTTTGCGTACCAGTTTCCACGCCATACACTCTTAACGCGCTCTCTGTCGCTCCACTCGTCAAAGACGATAGCATCAAATCGAAAGAGCCCGTGGATTGCTGAAAAATCAACGCCGACGAGATAATGTCAATATTGAAACTTTCTCCGCTCGCAATCAAAGTCGCCGATGGTGGCGCTTCTACGACGACGTTAAACGAATACGTACGCATTTGATTGATAGGTTTCCCATTGTTAATAACGGGAGTGAAGATTTTCTTCTTTCGTGCTTGAATAATTCTCGGCGCGAAAATCGGAAAGGCGTTCGGCAAGGTGCTGTAGTTATCTGTGACTAGATAAAAAGACGACAAATAACTCGACGTGAGACGGACTTTGAATCTCTTCTCGAGTTCCCCTTCGTTGAAAATCAAATAGTGCGGTGCCGCTGTATCGGATTCTAGCTGCGAATTTGAATCCTCGGAAGAATTTATGAACTCGATAAGGCACGTCGCGCACTCCGCTGGGGGGAGAGAGTACAGCTCCACTCTTAACGTGCTCCCAGTGGCAACTGCTTGTGGTAAGGTCATCGAAATTTCGGTCGAGTCTCTGACCAAGACGTCCGTGTCGAGCACAGAAATTTGAGTGCATAAACTCGCAGAGCAACTGCTCACGTCCGTTCCGTCGCCTCCAAACGAGCAGGTGGCTTCTGGACAAGATTGGCAACTAGGATAAGTTCCGTACGTTCCGGAGACGCACTTGAATTGTCCGTAGTAGAGGTGACTTCCTGATGATATCGCCAAAATGTTTTTCCCATCTCCAGATATCGCGATGTTTGTCCACTCTCGAGATCCAGGATCTGTGGCTCCATCCAGATACGACCAAGTTACGCCGTAATCTTCACTACGAACGAGGTATCCGTCTCCGATTGAAGCCATCATAACTGATCCGTCGCCGGAAACATCACAGTATCGATAATTTTGCGTGTTGATTCCCGTTGGCGTTGAGATCCGAGTCCACGTCACGCCGTAATCATTAGAAACGTGAATATAGCCCAAATTCTCGACGATTGCCATCATATATTGACCGCTATCACTAACTCGTGCGGTTTGCCAATAATCCGTAAAGCCAGCAGTATTCCCTGTAGTAGGTGTGAACGTCGCACCGTAGTCGTTAGAGACGTGAAGATAGTTTGGCGCGCCTACGAATATTTGATATCGTCCGTCTGCAGAAATATCGCAGCCGACCCATGAGCCGGTACCCACGTCCGCTCCAGTCGTTGATAACTTTGCGGCCGACCACGTAGCACCGTAGTCGTTCGACACCCACGTTCGCTCATTGAAAGCGGTCGCCAGCAAGTACTTGCCGTCATTGGACATGGCAATCTCTGTCCACCACGGCAAGCGCCCGTCGCTCGGTTGGCGCATCGCAGAGCTCGAGCCACCACCGCCTTCGGTAATGTTGAACCAGGATTGACCACCGTCCGAAGTTTTGTAAATGTGTGATCGAGCGGCCATAGCAATCATTACGTCGGGATCGGAATCTGCAATTTTGATTGTTGTCCAGAGAATAGTTGAGCGCGAATTCGTTTGCGTCCACCGTTCTCCGGCGTTTTTCGACACCCAAATTCCGCCTCTGTAAATTGCTGCTGCCATGACTGAACCATCTCTGGAAATGTCGCAACCTCTCCAGTCGTTCTCTCCGGGCGTGTGTCGAATCGCGTTCCACGTTGAAGTAGTTGTTTGCGCGTTTGCGCCGAGTGGGAGGTCGCTTAAACGTACGGAAAAGAAGAGCATCGTAAAGGTCACGTAAAACCAATTACGCCGAAAAAACGACGAGCGCGACGGCGCCGAAAACGACGAAGACGACGAAAACATCGTGCAGATGCTCTTCTCTCACGAATAACACAAGATCAAGAGATAGAAACACGAGTTTCAAGCGGGGACGCGCGCAGCGTTCTCGATTTGACCTAAATGATTCCTGCAAACTTGGTCAAAAGGCCAAGATATTTTTCTCGTATTTAGGGTGTTATGGTGTTGGACAAATACCGCGATTGCGAACAAAAAAAGCAAAACCGACCGCGATTGCGAACAATTCCTCTGTGGTGTTGGAGTTAAACCACGATTGCGTACATTTTTCCCAAAACTGACCGCGATTGCGTACACTTTCTCCATTTTTACCACGCAAAAATAGTAAACATTATGATATTCGTCGCGTACACGTTCTTAATACAAACCTAGACAGACATGAACGACGATGATAAGATGATCATAGAGATTTCTCCGAACGTCTTCATGCCTCGCTTGGCGTTCGGCACGTATAAATTGAAAGGCGAAGACTGTCGGCGCGCTCTCCGAAAAGCGTTGGAAGTTGGTTACGAGCACATCGATACGGCGTCGATTTATAAAAACGAAAACGAAATCGGCGAGGTTTTAGAAGAATGGATGATGAAGCACGAGAACGAGAACGAGAACGAGAACGGACAGAACAAAAAGAAGAAGAAGAAGATGCCGTTTCTGGCGAGTAAAATCGCGCCGGCGGAGATGCATTCGCAACTGTTGGTCGAACAAGCGGTGGACAAAATTTTAGGACGCCTTAAACTGAGCTCCATTGATTTACTCATGTTACATTGGCCGGGGGTATCAAAAGTGTCGCCAGATTCGGAAATACACAAAAAGAGAAGGAAAGACGCGTACAGAGGATTAGAAAAGTGCTTGAAAGAAGGTAAAGTTCGCGCGATTGGCGTTTCGAACTATCACGTGGGACATTTGGAGGAACTGTTGTCCTATTGCGAGATCAAGCCGAGCGTGAACCAAATCGAAGTGCATCCGATGTGGCCGCAGGAAGAGTTGATTGATTTTTGCGAAAAAAACGGTATCACGGTGGTGAAATATTCGCCGTTTGGCGGTGGTGGCGCGCCCTTGTTGGATGAGGCATTCGTTTCGATGCGAGAGAAAGAAGGAGGAGTAGCAGAAGGAGGAGACAGAGACAGAGAAGAGGGGACTGATATTGTCGACGACCAGGCGTGGAAACCGTCCCAAATTCTCTTAGCGTGGAGTTTATTGCGAGGAGGACGAACAAACAGAGGCAACAATAAAACCGTGTGCGGTGCGGTGGTCGTGAAAGCGTCCTCGGAGGAACGGATATTAGAAAATTACAAAACGCTCGAGAAGGACTTCTTCAATTCAAAGTACTTGTCACACGCGTTGCAAATTTGGGATTCCGTGAAAACGAGGAAGAAATTCGCCTGGGATTCCGATTGTGTGAAATGATTTACAAATTACGCGATGTAGAAGAGAGCGACGAACTGCTCTTTTTATCTGAAAATGTTAAAAACAAAAAGTTTCTGCGATTTGAAAGTACGTATGCGTATACTTGCGGAAGACTTCGAGGTGAGAGGCGAAAAAAAGTAACTGACGAAAAAATAAAAAAAAAAGTTTGAAAGCTTCAGAAAATATTCGGATTAACACCGAGCGTTAATTACGAACCGACCACGAGCACGAAAGGAAACCATTTGATACCATGACGTTACGGATGGTGCGTCTTCGAACGCTGTTCTGCGCGACACTGGTGCTTATTTGCACGCATGCGGTGTCCGTTCGGAGCTGGGAAGAGATGCCGTCACCTCCTCCGAGTCCCCTGCCTCCTCCGAGCCCGCCTCCTCCGAGCCCGCCGCCTTTGAATAAGTATGGCAAAAAGATACCAGTGCCACAGCAGGATTTTTTTGATCTCATTTGCGAATGTTTGAGAGAAGATCCGGTGAAAGGTGATTGCCTCGAAGTAGGCTACACGGAGCGAAATTCTGATGGCGACATTTACGGTGTTTTATCGCATTGGGATACGTCTGAGATAACGGATATGTCCTTTGCATTTTCAAGAGATCGGCTGACGAACACACCCGTTCACGTTCCGTTTCTGTGCTCACCATTGCTACCACCTGAAGTCACAGAAAAATTCAATCCGGACTTGAGCCTATGGAACACGTCGAACGTGTTGAATTTTTTCAATACGTTCTTTGATCAATCCGCTTTTATGGGCACTGGTTTAAAGTTTTGGACCGTTTCTCGCGCTGAAAATTTTCAGGAAATGTTCAATGGCTGCGCATCTTTCGTGGAAGCGATATCGTTCTGGAACGTGGAGAATGCC
>Ga0181578_10002221_pt1 | contig 18385 bp, 12 predicted proteins | sample 071ome_21_FD_148659 | JGI IMG/M metagenome (GOLD analysis project Ga0181578, IMG submission 148659) | Coastal salt marsh microbial communities from the Groves Creek Marsh, Skidaway Island, Georgia - 071401CT metaG (spades assembly) | ecosystem: Environmental > Aquatic > Marine > Intertidal zone... | reverse complement strand
GCTCGAATGCCAGATGACCCCAAGGGCGAAGGGCTCAAAGCGATCAAGGCTGCGCTCGATCGTATTGAACGAGCCTCTCCCATTGAAGCTGAACTCATTCGGGCACTCTTTGTTCTCTATGATAAAGAAGCCATCCCGGATAATGATGTCAGGGACCAAGCGTATTTGAGTGAGATGCGGGCGCTCAACAAAAAGTACCCAGACCACAGCGATATTGCCGCGCTTTATGCGGGTGCCTATATGTCCATTGGTCGCTGGGACTATTGGGATAGCGAAGGCAATCCCAAAGCCGAAACGCTTCAGGTTGCCGAGGCGCTTGAACATATCATGGCAACAGATCTGACCAACCCTGGCGTGCTTCACTTGCACGTCCACTTGATCGAGGCGTCACTGCAACCCGAGAGAGCGCTGGTGTCCGCCGACGCACTCGAGGCCACGGTTCCGATTGCGGGTCACGTGGTTCATATGCCAGCCCACATTTATGTGCGCGTTGGGCAGTACCAACAGGCCATCGAGAACAATCGCCGGTCCCAGGAAGTGGATATCGCCTTCGCCAAGCAATGGGGCGACCGCCCCCTGCCTAACCTTGGCACCTATCCGTTGTCCCACAAGATCCACGCGAGCCACGCCGTCGATTTCATTCGCTATGCCGCGACCGTTCAAGGCAACTATGAGGTTGCCATCGAGGCCGCAGACAAGGCTCGCGCACTTGCAACTCGAGGGGCGACCGGGATTCCTGGTCGGCAAAAACAAGTCGCTGCGCCTTGGCTCGTGGATAAGATTTTTGGCCAATGGGACAAACTATTGGCAACGGATCCTGGGTATCAAGGGTCACCCTATCTTGACGGAATCTGGTCTTACGCCTTGGGCGGTGCTCACATTGGTAAAGGGGATCTAACATCCGCAAGAGCGGAACTGGCAAAACTCCAAGCGCTGGTGAATGATCCTAAAGCAGACGAATTCCGAGTCGGCGCAACCCCAGTTCGTGACGTTTTACGCACTGCCGCATTAGCGCTCGAAGGCGAAGTCCTTGAGGCCGCCGGTGATCTTGAAGGCGCTATCGCGCGCTATCGCGAGGCCGTGGTTATCGAAGACCAAAACAACTACACCGAGCCACCCGATTGGCCACAACCCATTCGACATTATCTTGGCGCCGCACTGATTGCTGCCGGCAGAGCCGAGGAAGCCGAAGCCGTCTATCGTCGCGATCTACGCTGGAATCAAAATAACGGCTGGTCGCTCTTTGGCTTGCAGCAAGCGCTCGCGCTCCAGGGTAAGAACCAGGAGGCCGATGCCGCAAAGGCAGATTACCGCTCCGCTTGGCGCTATTCAGGTATTGATCTCGCACGCAGCAGACGATGAGCGATTCAATTGATTCAACCCCGACCACTCGCTATGCGACCATCAGCATCCTGCTGCACTGGCTCACGGTCATTGGCGTTATCGGGCTGATGGCGAGCGGCATTATCATGGTCGACCTGAGCTATTACAGCGCTTGGTACACCACACTGCCCTACTATCACAAGGCCTTTGGGGTCCTATTGATCGGCGTTGTCATAGCGCGACTCATGGTTAGATGGACCCAGGGGGTGCCTGACCCCATCGCCAAGAGCCAGACGCTTGCGAGGTTCATCCACAGCTACCATGGATTACTCTATGGACTGCTTGCTTTGGTACTGTTCTCGGGTTACCTAATTCCAACCAACAAAGGCCAGGGCATCGATTTGTGGGGCATTGGCACCGCACCTGCCCTTGCGTTCACGGCGGGTACGGATGATCAATGGCTGGGTGAGATCCATGAGTGGGGTGCCTACATCATGAGCGCGCTGGCCATCTTGCACGCATTCGCGGCCCTGAAGCAGCATTTTTTTGATCGGTCTATCGCACTCAAGCGTATGCTCGGAATGAAAACCTGATTCGGAGTCTTCTTCCATGCACACCGTCCTTAAGATTCTCGCCACCTCCACCCTTCTGACACTGGGTACCGCAGCTCACGCGAGTACCTACCAGATTGACAAGGCGGGCCAACACGCCTTTATCACCTTCAAGGCGAGTCACTTGGGCTACTCCTACATCATCGGTCACTTTGAGGACTTCGATGGCGAATTTCAGTATGACGAAAACGCACCTCAAGCATCTAAAGTCAACGTAGTAATCCAAGCAAAAAGTCTCGATTCCAACCATGCAGAGCGCGATAAGCATCTGACTGGGGAAGAATATTTCGATGCAGAGCAGCACCCCTTGATCACATTTTCAAGTACGGGTTACGAGGGCGCCGCCAACGCCGGCCAACTGAACGGCGAACTCACTATTAAAGGGATTACGAGAGCCGTCACCCTTAACGTCTCGAAAATAGGGCAAGGTGATGACCCTTGGGGTGGCTATCGAGCGGGCTTTGAAGGCAATGTGACCTTAAGTGCCGGGGACTACGATCTTCCAGGCTGGATTGGCGATGTTGAGGTTAACTTGATTGTCGAGGGCGTCCGTCAAAATGACTAGGCAACCCCAGCGTCGAGCAAGCCGTCTGGCTACTTCTTCTTGTTCTTCTGGGTCTTAAAAATCGCCGCCGGTCGGTCAGGACAGACGCTGAACGTCTGAGCGCCAGCACAAGGCGTCTCTTCCATCGCCTACGCGCACAACCGAAGCCGCAACTTGCGAGCGGCTCAACGTTCAGCGAATCCCCGTGGAAGTGTTTCTTGAACCGATATTTTCCATTACTATGCCGAGTGAACTGTCCGCCGACCACTCACCCGTTGGGGGGCGCGGTCGGCGCAGGTTAGATCGGGTTTCGCAACACAAGGCCGAGGACCGCGACTCGGATGTAGGTTTGAGAGTCCAGCGAAACACGCTCGATCCGAGACTAGGTTGCATTATGCTGGCTCGGATGCCTTCAATTTTACGAATAAAGGGAACGCCCTATGTCGTCTAATCCTACCCACACCGGTTCTGGCTTTCGAAAAAAACTACTGGTCTCGAGCGTCGCAGCTGCCCTAGGCACAGGCGCCGTGGCGGCAGCCGGGGCTGAACTGGAGGAAATCGTCGTCACCGCACGGCAACGCTCCGAGTCATCCCAAGACATTCCGATGATGGTGCAATCCATCACCGGTGAGGATATGGAGAAACAGGGCATTACCACCCTTGAAGATTTCTCGCGGTTCGTTGCGGGTCTCAGTGTTCAAACCACCACACCAGGCCAAAACACCATCGTATTCAGGGGCGTGAGCGATGGTGGCGGCTTCCTCGTTGATCCAACGGCGGCGATCTACCTTGACGAACAACCGATGTCCCAGACCACTTGGGCACCGGACATCTACCCCGTTGATCTGGCTCGGGTTGAAGCGCTAGCAGGGCCTCAATCAACCCTCTATGGTGCGTCGTCACAGAGTGGCGCCATTCGCGTCATTACCAACAAACCTGATCCCGAAGCCTTCAGCGCCAATGTGGGGCTGGGCGCCTCCTCCACCGCTGAAGGTGGCACAGGCTATGATCTCGACGCCACCGTGAATATGCCCCTAAGCGATACGGTCGCCATTCGTTTGTCGGGTTTCTCGGCTCGGGACGCCGGCTTCATCGACAACGTGTTGGGCAACACCGTGGTTGACGATGTCTTTGGCTCAGGGCTTGGTGGCCAGAAGAACAACAGTGCATTGGTCGCCGAAGATATTAACGAGGTCGATTGGTCGGGCGGTCGAGCAGCAATTCGCTGGCTCCCCAACGATGATTGGTCCATCACAGCAACCGCAAACTTCCAGAATTTAGACGCTGACGGCTACAACGACTTTGATCCGAATGTGGGTGACCTCCAGGTTGTGAAGTTCGCCAAAGAGTATCGGACCGATGACTGGACGCAGACCAGCTTGGTGATCGAGGGCGATTTAGGCTTTGCACAGCTGGTATCGGCAACGTCTTACTACGATCGAGACTTCTTCTACCAGCACGACACGCAGTCCTACGCCGCTTATTTCCACTACTCATTTGGCATTTACTACGGGTATGCGACCTACGACTTTGGTTTGGATCCCGTCGGTTACTTGACCAACGAGCAAAACAACAAGAGCTTCACGCAAGAATTCCGACTCACGGGCGCAACGGATCGCACCAGTTGGACACTGGGAGCCTTCTATCAAAAGTCAGAAGAGTTCTGGGACTTTTACACCTATGTCGACGACTATCGGAACTCCCCAGCTTTTGAGGCCTGGAGTTACTACTACCCGGGCTTAGCACCGACGGATGTCTGGTGGAACTCATTTCAAGGTACCGATCGTACGGATAAAGCGATCTTTGGTGAGATGGATATTGAACTCATTGAAGATAAGCTCACCGCCCTTGTTGGCGGTCGCTGGTACGAGGTTGACCGAGAACTCTCTTACACTGTTGAGCGTCCAGACGCTCGCGTTGCGCAGGCTCTACCCGACAGAACTGCCTCCGATGATGGCTTTATCCCCAAATATGGCCTTGAGTTCTACATCAATAACGATGCCATGCTGTACGGCGTGTATTCCGAAGGGTATCGAGTCGGCGGAACCAACCGCGGTCGAGGGCTGGATCAGGGCGGACCCACCCTGCCGGTTCGGTACCAGTCAGACATCCTGGAGAACACCGAATTTGGCCTCAAGACCCAACTCGCAGACGGTCGTGTACTTCTGAATGCGGTCTACTACACCATGAAGTGGAAAGACATGCAGCTTGAAGTGACCGATCCTAGCTTTAACCTCGCAAGTTTTAGTGAGGTCGACGCCGACGGAGAACCTATTTACGGCAGTGTGCCCTTCCAAATTGTCGTGGGGAACGTGGGGGATGCCACGGTGAAGGGCTTCGATATCGAATTCAAAGCCCTGCTCAGCGATAACGTTGAAATCGGCTTTAATCTCACCAATATCAGTGATGCCTATGTGAATGCGCCGGATGCGTATGATGAGCCTCGGGCTGCGGGCGGGACTATTCCTTCAGGATTAGACCCCAAATCTGCGTTACCTCTCTTTGCAGATCGTTCCTACTCGATGTACGTCGATTTCGGTGGCTTCAATTTACTGGGGGGCGCGGGCAATCTTCGATTACAGCATAATTATGTGGGCGACTCTCTGAACCAGCTAAATGATGGTTTCACTGCCCCGCGCTTGCGCCAAGGGGATTATGCAGTGACGGATGCGATCTTCAGTTTAGAGATGGAGAATTGGCGGGCACAGATCTTTGTCAACAACCTCTCAGATGAGCGCGGCATCACTTACGAGGACTCGCAAGACTTCGATCAATTGTGGGGACGCAATAGTTCGAATGTGATTCGGCCAAGAAACTTCGGTGTATCGTTCAGGCGATATTTTTGAAGCGATGACCGATAAAAAAAAGCGCACAGAGTGCGCTTTTTTTATGCCATATCAACGGTCAGGGAAAAAATGTTATGTCCACTGGGCCGGCCATCGCTCAAGCCCATGGATGGCGTTTCGAATATCCATGGTGAGATTGACGCCCGTGATGCGTTGGCCCTTGTTAATGTCCATGATCGAAATAGTCGATGGCGATGAGCCGATGGCCACGAGTTGATCATCAAGCACACAAAGCCCTCGGCCAAATCCTTGCCTTGCGATGTTCGAATCATCGACGCCCCGATACTCGAGCGATTCGACTGAGAATGTCGGGACCGGGATGACGACCCCACCGCCATCACGAGACACGAATCGAAGCACATCTGATCGAGTGTCGTTAAAGAGCACGCCGCCGAGGTGAGGCCGAGCGTTGTGACAGCCCCTCGGCAAACTGCAGTATTCACTGATGCCCATGGAGGATGACAACGCGAGCAGCGCTTCAGTATTCAGGCCACTGAAATAGACGCCGTCGCCATCCACCATCACCATGTTCAAATGGTAGTTGTTGGCGAAGGGTGGCCCACCTTTGGATCTGGGGTCAAATCGTTGACCCACCCACTGCCGGCCATTTTTTGAAACGTACAGCCCCCAGATGAATTCCCTGGATTCTAAGTGAAACACCAGAATTGAATCGAACCCCGTGGAGGTTAAAAACAGCAACTGATCCCGCCGACAAATTTCATGACAATGTCTCAAGTAAGGGTTGCGGTAACTCGCGATCAGCTCAAAGTCCGGCGTGTAACAAAAGAGTTCATCACTCGCCGCGATCCAGACCGCGTCATCGGTAAATTCGATCCCGCGCAGGCCTCGGTCCCAGCCCCTACCGGTGAAATCGATATCGCTGGTATTCCAATCGATCTTTTGTTCGACCGATTGAGAAGCGAAGTCAATTAAATAAACGCCTCCATGGCTTTGTCCCTTCTCTGAGCCCCGTACAACGGAAGTGGCGACAAGCGTGGGCAGCGTCATGAGGCTTCGATTCGGTCAGCTAGGGGCAATACGGGGTTCAATATTTCTCTCAAACCATCAAGATTCGAACCGTATCGTTTCCAGGTCTGCATGGCGCCACGGTAGATGGGTTGCCTGACCTGCTCGGAACTTGCCGTGCGCACCGCTCGCTTTGTCTCATGAAATGAAACGCACTCGGGCTCAAATGGTAGGCCACAGAATTCGAGGATGCGTCGCACCTCGATCTCAAGGTTCTCCACCACCGACTCGTACTGCACATGCAGCACCTCACCGGGCAACGCCTCGTCCCAATGACGCATGATTTGCTCGTACTCGAGGTAAAACTCCCCGAGCTCAAACAAGTCGTAGGTAAAAGTCTGCCCTTTAGCGAAATGCTGCTTAAAACATCCGAAGCAACTATCCATAGGATGACGGCGAGCATCGATAATCTTGGCGTTGGGCAAAATCGCCTTAATGAAGCCGACGTAAGCGAAATTGTTCGGCATCTTGTCCGTAAAAAAGGGCGCGCCGCCCCGGTGACGGCGAGTTTGATCCAGATATTGTGCGCCAAGCTCGGCCAAACGCGACTCGGGTAAATCCAATATACATTGCGGGAATGCCTGGCCAGTCCGTGGTCTGGCCAGACCCTGTGCGATCATCGAGATATCTGGCAGTTCGCTGGTGCCGTCCACCATCGAATGACTCGCGAGAATTTGCTCAAGGAGCGTTGACCCCGATCTCGGCAAACCGACGATAAAAATTGGGTCTCCATCCTTGCAGCCCAACCCGGCGGATTTCACTTGATCGAAGTACGCCTTTGTGAAGACCTCTCGCATGCGCTCATGCGCGATTTCTGTCTGAACGGGGTCATAGGCAATGGTGTCGCGGTGGCTCTGATTGGCGAGCGCGTAGTAATGAAACGAAGCATCAAATTCTTTCTGATCTTCGAGCGCCTTGCCCAACGCGAACGCAAAATGCACCTTGCAATCAACCGGCAACGACTCGTTGTCGAGCCGCCGCTTCATATTTTCAATCTCAGCGCCTGAAAAACGAAATGTCTTGAGATTGGCCAGGCTGTAATAGGTTTCGCCAAAATTCGGACGAAGCTCGATGGCTCGGCGATAAGCAGCCACGCCGCCCTCGTGATCACCCACGGTTTTAAGCACATGGCCAAGACCAATATGGGCACCCGTTAACTCCGGATCAAGCGCCACTGCCTGCTCGTAAGCGGCAACCGCTTCCTCTGGACGCGCCGCCATGGCAAGCGCCGCACCGTGGTAATAGTGCGTCAAGGCATTCTTAGGATCCATCGCGAGCGCTCTGCGCAATGCCGCCACCGCCTCATCGTATTGATGCAGTTCCTTCAGGACGGTGCCTAAGTCGTGCCAAGCCGCAACGAACCGAGGCGCAGTTTGGGTGATCCGCTCCAGAAGTTCCTTTGCATCGTCAAAACAATTCGCGTTGATGGCGATTCGAGCAAGCAACAGCGCTGCATTCACATCACGCGGGTTTTCTCTAACGAGCGCTTGCGCCATGGTTTCAGCTTCTCGGAAGCGCCCACTGGCGAACTTGCGCGTCGCTTCCTCAAGCTTCGCCTGATAAGGCGATAATCGGGCCGCGGCTTCAAGGCACTGGGCGGCTTCCTCACTTCGCCCAAGGCGCTGAAAAGCACCCCCTAACTTATTGAGCAAGCTTGGATTTTCTGGCTGCAAGGCCCGGGCACGCTCAAGGTGGGGCAAGGCCTCTGCAGTGCGATTCAAATTGAGGAGCACCGTTCCCAAGTCTTCATGCGCCTTCCCATGACCCGGCGCCGCCTTCACTGCGCGGCCCAGCAGCTCAGCCGCCTCCTCGAATTCGTGCTTATCAGCCAGGATCGTCCCCAGCAACGCGACAAAATTAATATCGCCTGGATCTTGGACTAACCTATCGCGACAGAGGGCTTCGGCCTCCCCACGCGCGCCGCCCCGCAGGAGATTAATCGCTCGCTCAAACACTTTTCTAGGATGTTGTTCTGCCATAGGGCTTCAGCACATTCGGGCCCATGAATTCACCGGGAGTTTGCCACAATTCCTACGAGGCACGCACACAAAGCGCGCATTGCATTGCCTTCTGGCCGATGCCAAAGTGTCGCTGAGTTCGTCAAGAAAGACGGTGCCCTCTAGCATGCCTGTGACTGACGGACAATGAGAATGAATCCAAGGGAGCCCGCCCAATGACGGATCAAGGCGTTGCCAGAACCAACCCGTTCGACGAGACCCGACCCTATCTCTTGAGTCTCTTCATGACTCTGGTCGGTTACAGCGTCCTGGTGGCACTGCCAGCCATTAACAGCGCTTGGGTCGATCAGTTGGCTTTTACCGAGGTCCAGGTCAATCGAGTAGCCTCAGCCGATCTCTTAGGTTTATTCCTTGGCTCCATCGTTGCAGCGCTTCTGATTAGTCGTCTGAATCGGCAACACCTAATTTACTTGGGCATTGCGCTCGCAATCACTGCAAATTGGCTCTGTATTGATTGGACGGGCTACGACGCCATGCTTTGGCTCCGCTGTTTGGCTGGATTTGGCGCTGGGATTTACACCGGTGTCGCTGTGGCGGGCCTTGGGGCGCGCTCAAAACCGCGGGAAGCGTTCAACATGATGCTCCTTGCCTTTGCTGTGTCTCAATTTCTCGAACTGCAATTGATTCCGCTACTCTCCATGGAAGCTATCTACCTATTTTTCATTGCGACCTACGTCATCACCTTGCCCTTCGTGAGATGGATGCCGGCGACAGACACGCTTTCACATACCACGACGCCTGAAATACCCAGGGCAGGCTCGGAAGCGGGTCGTCCCACGATCCTCGCTTGGGTCGGGATCGCTGCCATCGTCGTGGCGTACATCAACATCGGTGCTTACTGGTCGAACATTGAGCTTGCAGCAGAGGATGCGGGTCTCGATGGCGCCTGGGCAGGGCAAGTCATTTCTTGGTGCGTCTTGCTGTCCTTTTTCGGCTGTTTCGTTGCGATGTATGCGCTCAAGCGATTCGACTACGATCGCCCGCTCCTGCTGACCTTCGTGATCATGGTGATCGCCGTTGGTATGCTCGCGATCAACCTCTCCGCTTCGATCTTTCTGATGAGCGTTGCGATGTTTAATTTTCTTTGGATTTTCATTGACGTCTACCAAATGGGCGGGGTCTCCGTCGCCGACCGTTCAGGCAGTGCTGCCGCATTCATCCCAGGCGCTCAAGGCTTGGGGCAGATGCTCGGCCCGCTGGCCGCATCGTATCTGCTCGATTTTGGTTGGGGTTTTGATGCTGTGTTCGTTTTGTGCGCCATGGCCTCGGGTAGCGCGTTTCTCATCTATTTCGCGATCTATCAGAGCGTGGGTAAGCGATTGGCAAGCTTCTAACGAGGTTTAGTGTGAGGCAACGCTTACCAGGCCTCTTGCTCTCTTTGGTGTCGCGCGCTTCCATCAAGGTTCAACGATGATCTCACCCCCTTTCATCACAAAATGCGGCGTCTCAAGGCGTGATAGGTCGGTCAGTGGATCACCCTCAACGCCAATGATGTCGGCAAAGGCGCCGGGTTTGAGTACGCCGACACGATCACTCCAGCGAAGCATGTCTGCGGCAACGGAAGTGGCTGCCTGGATGGCCTCCATCGGTGTCAGTCCAGCTTCGGCCAGCACGCTGATCTCGCGCGCGTAGGCACGCGGATCGATGTTGTACCCTCCTAGATCAACACCCGCCACGACCTTTACGCCGGCTCGGTGGGCCCGCCCGATGAGGCTTAACCATTCATCTCGGTAATTCAGATAGACATCATCATTCTTGTCCTGCGCCAGCAGCTTGTCCGTGCCCGCGTAGTAGTCGCCGACGTAGATCGTTGGCACATAAAAGGTGCCATGTTCGACCATTAACGCGATGGATTCATCATTCAGATAGGTTCCATGTTCAATGGAACGGACACCGGCGCGAACGGCCTGATTAATACCCTCTGTTGCATGCGCATGCGCCGCCACCGGCACATTGTGTCGGCCGGCCTCGGTAACCGCCGCAGCGAGCTCATCCGGACTAAACGCCACGTTCTTTGGGTCATCTCCCACAGAATGGAACGCGCCGGTGACCAGCAATTTGATCCAGTCTGAGCCGTACTTGATCTCTTCTCTCACCGCTTTACGTACGGCGTCCGCGCCATCGACAATCAGGCCGTCCGCAACGATCGCTTGCTCAGGCGACAAATAGTTCACGTCCCCGCCCCCGCCGGTAATCGAGAGGTAATGCGCTGCGCCGGTTATGCGGGGGCCTTTGAACACCCCAGCCTCGATGACTCGATGGATATCCTGATTACCGTAATAAACGTCGGCGTCACCCATGACGCGTACGGTGGTCCAGCCATGTCTCAACATGTTCTGAAGTGCAGCAAGACCAAGCAGCGCCTTGTAGGCCGAGGACCCAGCGAGATGCGCACCCTGATAGTCATCAGCGTATATCAAAGGGTGCTCATGGCCATTGATTAACCCGGGCAAGAGCGTCGTACCAGGAAGCCTTTTGCAGCTGGATAAGTCCTCCAATGCGGACTGAGGCTTCAGAGCCACGATACGCTCACCGTCGACCACCACTGCATAGCCTTTCAGTGACTCAGAACTGACACCGTCTATCACCGCATCGGGACACCAAGCGGTCGGCTCGGCATGAGCCAACGCCGCGCACGCCGTCAACGCAACAACGAGGGTCAACGTGGTGAAGTTCCCCATGGCTTGATTCTCCCTTTCCGTGATACCGCCTGTCTGGTCTAGAGATTGAACACCGCTCGGGTACCACGGTCATCGCTTGATCAGACTCTCATTCAGCTCCATTATCACTGCAATCAAGCCAGCATGCGATGTGATATGGACATTGGCGTCCCTATTAAAGAGTTGGGCTCTTACCCGATTGAAGCACTCAAAGCGCGAATTCTAGATTTGCCCGAGGAGGCCTGGTGGGGTAATCAGTTTCGTCAGCACGAATATGAAGTCCATCAGCACACGCAATCTATTGTCATGGTGTTTACCGATGGCCATGGCTGGCCAAACATTGAGGTGTCTCGCGATGCTGGGTGGGAATTGCTCGCCGAAGACGCGGTGCCGCTGATGCATCAAATCCTCAATGATCACTACCCGCCCGGCGGGACCATCATTCGTGCCATGGCTGCCCGACTCGAGGCAGGCGGCATCATTAAGCCGCATCATGACGGACATCCGTCCTTTCACTACGGACATCGCATCCATATTCCCATTTATACCAACCCCCGAGTGCGTTTCATGATCGACGGGCGCCCCCAGAGGATGGAAATCGGCAAGGTCTACGAGATCAACAACCAGAAACGCCATAGCGTGATGAATAAGGGCGATGAAGGGCGCATCAATTTTATCTTCGACTACATCCCGCCAACCAAGATCCAACGTTAAACAGCGCGCGCCATCGGGCTTGATCTCCCAGGATCAATCTCAGTCAATACGCAGACCGCCCACATCTCAGAGTCTCCTTGAGACAGACCACGATAGACAGGAAAAAGAACGGAATTTGAGCGCCAAAAAACGAGCGGGTTATTCACCCGAAAGGAGGCGACGATGTTGGGGAAAAGCCTGCAACAGATAATCCATCGCGATAGCTTTGGCTGCGCGCTTCGTGAGTGATTTTGGCATGACCAAGAGCGACAGCCACAGACCATCGACCAACGCTAGATACCCAGTGGCCAATGTCTTGGGCTCGAGATTCCGGTAGCCGCCCTCACGAATCAACTCACTCAGCACGTGTTCAAGCTTGGTCGCAGCCAATTGATCCATCCTCGAGCAAATCTTTTGATAGATGGGCATGGCGCTGGCTTCCCCATAAAACGCGAACCAAACCGCCATCTTCTCTCGATTCGTGACCCTGGCACTAAACTGAAATTCGACCAGCGCAGCGAGCTGCTCGGCGGGTGACGCATCTGCGTCCCCTTCCAGGATCTCTACTTGGCCCTCGTGATACTCCGCCATAACAGACTCGAGGGTTGCTCGAAGAAGGTTTTCTTTACTTTGAAAATGCAGGTTCGCGATGCCAAGACTGAGACCTGCCTCACGCGTAACCAATTGCACGGTGGTTGCAGACAAACCGTATTTTGCGATGCAACGGATCGTGGCTTGGATCAGCTCTCGGCGCCGCTCCGCCTTGGGTCGAATTTGCCGTACTTTCTTCTGTTGCCGAAAAGCGGGTTGCCTTTCGGCAGAGGCGACCCCTCTTCGCTTCGGTTGTTTGCCTGCCGATGGCCGTGGTTGCTTTTCTGACATATCGTGACTGGCGGCGTGCTCTGATGGGCAAACCTTAGGCTACTCCTCGGGCAGGATCAACGGCGGTAAGAGTCAATGTACGATGACTCTTAATGAACAATGATTCATTCCAGTAGTAGTCGGCCACTTAAAATGGCAAACTTCACCTAACATTTCTGGTCGCGGAGACAGCCTTGAACCAATACGATGCCATTGTCATTGGCGCGGGTCACAACGGTCTGACCAACGGCGCCTATCTTGCGAAAGCGGGCCTCAAGGTGGCTGTTCTCGAGCGCAACCCTTACATTGGCGGCGCCACAGTCAGCCGCGAACTCTACCCAGGGTGGTACTACTCAAACTGTTCTTACGTTTCGAGCCTGCTCCGCCCAGAGATCACGCGTGACCTCGAACTGCCTCGACACGGCTTGCAAGTCGTGCCCTTCGGCGGCGGTTGCACCTTCATGAGGAATGGTGATCATTTCGGCAACTACAGCGATCATGACCGTCACTACCGCGAGATCGCGCGTCACTCCAAACGCGATGCCAATGCCTATGACCGGTACGCTGCAGACACCAGTCGGCAAACCCGCCTGATCCGCCCATTTTTGCTGAAGACCGCGCCCGATCCGACATCGCTAAAGCCAAGAGATCTCAAAGACCTAATCGATTTTGCACAGTCGTTCTTGGCACTAGGTGAGGAAGGTTTACTCGACACAATCAAGTTCTGGACCACCAGCGTGGGGGACTACTTGAACGAATACTTCGAGACCGACGTCATCAAGGCCCATCTGGCAGGCAGCGGCATTATTGGTACGGCTCTCGGCGTCTATTCACCCGGCACAGCTTACGTCTTGCTGCACCATTACATGGGCGATGTGGATGGCAATGTGGGTTCTTGGGGTTTTGCGCGCGGCGGCATGGGCGCCATTGCAAGCGCACTTTCAAAGTCGTTCGCATCCTTTGGTGGCGAGATCATTTGTGATGCCGACGTGGATGAAATCATCGTGAAGGGCGGGCGCGCCAAGGGCGTTGCGCTCAAAAATGGCGACGAATATTTTGCCGACATTATCGTGTCTAACCTTGATCCCAAACGCACGTTTTTGGACATCACCAACCCCAAGGATCTTCCTGAGGACGTGATTCAAAAGGCCAAAAACTTCAAGATTCGTGGTTCATCCGGCAAGCTCAACATCGCACTCGATGGTCTTCCTGTCTTCAATGGGCTTGATCCGTCAAACCGGTTAATGCAGGGCGACCTGCACTTCAGTGATTGCCTTGAGCGCCAAGAGCGCGCTTACGACGATTGGAAGAACGGGACTTGGTCGAAAGATCCTTACCTCGACATGATGATCCCTTCACTGACCGATCCGACCATGGCACCGCCTGGCAAGCACATGATGTCGGTATTTGTGCAATATGCGCCGCCCAAGATTGAAGGTCGAGACTGGACCGACGATGACAAAGACGGTTTTCAGAAATCGGTCATTGATCAGATTTCGAATTACAGCCCCAACTTCAAAGATCTTATTTTGCATGTGGAGTGTCGAACACCGCGAGAGATCGAAGCGGAAGTCGGCCTCACCGAAGGCAACATCTTTCAGGGTGAACTCACCTTCGATCAGTTGCTATTTAACCGCCCCTTCCCCGGGTACGCGCAATACAGAGCGCCTATTAAGGGGATGTACATGTGCGGCTCGGGCACCCATCCTGGCGGTGGTGTGATGGCTGCACCTGGTGCGAATGCGGCACGAGAGATTCTCCGAGACCTCAGCAAACCCAATCCAGTGCCTGGAGGTTACGCCGATGACTAAGTTTGATGCCATCATCATCGGCGCGGGCCATAACGGACTCACAGCCGCCGCTTATCTCGCCAAAGCAGGGAAATCTGTGGTCGTGCTCGATAGCAGAGATCAACCCGGCGGGTGCGCCAGCGCAAAAACCCTTGGCGCCGGATTTACCGTGTCCGACTGCGCCCAATGGTTAACGCAGTGGGATAACCGCGTTGCGAGCGATCTGGCCTTGGAACGCCATGGTCTGGTCCTCGGTCAAGCCAAGCGCACCATTGCTCTGCAGGCCTCGGGGGAACACCTGACCCTCACGCAGGACAGCGTCTCCGGCGCTGGCGTCACCTCCGCCGATCAAGCCGCGTATCGAGCCTTCAAAGCGCAAATGCGCAAATTCACGGCGCTCATGAACAAAGCGTACCAATCCAGAGCGCCGATGCTGGTTGAACACAACTGGACCGACCGAATCACGCTGATGAAGTTAGGTTTGGGCATGAAACTCATGGGGCGCGCCAACATGCAGGACCTCATGCGCATCATCATGATCAACATTTACGATGTGATGAATGAACACTTTGACCACGAAGGGTTGAAAGGGGCGCTCGCATTGGATGCCATCACAGGCACCAACATGGGACCGCGATCCCCCAACACCGTCTTCAGTTACCTGCATCGCCTCATCGGCGAGCAGTTTGGCTTCACTGGCCCCAAGCAAGTCATGGGCGGCATGGGTCGTCTTGGCGAGGCGCTGGCCGCAGCAGCAAAGGCGCAGGGTGCAGACATTCGACTCGGCGCCCGCGTCTCCCGAATCGATAAAACAGACGACCGAGTCACAGGTGTCACGCTAGACTCGGGCGAATCATTTACCGCCAAAGTCGTCTTATCCAGCGCCGACCCAAAAACCACGTTCAGAGATCTTCTTGGGTATCAGCATCTTGAAACCGGCATGGCTCGCCGCGTGGAGCACTTCAGAACAAGAAGCGGTACCGCGAAACTGCATCTCACTTTACGTAGTCGACCGGCGTTCACTGGCGTGACCGAGGCGGATCACGGCGAGCGACTCATCATCGCGCCCACAATGGATGCGATCGAGACGGCGTTTAACCCTATGAAATACGCTGAGTGCGGTGATCAGCACGTGTTCGACATCAGCATCCCCACCGTTGAAGATGCCTCCCTCGCGCCCGATGGCCAGCACACGCTGACAGCCCTGGTGCACTACCTTCCCTATCAACCAAAAGCCGGTTGGTCGTCAATCAAGGGGCAGGTGCTCGAAGATCTGATTGGTGAGCTCGAGCATTATGCGCCAGGCATTAGCCAGCTAATCATCGAGCGTGAACTACTGACACCAGCGGACTTCGAGGCGTCTCACGGCGTGGTGGGCGGCAACTGGCATCATGGCGAGCTGGCCATTGACCAAGCGCTGATGATGCGCCCCTTCCCTGGCTCGACCCAATATCAAACGGCAGTGCCAGGCCTTTATCTCTGCGGGGCAGGTGCGCATCCAGGCGGCAGCCTCATGGGGCTCGCAGGCAAGAACGCGGCCACCGAACTCTTGAAGCAAGGAGACTTGGCATGAACGCACCCAGCCGAGACACCATGTTACTCACCACGCCTTTCCACTCCCGAGTGGCTGCCCTCTGTGGCCTCAATGATTGGGGCAATTGGATGGGCTATACCACGCCTAACGCCTATTTTGATGTTGAGCTTGAATATTTCGCGATACGAAGTACCACCGGCGTGTTCGATCTCTCGCCTATGAACAAATACCGTATCACTGGACCCGACGCCGAAGCCTACCTCAACCGAATGGTGACCCGGAACGTGAGCAAAATCGGCGTGAATCGCGTCGGGTATGCCGTGTGGTGCAATGATGCTGGCGAGGTCATGGACGATGGCACGATCTTTCGCCTGGGAAAGGAAGACTTCAGGCTGTGTTCTTATCAGCGCGCTGATGACTGGCTCGAATGGTGCCGCTTAGGATTTGACGTCACGATTCACAATGAAACCGAAGACATTGCGGCGCTTGCGGTACAAGGCCCCACCTCCTGCACGGTGCTTTCGCTGCTAGGGCTCGACAACCTGAACGAACTCAAGCCCTTTGGCATGGCGCACTACACCTTTGAAGGCGCACCTCTCATGGTCAGTCGTACCGGTTTCACCGGCGATCTGGGTTATGAAGTCTGGGTAGCGCCCGAGCAAGCCGAGGCACTCTGGGATCAACTGTTCGAGAGAGGCAAGGATTACCTCATCAAACCGATTGGCTCTTACGCCCTGGACATCGCAAGAATCGAGGCCGGTTTTCTGCAAGCGCACGTCGATTTTGTGCCGGCTGAGGAAACAGTGCGACCCGGTCGAGCACGAAGCCCATTTGAGCTGGGATTGGACTGGCTCGTCGACTTTAACAAGCCGCTCTTCAATGGCCGATCAGCTCTCCTGAGAGAGAAAGCCAAAGGATCGCGGTATCGATTTGCCCTTCTCGACGTTGATGGCAATAAACCTGCGCATCATTCGTTTATTTTAAAGGGTGATAAGCAGGTCGGTACCGTTACATCCGCGGCCTGGTGCCCAACCGCAAAATCAAACCTTGCCTACGCGCAAATCGAGATGCCGCACGGCGCCGTGGGTGACGAGCTAGTGGCCGAGATCTACTATCAACGAGAACTCCACTGGACGCGATTGCTGGCACCGTGCAAGGTCATTGAAGCGCCGCTCTTTAACCCGAAGCGTCGCAGACAAACACCGGCACCACCCTATTAACCAAAGCGCTAGCGTTCGGGCTGCCTAGGCCGTTGCGGCAACCCAGGGTGGCTGAGATCCCTAGCTAGAGGGTATGGCTAGAGGTGAGGCTAAAGCCTTGCTGATGTCGTTGCCAAGGAGACTTCATGCATTTGATCAACACACAAGTCGATGATTCTCTAGAGAGATTGCGGGCAAAGCTCGAGCAAGAAAAAGAGCGCCCGCATCATGCGATGGACCCTTACTTCTATCGTTCGCACCTGGTTCATGAGCAAGAACTGACCCATCTCGTTTTCAAAAGTTGGATTTACGCGCTGCATGTGAGCGAAATCCCCAATGCCGGCGATTATCAGCTGCTCGAGATCGGTGAGGACAACATCATCATTGCGCGCGGCGACGATGGCGAAGTCCACGCCATGCACAACATCTGCCGGCATCGCGGTGCGCGGGTGTGTGAGCAAACAAGCGGCAACCGAAAGACTTTTGTCTGCCCCTATCACGGGTGGGTTTACAACACCGACGGCTCCCTGAAAGCCGCTCGAGAAACGCACATGATGACGGACTTCCGGCCAGAGACCATGGGCTTGAAGCAAGTTCGTTGCGTCACGTTTATGGGCCTCGTTTATGTCAACTGCGACCCAGACGCGGGCGATTTTCTTAGCGCTTTGGAAAACATCCGCGAGCCGCTCGGTGCTTACGACCTTGATCACGCACAAGTCGCACACCGGCAGACGTATCGAATTCATGCGAATTGGAAGCTCGTCCTTGAGAACTACCTCGAGTGCTACCACTGCGCCACGTCGCACCGAGCCTACGCCAAAATGCACACACTCAAAGACCTCGAAGAAAAGTCAGCGCCCATCGTGAATGCAATGCTTGAGCGAGCGGACGCCGTGACCGGTATCCAAGGCATCTCTAAAGAACACACCAAAATCTATCTTGATGCCGACAGTTTTGGCGCGTGTGTGCACACCATGCGCTATGGGCTCTTTGATGGTTACCTCACAGGCAGCCAGGACGGCAAGCCAGTCGCGCCACTCATGGGCAACATCAAAGACTACGATGGCGGCGCCGGGGATTATCAGATGGGGCCACTGACCTTCATGCTGAATTATCCAGACCACTGCGTGTTGTATCGATTCATCCCTCGCGCGCTCACCGAGACCGACATGGAGGTGGTTTGGTTTGTACGCGGTGATGCCGTGCCCGGTAAAGATTTTGATGTTGAGAAAGTCACCTGGCTTTGGCATCACACCACGATGGAAGACGAATACATCATC
>Ga0181578_10002203_pt1 | contig 18469 bp, 15 predicted proteins | sample 071ome_21_FD_148659 | JGI IMG/M metagenome (GOLD analysis project Ga0181578, IMG submission 148659) | Coastal salt marsh microbial communities from the Groves Creek Marsh, Skidaway Island, Georgia - 071401CT metaG (spades assembly) | ecosystem: Environmental > Aquatic > Marine > Intertidal zone... | reverse complement strand
GCGGCATCGGCGACCGCCGCCTGCACATCGTCGGCCTGGCTGAAATCCACTCCCGCGAGGATGCGACTGTGCGAGGCGTCTGCAATGGGGTCGTGCACCACGACGGTGCGCGCGCGCGCGGCAAGCGCCGCCGCCACCTTGGCGCCGGCGCTCTCCTCCACCACGGGGGTGTTGTCCTTGTAGGCAAGGCCCAGCACGGCCACGGTGTCGCCCTCGGACGTCGCCCGGGTGACCGCGTCGGCGATGCGCTCGGCCAGGCCGTCGTTCATGCGGTCGGTGGCCGCGGCCAGGTCCCACGGCGCGCCCACGGCCTCGGCGGCCACGCCGAGTGCGCGGTTGTCGCGCGGGAAGCATGGGCCGCCGAAGGGCGGGCCGCCCTTCAGGTAGCGCCGACCGATGCGGGTGTCCAGGCCGATCGCCTGGGTCACCACGTCCACATCGCCACCCGGCAGGCCCTCGCAGATGCCGGCCAGCATGTTGGCGTAGGTGATCTTCATGGTGACGAACGAGTTCACGGAGATCTTGGCGAGTTCGGCGTTCACCCAGTTCATCACCTGCACCGGCACGTCGCGGCCGCCTCCAATGCCGAGATAGAAGTCGGCGAGCCGCTGGCCCTCGGCCTCGTCATCGGCGCCAATCAGCACGAAGTCGGGGGTCTGCAGGTCGCGGATGACGCTGCCGAGCGCGATGAACTCCGGCGAGTAGCAGAGCGAAACGCCGTCGCCGAGGGGTCGGCCCAGTGCACCCTCGAACGCTGGTGCAAGGACGGCTGCAGTTGCGCCGGGCATCACCGTGCTGGTTACCGCCACCAAGTGCGGCTGCGGGTTGTCGCGCAGCACCGCGCCGATCTGCTCGAGCGCGGTCACCACGTAGTCGTTGATGAACGCGCCATCGTCACCACTGGGGGTGGGCACGATGATGAAGGTCATCTCCGCGCCGGGGATGGCCTCGGCGTAGTCGGTGGTGGCGCTGATGCGCTCGCGGTTGGCGGCGATCATCTCAGGCAGGCCCGGCTCGTCGATGAGCACGCGGCCCTCGTTGAGGGCGTCCACGGTGGGCTGCACGGGATCGACGCCCACCACCTCGTGGCCCGACTCGGCGAACACGGCCGCCATCGGCAGGCCCAGCTTGCCGAGCCCCGCGACCACCACCCTCACGCGCTCACCCCGGCGCCGCGCTTCTCCAGCATCTGCTGCTTGATCCAGTCGTAGGTCTTGCGCATGCCCTCGCGCAGCGGGATGGAGGGCTCCCAGCCCAGCTTCTCCTGAATCAGCGCGTTGTCGCTGTTGCGGCCGCGCACGCCCTGCGGGGCGTCCAGCTTGTAGTCGCGCTCGAGGGTGACGCCCTCGAAGCCCTCGACGATGTCCACCAGCTGGTTGATGGTGACGAGCTCACTCGAGCCGATGTTGAGCGGCTCCTCGACATCGCTTGCCGTGAGCCGCAGCGTGCCCTCGACGCAATCATCGATGTACATGAAGGAGCGTGTCTGCTGGCCGTCGCCCCAGATCTCGATGCGGCCGGTGCCGCTCAGCACGGCGTCAGCCACCTTGCGGCAGATGGCGGCGGGCGCCTTCTCGCGGCCGCCGTCCCATGTGCCGTAGGGCCCGTAGACGTTGTGGTACCGGGCAATCCTCGACTTCAGCGCGTAGTCCTCGCTGAAGTGACGGGCCATGCGCTCGCCGAACAGCTTCTCCCAGCCGTAGCCGTCCTCGGGGTCGGCGGGGTAGGCCTCGGCCTCGCGCAGCGCCACGATCTCCGGGCTGTCCTGACGCTCCCCCGGGTACACGCACGCGCTGGAGGCGTAGAACAGGCGCTCGGCGCCTTGGTCACGCGCCGCCATAAGCATGAAGGTGGTGGGCAGCACCGACAGCATGCAGGCGGCCTTGTTGTTCTCGATGAATCCCATGCCGCCCATGTCGGCGGCCAGGTTGAAGATGTACTGGCGGCCCTCGGCGGCCTCGTAGGCATCGGCCTTCTCGCTGAGGTCGAGTACGCGGTTGTCCGCCGCGTCGTGCACCTGGTACCAGCGGTCGACCGGCTTGACGTCGGCCACGCGCACGTCGCTGAAGCCGCGCTTCAGCAGTTCGGCTGCGAGGGCTCCGCCGATGAAGCCGCCGCCGCCGGCGACGAGGACAGGGGCGCTGGTGTCGAGTGCCATGGTTCCTTTCCGCGAGGAGTCCGGGGACCGCTGCCGGGCAGGGGAAAAGCCCGCGTCACCTTATACCAGCCCACCCCCCGGTATCCCTGTTGTGGAGAGGGGCGGTACGGGAGCGACGGGGACACCAAGGAACTAGGACGCGCGCCTTCCGATGAGGACATAGGAGGGGCGCACCCAGATCATGCGATCGAATTCCGATCCCCATCGGGGCAGGCCCTCGGAAATCGCTCGGACCACACCGCGGCTGGCATCACTCTGGCGAAGCACTCGCTCGAGGGGGCAGAAGTCGTGCCACAGCACCAACCCGCCTGGTCTCACGAGTCGAGCCGCAAGCAACGAATCGGACGCGACCACAGCGGTGGAGTGCCCACCGTCCACAAGCACGGAGTCGAAGTGGCCTTCCGGAACATCCGGCGTCCACGCCGTACTGTCAGCCAGAATCTGTCTCACTTGGCTCCCAAGACCAGCCTGCCGGTAGAGACGGCCGATTGAACTCCCCGCATCAGTTGGGCCACCCGCACCGGGATAGGAGGGCGTGCCGCTTGATGAGACTTCGCCATCCGGGAGATTGATCGTCGTAATCTCGACATCAGGCGATGCGTCTACGCACGTCACGACGCCGAAGCCCTCCCATGTCCCGATCTCGAGATGTCGCCGCGGCTGGAGAGCGCGGTAAATCTGAGACAGGACCCGGGCATCATCAGGATCCATCTTCCACGTGAGAGGATCTCGCAGGAGCGCGCTGGACTCATCCGGGAGATGAATGGGAAGGCCCAGAGCGCAGCCAAGGCCCGACGGAGGGACGACGGCGATCCGCACAGGGGGCCCAAGACCCGGTTCGCCATGGCCGGATAGGGCGCCATGGGTCGGCGGGAGTTGGAGGGTTTCGAAACCCGGACCCCAATAGTACTCGGCGCGAGCCGATTCATCGGACAGGTCAAGGGTTTCGAACTCGCGGATTCGGAACCGCGTTGGCGTACCACTGCCATCGACATTCCGGGTCATCAGCGCGAACGCACCCGGTGGAACGGACAGCTCGACCCACTCGGATTCGGTCTTTCCGACAACAAGCTCCGGGCCGCGATACGTCTGGAGCGCCGAGTCGATCAGTCCCACTCCCAGCGACCCCTCTTCAACCTCGATCGCCAGACGTACAACCACGTCCACATCGATCGAGTCGCCCAGCAGGTCGCTGAGGACGACGTGGGCAGCGTATGACCACTGGTCGGGCGGGCATGTCACACGCGCGCCTTCTGGGCAATCCTCAATGGTCGCGGAGTTGTGCGCGTGAAGGGCTGCAGCGCGAATTCCCTGGTGCCGCAATCGGTTCGGGCGCATCAGGTTCCCTTTCTTCTCCGGGGCGGCCCGCGAGCGGAGTCTACGGCGTCGCCAAGCCTAACCAGTGATGCCCGCAGAACAGAGGGGCGGCTACGATCACGTCTGGCGCCATGATGGAGGAACCCCTGGCAACCACAATCACCGAAGCGCAGGACGACACCGGGCGCGGCGAGGGCGCGATGCGCCGCGGCACCCAGGCCTGGCCGCTGTTCCGGAACCTCACCGTGCGCGCCACCCGGCAGCGCTACAAGGGCTCGGTGCTAGGCCTCATGTGGACCTTGGTGACCCCGCTCATCATGGTGGGTGCCTACTGGGTGGTGTTCAAGTTCCTGTTCGGAACGCCCATCCCCAACTACGCGCTGTTCATGTTCGTGGGAATGACCGCCTGGGCGGTGTTCTTCAGCGGCATACAGGTGGCGAGCAGCAGCATCACGCAGAACGCCACGCTGGTGACCAAGGTGCGGTTCCCGCGGGAGATCGTGCCCTTCTCCACCATCACCGCCAACACGCTGACGGCCATAGCAATGCTGGTCATCGCCGTGCCGCTGTGCCTCATCTTCCCGCAGGGCTCGTGGGTGCCCATCGTGATGGTGCCGCTCATCATCGTGCTGATCTTCGGCATGACCCTGGGGCTGGGGCTGCTGCTTGCCGGGCTGAACGTGTACTTCCGCGACATCGAGCACATCCTCGCGGCCATCGCGCTGCCGTGGTTCTTCCTCACACCCATCTTCTGGACGTTCTCGACGGTGCAGGGGACGGTGTCGCAGGAGTGGGTGCTGGGCGCGCTGCACTGGGGCAACCCCATCGCCCCCGGCACCATCGCCCTTCAGGACGCCCTGTTCTGGGGCCGATGGCCCACCGCGGGCGACCTGATCTACACCGCAGTGGCGGCGGTGGTGCTCATTGGCGTGGGCCTATGGGGCTTCCGCCGGCTGAAGCGCGAGATGGCGGTGGAACTGTGAGCGGCACGGACCTGCAGCCCGGCGCCATCCGGATGCGAGGTGTGACGCGCACCTTCCGCGTGTACCACGACCGCAACCGCACGCTGAAGGAAGTGCTGGTGCGCGGCAAGCGCGGTGAGTACACCGAGCGCTACGCCCTGCGCGACGTGGACCTGGACATCAAGCCCGGCGACCGCCTGGGCGTGGTGGGCCGCAACGGGTCCGGCAAGAGCACCATGCTCAAGCTGATCGCCGGCATCATGCCGCCGCAGCAGGGAGACGTGGAGGTGCGCGGAAGCGTGGCGTCCATGCTGGAGCTGGGCGCCGGATTCCACCCCGACTTCACCGGGCGCGAGAACGTGTACATGAACGGCACGATCCATGGGCTGAGCACCCAGGAGATCGACGACCGCTTCGACAGCATTGTGGCCTTCGCGGAGATTCCCGAGTACATCGACATGCCGGTGCGCACTTACTCCAGCGGCATGCAGCTGCGCCTGGCCTTCGCCGTGGCAGCGCACGTGACCCCCGACATCCTGCTGCTGGATGAGGTGCTGGCGGTGGGTGATGAGCGGTTTCAGGCCAAGTGCATGGACCACATCCAGTCATTCGCCGATGCCGGTGGCACGATCGTGTTCGTCTCGCACGATGCAGTCAGTGTGATGAAGGTATGCAACCGGGCGATCCTGCTGGACGACGGCCTCATGCTTGCCGACGGCGACCCCGCCGACGTGATGCCGGCCTACCACCGCCTGCTGGCGGCGCGCGATCTGCCACCGGTGGACGCGGCCCTCGACGAGGACATGCCCGACGGAACGGCGATGGCCGAAGGGGCACCAGCGCCCGCGCTGGACGGCGTGGACGGCTGGGGCGATGGGCGCGTGGTCATCCGGCGCGCCTGGCTGTCGGGCCCGGATGGGGAGGACCACCGCTTCGTGTCGGGCGACCGCGTCACCCTGCACCTGGCGCTGGAGGCGGCGGAGCCGATCGACCATGACATCGTCGCCGGCTTCCGGATGCACCTGAATGACGCCACGGTCATCTTCGAGACCGATACCGCCGCCGAGGGGCTGGTGGTGGGTGGCGTGGACGGCGCCCGTGAGGTCACCTTCACCATCGAGCACCTGCCGCTGCACATCGGGTGGTTTGAGATCGGAGTATGGGTGGATGACGCCGACGGACATCCGCATCACCACCTGGAGCCCGCCCTCGGATTCCACGCGTATCCCGCACGAGCGGGGCTGGGGCTGGTGGCGATGGAGGGCGCCTGGGATCCGGGTACCGCCGGGGCCGGCGGCGTGCGGGTGACGGCCGTAACCGCGGGGGACGCCCCGGCCCCGTGAGCCAGGCGCTGCTCGTCACCGGGGGCAGCGGGCTGCTGGGCTCCGCGGTGGTGGAGCACCTCAATACGCGCGGCCGCAGCGGTGCGGTGCTCGCGCCCCGGCGGGCTGAGTTGGACCTGCTGGACGGCCCGGCCACCCTCGACTGGTTTCGGGAGCACCGCCCGGGGCGGGTGATTCACCTGGCGGGCCATGTGCGCGGCCTGGCCGGGAACATGGGGCACCAGCTCGATGGCCTCGTGCTCAACAGCCGGATGGGACTGAACGTGATCAGCGCATGCGCGGCGTTCCCGCCGGAGCGCCTGGTGATCGGTGGGTCCACATCGGCCTACTCATTCCCCTTCGCCCGGCTGCCCCTGGTGGAGGACGACCTGCTGGCCGGTGATGTGCACCCGGGGGAGCACGGGTACGCCTCCGCGCACCGGCTGCTGATCGCCGGCGCCGATGCCCTGCGCCGCGACGCCGGCGTGGATGCGCGCGTGGCCGTGCTGACGAACCTCTTCGGGCCCCGCGACCGATTCGCAGGGACGGCTGCGCATGTGGTGCCGGCGCTGATCGCCCGCTTCACCGCCGCCGCGGACGCCGATGGCAATGAGGTGGCCGTGTGGGGCAACCCCGACACCACGCGGGACCTCGCATACTCCGAGGACGCCGCCGCGGCCGTGGTGGCCGTGCTGGATGCCGACGACGCCCCAGGACTGCTGAACGTGGCGTCGGGCACCGAGCGCACCATGGGGGAGATCGCCACCACCATCGCGGCGGCAGCCGGCTATCAGGGCAGCATCACCTGGGACGACTCCATGCCCGTCGGGGTGCCGCGACGGGCCGTGGATGTGTCCCGCCTGCGTGCGCTCATGCCCGCGCCTGAGGAGATCGGATTCGACGAGGGGGTCCGGCGCACTGTGGCCTGGTACCGCGACAATTACCCCGGGGGCTAGTCAGGCCTTCGTGCCGTCCAGCCGCTCGAGGTCGGCGTCCACCATCATGTGGACCAGTTGCTCGAAGCTCACGGTGGGCGTCCAGCCCAGCTTGGCCTCGGCCTTGGAGCGGTCACCGATGAGCAGGTCCACCTCGGCGGGGCGCACGAAGCGGTCGTCCAGCACCACGTGGTCGTGCCAGTCCAGGCCCACGTGCGCGAATGCCACCTCCACCAGGCGCTCCACGGAGTGGGTCTCGCCGGTGGCGATCACGTAGTCGTCGGCGTCGTCCTGCTGCAGCATGCGCCACATGGCGTCCACGTAGTCGCCGGCGAATCCCCAGTCGCGCTGTGCGTCCAGGTTGCCCATGGCCAGCTCGGTCTGCAGGCCCAGCTTGATGCGCGCCACGCCGTCGCTCACCTTGCGTGTGACGAACTCAATGCCGCGGCGGGGGCTCTCGTGGTTGAAGAGGATCCCCGACGTGCAGTGCATGTCGTAGCTCTCGCGGTAGTTCACCGTGATGAAGTGGCCGTACACCTTCGCCACGCCGTAGGGGCTGCGCGGGTAAAAGGGGGTGTCCTCATCCTGGGGAACCGCGCGCACCTTGCCGTACATCTCGCTGGATGACGCCTGGTAGAAGCGGATCCTCGGGTTCACCGTGCGGATGGCCTCGAGCAGGCGCGTGACACCCACCGAGGTGAACTCGGCGGTGAGCACCGGCTGCGTCCACGAGGTGGGCACAAAGCTCTGGGCCGCCAGGTTGTAGACCTCATCCGGCTCGGCCTGCACCAGCGCCGACGCGAGGGATGACTGGTCGAGCAGGTCGCCCTGCACCAGGTGGATGCGATCGAGGATGTGGTCGATGCGCTCGTAGTTCTCGGCGGAGAGACGGCGCACGATGCCCCACACCTCATAACCCTTGTCGAGCAGCAGCTCGGCCAGGTACGAGCCATCCTGGCCGCTTACTCCGGTGATGAGGGCGCGCTTTGCCACGGGGGTCAGTCCACCTCCATATGGGCGCGGTCGCGCCGGTAGTCGAGCGCATCCCGGATGGACTGCTCCAACGGGATGCAGGGCGCACACCCAAGATGCTCAGGAGCGCGCAGGGAAGCATAGGGATCCTCCGCGGACCGGCACGTGCAGCTGCTGGGGACACTGCACTGATTCGCATACGGCCAATGACCGATACGCTTCATTGATCGTATCCGGGGCGATGGGAGCGAAATGTCACGAGCAGATCACAAGGGATTTGGGCCCGTCGACCTCTCTCAGACCGTTGCGCACAACGACACGACGGTCGAGAGCCTCGCGACACCACGCTTGTGCGGCCCTGAAGCCGCTTGGTCCAATATTGCAAGCGTTCCTCTCCCGCCGTGTCCAGAAGGTCACACGGTGCACGTTCGTGTTTCGTTGTTCGCCGAGGCGGCTGCGGTACTGATCTCGCTTGCCGATGAATCAGGCCACGAGATCCTTTGCAGAGAGCACGAAGTTAAGGCCGGTGATGAGGAGACCGTGGAACTAGAGGCGCCCATGGCCTCCTGCGTCCTTCTCCGGACGGCCGAGGGCGCGCAGAAGAAACCGCTCGTCACGATTCACCAGATCGTGGCAGCAATGTTCCCAGGCGAGCCGGCGTGGGCAAGAGTTTCAGCGCCTCACGGGCAATCCCCATCGATACAGTCTCAACCTTCTTTTCGCAAGACGCCTGTCGTCGATCGCCTACTCGCCATCACTCATACGAGTCGCGAATGGCACTCCGCCTCTTGCAGCCGCGAATTCCTTGCACGGCGCTACGCGGGGACAGATCGATTTCTTGATGCACCGCCGCTCGAAGACCTAGGACCGTCTGAGACGCTTTCGTACTCCGGTGGCTTGTCGATCGTCCGGCTACGGCTAGATGGCGATACGTCGCGTCTTGACATGCTCGGCCATCTGGAGTCACGTCACAAGATTCAGGCTGCAAACGTGGTCGGAACGAGCCTGGTCTTGTGCACAGAGGGAAGACTCCTCGTCCTCCCGTGGGAAGGGATCACAGACCGACGCAATGAAGAATCGGTCTTAGCTGCGCTCTCGGCCAAACCACGGGTCATTAATGACCCGTGGTTTGCGGGCCTGCACACTGTGTTCCCCATCACTGACGAAATGGTGCTCGTCTCGGCCTCTGGACCAGATGCCGTCCTTTGGGTGAACATCAGAACAGGACTGGTGACCCGTCGCTGGCGCCTGCCCAGCGATCAGTACGGTTCGAACTACAAAGTCGAGGCCGACACCTCAATCCACGATCACTACATTCCGAACGATCTGCAGCTCGGCCATCTGAACTCCGCTTATCCGCTCGGTAACGACGGTGCCATCATCACAACCCTCGGGCAAGGGGACGTCGGGGTAGTAGCGGGGGACGGTTCTTTCGTGCGAGCGCACCACGGATCAATTGGGTGCCACGGCGTACGCATCAATCAGGATAAGCGCGTTTTCTTCTCAGACAGTTGCTCGGGGCAAATCCGGATGCTCGTGCCACGCTCACCAGGCGACCGCTGGGCCTGGGCACAAACAGTCTGGTCCAGCACTTCCCGTTGGCTGCACGATGCGACAGAGGTAGATAGAAACCTCTACGTCCTCGCTCACGGCGACGAAAATGTGGTCAGCCTCGTCGATATCGGGCGGGGTCACGAAGTAACCCGATGGTTCTTCGGCGCCTACGGCGTGAACGTCCAGTTCATTACAGATCTTGAGAGCGACTACTGCAGCGGAGCGGGCACGTCGGTCGGCGAAGTCGTTAGCTCGCTGGGGCTGTGAACCAATCCCCTTCGACGCAGATGCTCCACGATGTCCCGAGCGCTGTGGGTAGGCGTCCTGCCGATCGTCGGCACGCGTAGGAAATCAGCGTTGGGCATTTCGTAGGGGACATCGAGGCCGACCATGTCGGCTACGTCGCCCGCAAGCGCGCGTCGATAGAGACCCTTAGGGTCGCGCTCGATGCACACATCAACCGGGGTGTCGACGAAGACCTCGATAAACGGGCCGAACTCCTCAACTAGTTGCCGAGCGCGCTGACGACCAGCGGCAAACGGCGACATCAGGGCCACGATCACAGTCGAGCTGGCTCGAACAAGTCGGCTTGCCACCCAAGCGACCCGAAGGACATTTGTCTCTCTGTCCGTCCGAGAGAATCCGAGGTCGGGCGAAAGAACCGCTCTGAGGGAATCTCCGTCAAGCGTTTCGACGCTCTGCCCTCCGTCAACCAAGTCCGCGGCCAGACAACGGGCGATGGTCGACTTCCCCGCCCCGGATAAGCCCGTGAGCCAGATACAGAAACCACCGGAGCCCTTGACACGACTGGGGGTTCCGTCTGCAGCCACGATGTCAGTCCACCTCCATATGGGCGCGGTCGCGCCAGTAGTCGAGCGCATCCCGGATGGACTGCTCCAGCGAGATGCGGGGCGCCCACCCGAGCTCCTCAAGGGCGCGCGGGGAAGCATAGAGGTCGGGCTGCTCACCCTCCCGCACCCGCGAGGGGTCGCTGGTCACCCGCACGGGGATGCGGGCCTGCGCGACGGCGATGTCCACCAGGTCGCCGATGGCGTGCGATCGGCCGGTTGCCGCCAGGTACACCTGAGACGGATCGCCCTTCTCCAGCAGCAGGGCGTAGGCGCGCACCACATCGCGCACGTCCAAGAAGTCGCGTCGGGTGTCGATGTTGCCCAGCTCCAGGCGGCACACGCCGTCGCCCTCCATCTCGGCGTCGGCGATCTGCTTGCAGATGGACGGCAGCACGAACCGCGGGTCCTGCCCCGGGCCCAGCTGGTTGAAGGCGCGCAGGCGCACCACCGCCAGGCCGTGCCCGCGGTGGTACTGCGCGCACAGGTGGTCGGCGGCCACCTTGCTCTCGGCATACGGCGACATGGGGTTGAGGGGGGTATCCGCTGTCACGGGGAGCTGATCGAGCGGCACGCGCCCGTACTCCTCACCCGACAGCGCCATGACCATGCGGGCACCGAGTGCGGCCCGGCGGATGCCCTCGAGCACGCCGCGCGTGCCCTCCACGTTCACGTGCCACGTGCCCTCGGGGTCGGCAAATGACTGGCCCACCGACGCCGCCGCGGCCAGGTGCACCACGGCGTCCGGGGCCACCGCGCCGATCAGGTCGGCCATGACATCGGCGTCGGTGATGTCCACCTCGTGACCCGTGGCGCCAGGCGGCGGCACCTCGCCCGCACCGGGCAGCAGCGTGCCCACGACCTCGTGACCCTCGCCGATGAGGTGGGCCACGAGGTGGCGGCCGACGAAGCCGGTCATTCCGGTGATGAGCACCCGCACGCCGCGAGAGGCTACTCACCGGCACCCCGGCGGCGCGGACGCCGTGAGGCGGGCAGGCAAGATGTGGGGGGCACACGGCAGGAGGGCCGACCATGAACCCCGACATCGCCGATTCGATGGATGAACTGCGCCGCAGGGTGACCGCCGGACGCGAGGCGGGCACCTACGGGCCCGGTGACCTGCGTGATCTGGTTGTACCCGCCGACGCGCCGCCGCTGGTGCGGGGGCTGGCCGACGCCGCGCGGCTGGCGGAGGTGGCGCCCCCGCCACGGGCGCCGGGCGACCATGCGAGTGGCGTGCGCGGCGCCGCCGCACGCGCCAAGCACGCCGCGGCCGACCTGGCGCGGCGGCCCGTGGGGGATGTGGCCGAGCGCACCACGGCCTTCAACCTGGCGCTGGTGGCATACCTGGCGGAACTGGCCGCGGAGGTGGTGGAGCTGCGCGCCGAGGTGGACCGCCTCTCGGCGGATGATGGCGGCGCGGCACGCGGGGGCGTGTGACGGACGCCCGCATCGCATTCATCCCCCCGCGCTTCGGGCCCACCGTGGTGGGGGGAGCCGAGGCGCTGTGCCGGGCGCTCGCGGGCAACCTGACCGCCAACGGGACGCCCGTGGACATCATCACCACCTGCGCGCTGGACCACCGCACCTGGGCCGATGCGCTGCCGGAAGGAGAGAGCCGGGAGGGGGGTCTGAGGGTGCGCCGCTTCCGCGTGGGGCCACGCGATGCCGCGACCTTCATACGCCTGCACGGTGCCATCCAGCGGCGCGGAACCGTGCCGTTCGACCAGCAGGTGGAGTGGATGGCCAACTCGGTGTGGTCGCCCGGTGCGCTGCGTGCCGCCCGGGAGTACGACCGGGTGGTGGTGATGCCGTACCTGTTCGGCACCGCCTTCTGGCAGCAGGTGGCCGATCCGGACCGCACCGTGGTGATCCCCTGCCTGCACGACGAGCCCCACGCCCGGCAGCCCGTGATGCTGGACGCCCTGTGCGGCGCCCGCGGCGTGATGCTGAACGCCGAGGGCGAGGGCGACCTGCTCGGCCGCCTGCTGGCGCGCCACGGCGGGGCGCTGCGGAACGAGGCCCGGGTGGTGGGATGCGGGTTCGATGACGAGCCCGTGCCATCGGCGGGCGCCGCGCAAGCGTTCGCGCGGCGCCGTGGCCTTGAGCCCGGCTACCTGCTGTACGCCGGCAGGCGTGAGCAGGGCAAGGGGCTGGGCGAGCTGTTCGACCACTACGCCACCTACCTGCGCACCGCGCCGAGGCCCCGGCCGCTTGCGCTGATGGGCACGGGCGACCTGGCACCGCCGCGGGCGATACGCGACCACGTGGTGGACCTGGGCTTCGTGGAGGCCCGCGAGAGGGCATTGGCGTACGCCGCCGCAGGGGCGCTCGCGCAGCCGTCGCGCCTGGAGAGCTTCGGGATGGTGCTGTTCGAGGCCTGGCTGGCCGGCACCCCCGTCCTGGTGAACGAGGAGAGCGACGTGATGCGGGCGCACTGCGCACGGGGAGGCGGCGGGCTGTGGTTCCGCGACGGGGCCACCTTCAGCGAAGCCGCGCAGATGGTGCTGGACGAACCGGCCCTGGCGAGCCGCCTTGCCGGTGCGGGGCGCGAATACGCGCTGGACGACTTCGGCTGGCCCCGCGTGCGCGCGCGGTTCCTGGATGCCATGGCCGACTGGGCCTGACGTGACGCCGGGGCCCCGGGGCTACACTCGCCGCATGGAGCCGCGCCGCGGATGACGACCCCTGCACCGCGCGCATTCGCGACCGCCATACGCGATGGGGAGTGGCCGCTGGCGGTCGTAATGGCCGCGTCGCTGGCGCAGCGTCACCCCGGATCGCACCTGCACGTGCTGGCACTCGACGGAGCCGGGGAACAGGCTTGCGTACCGGGCATGACGGTGCACGAGCCGGAGGCGGTCGGACTGGCGGAGCAGTTCGTGACCCTGCTCCGCCTCACGGCGAGCCCGACCGACATGCGCATGACGGTGGCGCCCGCGCTGGTCGCGCATCTCCTCAGCACCGCGGCGCCGGATGGGGTGACCTACCTGGCCCCCGACACCATGGTGCGGGGGCCGCTGCCGGATGGTGATGTGCCGGGAGTGGGGATGCTCCCGCGGTTCACCCGGATTCCGGAGGACGACGGCCGCACGCCCACGCCGGACGACCTGCTGGCCATGAGCGTGTTCGACGACGGATTCCTGATTGCCGGCCCGGGGGCCCGCGAGGGGCTGGCAGCCGTGGCGTCGGGCCTGGACACGACCGCCCTGGCGGTGGCCGGCATGCCCGCGCGCACATGGGACCTGATCGCCGCCTCGGCCCCCACCACGGCGATCGACGACCCCGCGCTGGGGGTGGCCTACTGGAATGCCGACCAGCGGACCGGCGGCATCACCACCATCCGGCTGCCGGGCCTCGACGCCACCGAGCCGTACCTGCTGAGCGCGGCCCAGGGCCCGCATCCGCGCGTGCTGCTGAGTGACCGGCCCGACCTCGCGCGGATCGTGGACGAGCGCATCGCACAGCTGGCGGAGCACGGCATGGCGGGCGACGCACCGGCGCCGCGCCTGGGCAACCTGGTGATCGATGACGCCGTGCGGGCCGCGTGCCGCATGGCACTGCACGACGACCCCGGGGCGGCGGACGCGCTGGTGGAACTGGCGCGCGATGGCACGGGCGAGTCGCTGGCGGCGTGGTTGGCCGGGACCGCCCCCGGGTCGCGCGACCCGAGGGTGTCGCGGTACCTGCTGGGGGTGTGGGCCGACGATGACCACGCCAATGCGGCGTTCCCCTACCCCACCGACCTCAACGCCGAGCGATTCATCGACTGGGTGCGCGAGGGCCACCGGGCGCTGGGCGTGCCCGCGCGGTTCCTGCCCGCGGCCGACACCCCGCGCACGCGCGACAAGATGGCCATGACCGGAGGAGCGGCACCGATGGAGCAGGGCGTCAACCTGATCGGCTTCCTCAGGGCCGGGTTCGGGCAGGGCGAGGCCGCCCGCCTGATGCACGAAGCCATGGTGGCGGGCGACATCCCCCACGCCGCCATCTCGCTCACGCATGAGGGCCTGGACGACCAAGTGGAGTCGAGCGCCGCGGACGATGCGCTGGTGTACGACATCAACCTGAGCTGCGTGAACGTGGATGCCCTGGAGGTGCTGTCGCGCCGCATGGGGATCGACCTGATGGAGGAGCGCTACTCCATCGGCACCATCTGGTGGGAGAGCAACCTGCTGCCCTCGTACCTGGTGGGACAGATGAACAGCTACCTCGACGAGGTGTGGGTGGGCAGCACCTACATCGCCGATGCACTTGCCGCCTACACCGACAAGCCCATCCGGGTATTCCCGCTTCCCGTGCGCATCCCCGAGCCCATGGACCCGCCCGGGCGGGCGGCGGCCGGGCTGCCCGAGGGCTACCTGTTCATGTTCTCGTTCGACTTCAACAGCACGGTGGAGCGCAAGAACCCCGACGGCGTGATCGAGGCCTTCCGCCGGGCGTTTCCGCAGCCGGCCGGGCCGCAACTGGTGATCAAGACCATCAACGGCCACCGCCACCTTCCCGAACTGGAGCGCCTGCGCGCCATCACGGCGGACCGCAATGACATCACGATCTACGACGGCTTCCTGCCCACCGAGCAGCGCGACGCCTGGGCCCGTGCGGCCGACTGCTACGTGTCGCTGCACCGCAGCGAGGGGTTCGGCCTGACCATGGCCGAGGCCATGGCCATGGGGAAGCCGGTGATCGCCACGGCGTACTCGGCCAACCTGGACTTCATGAATGAGGACGTGGCGTTCCTGGTTCCCGTGACCGAGTGGCGCCTGGAGGCCCAGGCCGGTCCGTACCCCGTGGGCTCCCTGTGGGCCGATCCCGACCTGGACGCCGCCGCCGCCTTCATGCGGCAGGCGGCCGAGCACCCCGACGCGGCGGCGGCCATGGGCGCGCGGGCCCGGCAGCACCTGGCGGAGACCCGCACGCAGGAGCGGCTCGCGGCCTTCATCGCCAGCCGCCTCGCCGAGATCCGCGCCGAGGACCTCACCATGCGGCCGCGGCCCAACTCACGGCTGACGCTGAAGCTGAATGACGCCCTGGCATACGACCGGCAGCGCCACGATGCCTCGCACGGCACGGTGAACCGCGTCATCCGCAAGGCCATGCGGCCGTACACCGCCGGGGCGGACGAACTGGACCGTCGCATCCTGAGCGCCATGGTGGAGATGGGCGGGCGGCTGGACGAGATCGCGCAGGGCGTGAAGGCGGTGCGGCAGGACCTGGACACCCTGGGCGAGGTGGTGCGCGAAGATGCCGAACACCGGGGGGACTGACTCCCCCACGCCCCAGGGCGGGCGCGCACGGGAGATGACCTCCCGGGCACTGCGCATGGCGAACCGCAAGGAGGTCCGCTACGTGCTGGTGGGGGGCTGGAACACCCTGTTCGGCTGGGCGGTGTTCGTGGCCCTGCAGCTGACCGTGGGCGCCACCATCGGCTACATGGCCGTGCTGGTGATCGCCCAGGTGGTGAGCATCATCAACGCCTACCTCTGCTACCGGTGGCTGGTGTTCCGGGTGCAGGGCAGCTGGTGGCTGGACTTCTTCCGGTTCTCCACGGTGTACTGGATCGTGTTCGCGCTGAACATCGTGGCCCTGCCGCTGATGGTCTCGGCGCTCGGAATGAATGTGATCGTGTCCCAGACGGTGTTCGTGGTGGTGACGGTGATCGCCAGCTACATCGCCCACAACCGATTCTCGTTCCGGCGCAGCGACCCACCGGCCCCGTAGCCGGGCCGCGGGTATCCTCGCTCTTCCCGTGCCGTCCCCGCCACAGCCCGCCCCGCCGACAGGCAACCGCGTGACCGCCTGGTGGCGCAGGTCGCACGGGTGGCAGGAGGCCGCCTGGACGGTGGCCACGATGATCCTGAGCGTGATCGCCGCGGCGTGGGTGCTGGGGCTCACGGCATCGAGCATCCGGGTGCCGATCAACGCCGCCGAGGGCGACATGCTGATGGCGCTCAGCGCCATCAAGGGCATGCTGGAGAACGGCTGGTACCTAGTGAACCCGGCGCTCGGGGCGCCCGTGGGCCAAGAGATCTCCGACTTCGGCGCGCTGAACGGCGACAACGCCAACTGGGTCATCCTGCGGCTGATGGGGTTCGTGATCACCGACCCCGTGGTGCTGCTGAACTCATTCTTCCTGCTGGGCTTCGCGCTGGCAGGGGGCGTGGCCTATCTGGTGCTGCGCGACCTGGGAACGCGCCGGGTGACGTCGCTGGCGCTCGCGGCCTTCTACGCCAACCTGTCGTTCCACTTCACGCGTGGCGAGGGCCACCTGATGCTGGGCATGTACTACGTGGCGCCGGCAGCCATCTGGCTGACGCTGCGGGTGCTGACCGGGCGCCCCCTGGTGCGCCGCGGAGAGGGCGACGGCATCGGCTCGTGGTTCACGGGCACGAACGTGGGCACCGCGCTGTCGGTGATCGCGATCGGTGGCTCCACCATCTACTACGCGTTCTTCACCCTGGTGCTGCTGGTGATCGCCACCGCGGTGCGGGCGATCGCCACGCGGGGATGGCGCGACCTCATCCCGGGCGGCGCGCTGATCGTGGCCACGGGGTTCGTGCTGTTCCTCAACCTGCTGCCGGGCATCACCTACAGGATCGCCAACGGGGCCAACCCGGACCTGGCGCAGCGGATCCCGCACGAATCGTGGCTGTACTCGTTCGACCTCACGCGACTGGTGTTCATGGTGGCCGGTCACCGCATCGACCGGTTCTCCAACCTGGGCAACAACGTCGCCGGCAACAGCCTGACCGTGGGAGAGGGCGACATCCTGGGCCTGGTGCTGGGCATCACCTTCCTGGTGATGCTGGCGATGGTGGCGGTGTGGCTGGTGCGCGGCCGCGGAGGCGCCGGCGCACGGGGATCGCTGCTGAACAGCACCCTCATGCTGGCGGCCACATGCTTCCTGCTGGGCACCACCGGCGGCCTGGGCGCGATGTTCGCCGTCATCCTCACGCCGCAGATCCGTGCCTGGACCCGCATCACGCCGTTCCTGGCATTCCTGTGCCTGATCGTGCTGGCCATGGGCGTGGACTGGGTGCGCAGGCGCATCGACGGCGCCGGCTGGAGCAGGGTGCTGAGTGCCGCGCTTCCGCTGGTGGTGGGGGCGTTCGCGCTGTGGGATGGAACCTCGCCGGCCAACCGGCCCAACCACGCCGCCAACATCACCGAGTGGCGCGGCGACCAGGAGTTCGTCGATCGCATCACCGACACGCTGCCCCCGGGCTCCTCGGTGCTCCAGCTGCCGGTGCAGCCGTTCCCCGAGGCCGGCGGCATCGTGCAGATGGGCGACTATGAGCACCTCACCGGCTACGTGCATGCCGATGGCCTGCGCTGGAGCTACGGCGCCATGAAGGGGCGCCCGGGTGACTGGAGCCGCGTGGCGGCCGACCTCCCCCCGGGGCAGTTGGTGACCGCTGCCGCTGCTGCCGGATTCAGCGGGGTGTGGATCGATCGCAGGGGTTACGAGGACCAGGGCACAGGTGTGGAGACTGCGGTCGCCAACGCCACAGGCCTGACCGCGCCCACCGCGGAGTCGCCGGATGGCAACCGGGTCTTCTACGACCTGCGGCCGCTGCAGGAGCGGGTGGATGGCGCCCTCTCCCCGGCGCAGAAGGCGGAGCTCGCGAGCGCCCTCACCGATCCGGTGGTGGTGGTGTACGGCAACGGCTTCTACGGACCGGAGAAGAACGAGGATGAGCGGTGGCGCTGGGCCACCAACGACGCCGTGATGACCATCCGCAATGGCACCGACCAACCGCAGCAGGTGCGGTGGACGGCATCGCTGAGATCGGCCATCGGGTCCACCACGCGGATCTCGGTGAACGGGGAGGTGCTGGCCGAAGCCGCATTCCCGAAGGCCGGAGCCGAGCCGAAGGTGTCGGTGCCCATCACCGTGCCGCCGGGTGGCATCGACGTGCGGGTGGAGACCACCGGAAACGACCTGGGGCCCGGCCTGGGTGACCCCCGCCCGCTGTACCTGCAGGTGATCAACCCGCTGCTGATCGATGAAACCTTCGCGCAGGCGGAGACGGCGGTGGCGGGATGACCGCGGGCGAGCGCCGACGCCTATCCCGCTCCCTGACGGGAGGGCTGTTCGGCCTGCTGCTCGCCCTGGCGCTGACCGGCGTTCTGCTGGCGTTCCTGGCGCTGAAGCGCGACGACCTGACGGGCCTGATCGCCACCATCGTGGTGGCCGTGGCCGGGTTCGCCGTGGGCTTCTGGTGGGACTGGCGCCGTGGCGTGCCCGGCGGCGAGGTCTCCTAGCCCGGACCCGCCGGACCGGGCACGATGGTGCCCACCGCGAAGATGTTCATGCCCGCGGTGACCGCACACGCCGCCACCATCACCGCGAACAGCACGACGAATGCCGTGCGTGCCCACGGCGCGTGCGCACGGGCAC
>Ga0181578_10002188_pt1 | contig 18532 bp, 11 predicted proteins | sample 071ome_21_FD_148659 | JGI IMG/M metagenome (GOLD analysis project Ga0181578, IMG submission 148659) | Coastal salt marsh microbial communities from the Groves Creek Marsh, Skidaway Island, Georgia - 071401CT metaG (spades assembly) | ecosystem: Environmental > Aquatic > Marine > Intertidal zone... | reverse complement strand
GAGGATCGGATCGGCGATGTCCACGCTGCCGTCGTCATTGCCGTCGCAGGCATCCGCGCACTCGAAGGGATCGCCCCCGGCGAACAGGGTGTCGAGGACGGTCACGGCGTCGGCGATGTCGAAGCCGCCATCCTGGTTGCAGTCTCCTCGACGGAAGACCGGATCGGGGGTCCCCACGACGAAGGTGAACACGGTCGACTCCGCCGCGTTCCCCGCGCGATCGGTCGCGCGGATCGAGTAGTTCACCTCGCCGCCGGCGATGCCCGGGATCTCTCCGCGGTACATGTCGTTCCCCACCCAGATGAGCGGCGCGGTGGAGACCGGCCCTCCGTCGACCCACCACCGCAGGGCGGTCTGGTCGTAGAACGCCCCGGTGTCACTCGTCATCTGGTCGCGGATCACCGCGCGCACGACATAGGGGCCGCTGGTGTCGAGGGTGTCGGGGAGCTGGAGGGTCTGAGGGAAGCTCGGCGGCGTCAGGTCGGGCGCCGTGCCGGTGTTGATATAGAGGCGGTTCCGGAACCCCCCGGACTCGCCCTGGGCGGTGACGATGTCGAGGTCCCCATCGCCGTCGAAGTCCCCGAGCTCGACATCGAGGCTCGAGTCCCCCACCGAGCTGATGAGGCCGGACATGAGCTGATAGCTCGCCCCGTTGTTCCGGAGGATCCGCTCCGGCCCGCCCCCGAGCGCCGCGATGATCACATCGAGGTCGCCGTCGCCGTCGTAGTCGAAGAACTTGCTGTCGTTGTCGTCGTTCGGCTGGTTGTTCGTGCCGGGGATCCAGACCGCGGTCTGATCGGTGAAGCCCCCGCTCCCGTCGTTGATGAAGATCGCCTCCCGCGAGGAGCTCGCCTGGGAGTTCGCGCCGAAGATGTCGAGGTCGCCATCGGCATCGAGGTCGCCGAGGTCGAAGCTGTAGGTCGCGGAGTTCGGCGGGAGGATCGTCGTCGTCTGGAAGTTTCCCGCGCCATCGTTGAAGTAGACCCGCGAGGTGTTCGCGCTGCGGTTCCCCGCGACGATGTCGAGGTCGAAGTCTCCATCGAGGTCACCGAAGGTGCAGTCCATCGGCTCGGAGAGGAGCGCGGGGTGGACCCGCGCCGCGGACTCGTTGGTGAAGAACCCGCTCCCGTCGTTGATGAGGAGCTGCGGCTGGCCGGACCCGAAGCGGGAGGAGCCGCCGCGCGTGAACCAGAGGTCGAGGTCGCCGTCATCATCGACATCCCCGAAGGAGCAGTGCGAGCTGGAGATCGAGAAGACCCCGAGGCGCGCCACCGACTCGTCCGCGAAGTTCCCGGCGCCGTCGTTGATGAGGAGGCGCTGCTGGGTGTTGAAGTCGTTCGCGACCGCGAGGTCGAGGTCCCCATCCCCATCCACATCGCCGAACTCCACATCCCGGCCGTACCCGAGGAGGGAGCCGAGGCGCGCGATCGACTCGTCGGCGAAGAAGCCGCTGCCGTCATTGATCATCAGCCGGACCCGCTCCTGGAGCTGGGCGCTCGAGAAGCCGCGGCCGTTGGCGAAGGCGATGTCGAGGTCTCCGTCTCCATCCACATCCGCGACGGAGCACTGGGAGGAGTACTCGTTCGAGTCCGGCAGCCGGGCGACGCTCTGGTCGCTGAAGAGCTGGGCCGGGAGCGGAGAGGCGAGCAGCAGGAGCAGGAGCGGGACGATGGCGCTCTCTCGTCGAAGCGGCATGGGCGGACCTCCGCGGTCACGATGGAAGAGGTGATCGGATCGATACGGGGGAGCCTTGGGCGGGAGGAGCCCGCCGCTCGGCGGTCCGGACGACGCGCCGAGTCTTCAATGATACCCGCTGGAGCCCCTCGATGATCCTCCCGAGTCGCCGAAGGAAGAGACCCTCCGCGCTCCGCCAACGCCTGACGCGGGACGGAGGCGCGGCTAAGATCCGACCCACGCGGGGAGGGACCCGCGGCGGGGAGGGGGCGCAGTGTCGGAGACCACCGAAGATCGGCGCTCGTCCGCGAGGGAGGGGAGGCGCCCCCTCATCGGGCTCCTGATCCTGCCCGGCCTCGGCTTCCTCCTCCTCATCATCCTGGGGATCTCCGTCGCACGGAACTCGACCGACGCCCCGGCCTTCCCCGACGCCGATCTGACCGCGCCGACCACCCCGGCCCTCCCCCGCGGCGAGAACGCCGCGCCCCTCCTCGAGGCCGCGCTCCGTCTCCTCTCCGGTCGAGAGCTCACCGAGACCCGGGTCGAGGGAGGAGTCCCCCTCGTCCTCGCGCTGCAGGAGTCCGGCTTCGAGAGCTTCGCGACGGAGGGACGCACCGCGGACGGGCGCCGCCCGGAGCGACTCCCCCACGAGTCCACCCTGCGGGAGCTGATGGCGGAGAGCGGCCCCTTCTTCCACGCGCTCGATGCAGCGGTGGAGCGAAACGGCTGTCGCGGGCGGCGAAAGGGGGCGATCGGCTCCCACTCCACTCAGGTCGCGCATCAGCTCCTCTCCCTCCGCGCCGATGTCTCCTTCGTCGATCGCGATGCCCCGGCGCTGCGGGCGGCGGACCGTGCGCTCCTCCTCCACGCGGGGCACGAGGTCGATGGCGCGCGCACCATCGCGGGGACCCTGGCGGGGCTCACCCTCCTCGACGGGGCGCTGGCGGCGATCGAGCACCATGTCCTCGCCGGAGACTACGCGGGAGCAGAGGAGGGACTCATCGCCCTCCTCGATCGCGTCGCGCCGGTCGCCTCCGCGCGGGAGGGAGCGGAGGCGATCCGCGGAGAGTACGCGGCGCTGCGCGAGCATGTGCTCGCCTTCGATGAGACCGAGACCGGCGGCTCCTACCGCCGCTACCTCTGGCAGCCGAACGAGACCCTCGCCGCGATGGGGAGCTTCTATCGCGCCGCCATCGAGGAGGGGGAGCGCACCGGGAGGGTCGTGGAGGCGACGCCGCCCCCCCGCCGCGGGGTCGTCGGGCGGATCCTCCATGGCAACGCCGCGGGGGAGGCGATCCTCGCGATCACCCCGGTCGCCGTGGACGGGCTCTACGCCGAGCTCGGGCGCGTGGACGCCGCGATCGCCGCCCTCCGCGCCCGCCTGATCGGCCGCCAGCCGTGACGAATCCGGGCGGGATGCGCCCCCCCGGGGCGCGGACGCCCCACACCCGGCGCCGTCGCAGGATGGCGATCGCGGCGGGGGCCCTCCTCGTCCTCCTCGGTGTCTGGGCCTTCGTGTTCTTCCGGGATGCGCCCCCGCCAGAGTACTCCGACCTCCGCCTCCCCCCTCCCGCGACCGTCCTGCCCGGGGAGAACGCCTCGCTCGCCTGGGATCGGGCTCCGCGCCTTGGAGATCCCCCCGGGCGACCCGCCGGGCTCTGGCAGTGGGCGGTCGCGGGAGGGCTCCCCACCGACGGCGGTCCCGACACCCCCCTGCGACGGCAGGGGCGCGCCTGGCTCGAGGAGAACCGGGAGGCGATCGAGGGGAAGGTCGCCACGATGGACCTCCCCGGCTTCTCCGGGGCCCACCGCAAGGGGGCGGTCCCGCCCGACCTGATCCGGGCGATCCATGTCCTCGAGACCGCGGCGGGAGTCGAGTGGGCGGAGGGGAGCCCGGCCACCGCCTGGCGCTGGCTCGAGGCGGCGAGCCGCTGGCACCGGGAGAACTTCGCGGCGCGGACCCTCACCCTGCCGCAGCTCCTCAGCCATCGGACCCACCCGCTCTCTCTGGTGCGGCTCCACTGGGCCCTCGCCGCCCCCGATGACCTCTCCCTCCTCCAGACCGCGCTGGAGGAGAGCGCCCGCTCCGAGCTGCCGGAGGAGTGGCGGAGACACCTGCTCCTCCTTCAGTTCGAGCAGCAGATCGAGGCGGTGGGTCGACCCCGGGATCTCCAGCGAAGAATGAAGGGCGCGAAGCTGCCGGGTTGGGTCGCCGCGCTCCACCGACCGCGCCGCTCCCAGCAGCTCCTCGTGGAGGGGACGCGACGCCTGATCGACGCCGCGGCGAACGGGGAGACGCGGCCGGAGGGCTACGCGGCGCGGGTCGATGCCTTCCTCCCCATCCGGTCCACCGGCGCCCGGCTGATGCACGCCATCACCGGGAACCTCGCGGGGGTGATCCTCGTCCGAGGCGGCCTGACCCCGCCGAGCGAGCTCGGCCACCCCAGGCGGCTCGCGGAGGCGGAGTTCTGCAGCGCCGCGCTGCGCACCGTCCTCGCGCTGCGGGTCCACCGCCTCCAGCATGGGACGTGGCCCGCGGACCTCGACGCGCTCGTCCCGCAGCTCCTCCCGGAACTGCCCCTCGACCCGGAGTCTCCGGAGCGGGCGCCGCTCCTCTACGACCGCGATCGAGGGCTCATCTTCGGAGTGGGAGAGAACGGTCGGGCCGATGGCGGAGCTCCCCCTCCGGGAACGACCAACCCCGTGGTGCTCGCGGGAGACGACCGGACGGTGCGCCTCCCCGGCTTCCTCCGGGACTGAGCCCCTCCCCGAGCCGACATCGCAGAAGCCCCTCGCCCCCCTCCGAGCCGGAGAGGAGCGAGGGGCTCCGAAGGTTCCGAACGGGGGGGGCTCAGCAGCCCGGGTAGCTCCCGCAGTCGAGGGCGTCGGTGTCGGTCCCGTCGAGCCCGCAGCCCGGGTAGGGAGCCGGCGGGGGGCTTCCCCCGGTGAAGAGGACGGCGAGCATGAAGACCGCGTCGGAGATGTCCATCCCGCCGTCGTCGTTGCCGTCGCAGGCGTCGAGACAGAGCGGGGTCGCCCCGCCGCTGAAGAGGACGCTGAGCAGGTAGACCGGATCACTGATGTCGGTGCCGGAGTCGCCGTTGCAGTCGGTCCGGCGGAACTCGGTGCCCGGGGAGCAGACGATCTCGCAGCACACCTCACCGGGGATCGGATCGCCGCACTCGTCGGTCGCGGTGATGCAGATCTGCTGGGGATCGATCGCCGCGGGGACGGAGAGCGAAGTGGCGGTGTCGGTGCCGATCAGGGTCTGGACCACGGCACCGTCGAGGGAGACCTGGAGCACCGAGTAGGTGCCGGACGGGGTCCAGCTCAGGTCGATCGTGCAGCCGAGGACCGGGTCGGAGACCGCCACGACGCAGTCGAGCGCGGTCGGCAGGCCGGCCGGGACGATCGCCGGGCAGTCCGCCGTGCAGCCGGAGTCGGTCGAGGCCTCGGTCCCGACGATCCCACGCACCTCGATGAGGGAGAGCGAGCCGGGGGTCGGGAGGGAGACGGAGGCGGAGGTCGCCGCGCCGGAGAGGGTCTGGGAGAGGACGCCGTCGATCCGCAGCTCGATCGCGGTGTAGATCGTCGGGTTCGTCCACGCGATCGCGAAGTCGCAGGTGCAGTTGTCGAGGAGGGTGCAGGTGACCCCGGTCGGCGGCGGGACGAGGAAGGTCACGGAGCCGTTGTCGACATCGGGGACGATGGTCACCCCGGTGCTGAAGGCGATCGCCACCGCCGGGCTGCCGAGGTCCGCCGCGAGGTTGAGGGGCGTCGTCGTCGCCGGGCTCGCCGCGGGGTCACTGGCGTAATCGAGGAGCACGGCCTCGAGGCCGGTGCCGATCGGCAGCGGCGAGTTGAAGGCGGCGAACTGGAAGACCGACGCCACGAAGAGGCCCGGGCCGTTCGCCGCGGCGAGGTCGGCGAAGAAGTAATCCGGGCCGGCCCCGCTGTTCACGAGCTGGAGATCCGCGCCGGGGTTCGCGGCGAGGGGGGTCAGGAGGCTCGCGACATGGCGCACCCCGAAGGTGAACCCGTAGATCTCCTGGGCGGTGTCGAAGGTCGCGGCGACGGTGAGCGAGTCTCCCGCGATCACCGCCTCATCCGAGAGGTGGATCGTGTTCTGGGCCTCGAGAGAGCCGCAGGCGCCGAGGGCGAGCGCGAGCAAGAGCGCCGGGATCGGCCCGGGGGCCTTCGGCATCGATCCTGAGTGGCGAAGAATCGAGCGCATGAGTCATCCTCCTCAAGGCTGGCGGTCCGCCCGATGCGGGAAGGGCGGAGTCTGCGGAAGAGAGGACCTCGCCCGGGCTCCCCGTCGGTGACGACGGAGAGAGCCGGAGGATCGACCATCCGCGTAGATGTTTCGAAACCGATTCCGGAGCGTGTTTCGAGCCCGTTCGTGGCGATGCGCGCCTTCGACTCCTCCAGAGCCGAGAAGATCCGCAGCCGCAGCCCTGAGAGCAGGGCATACACCCTTCAATTGAATCCACCGATCCGGCTCGGGGCAAGGGTGGACCTCCGAGAGAAGTGGGAATTCGTCCTCTCCGGGGGAAATCAGCGGCATCTCCCGGGAGTGGTCGGTTTCCTTGCTCCCGCGGGAGAGGTTCGCGATGATCCCGGGTCCGAAGCTCGCCCCCACGCCCGGGGTGAGGATCCTTCCCTCCAGCCCTGCCGACGGAGAGCCGATGAGCGACACCCCCTGGACCGAGTCGATGCCCGAGGAGCAGTTCGAGCGGATGCGAGCGATGCTCGCCGCCCCGAGCCCCATCGGGCTGGAAGCCGCGATGACGGAGGGAGTGATCGTCCCCTTCCTCGAGAAGCACTGCCCCGACTGGAAGATTCACCGCTTCCGCGGGAACGCCGGGATCGTGGTGGACTCGAAGCCGGATGACACCGATGCCTTCACCGTCATGGTGATCGGCCACGCCGACAAGATCCGCATGCAGGTGCGCAACATCGGCGAGGACGGGAAGATCTGGATCAACTCCGACTCCTTCCTCCCCGTCACCCTCATTGGCCACGAGACCCAGCTCTTCAGCGAGGACCCCGCCGCGCCGGGCTCCTACCGGATCATCGAGGGGGGAACCGTCGAGGCGATCGGCGCGATCCACTTCGCCGACGCCGCGGTCCGGGACGGCTCGCGCGGCCTGAAGCCGACGCAGCTCTACCTCGAGCTGCAGCTCCACGGGGAGGAGCGGAAGAAGCAGGTGGAGTCCCTCGGCATCCGCGCCGGCGACACGATCCTGCTGAAGCGCCCGATCCGGCGCGGCTTCGGCCCCGACAGCTTCTATGGCGCCTACCTCGACAACGGCCTCGGCTGCTTCGTCACCGCCGAGGTCGCGAAGCTCCTCGCCGAGGCGGGCGGACCGAAGAATGTCCGCTACCTCGGGGCCTTCGCCGCCTACGAGGAGATCGGCCGCTTCGGCAGCCGGGTCTTCGCCGGGGAGATGCGCCCCGATGTCGTCATCGGCGTGGATGTCGCCCACGACCTCGACGCCGCGCCCGGGGTCGGAGACCGCCGCTACACCCCGAACAAGATGGGCGCGGGGATGACCCTGCAGGTCGGCGCGATCGTCACGCCGGCCCTGAACGAGATCTTCCAGCAGGTCTGCACCGAGAAGGAGATCCCCTTCCAGATGACCCCGAGCGGACGCGACACCGGCACCGATGGCATGGCCGCGGTGCTCGCGAGCGTCGACGCCGCCGCGACCTCGATCGGCTTCCCGATCCGCAACATGCACACCATCTCGGAGAGCGCGCACACCGGGGATGTCCTCGCGAGCGTCCACGCGACGGTCGGCGTGATCCAGGAGATGGATGCGCGCAACGGCGGCGCGGGGATCACGGCGGATGACCTCCGGCGGGGCCACCCGCGCCTGGACTCCGCCGCCGCCATCGCCCATGGCGACGCCTGAGCCCGCCGAAGCTCCGGACGCATCGAGAGCGGGAGGAGACCCGACGAGGTCTCCTCCCGCTCTCTCTCTTCATGGCCGACTTGTCCCGATGTTCTGCTGTCCTGGCGATCCGGGCTCCTGACGGTCTGGGCTTCCCTCCTCAGGGCTGCATCGCCCCGGCGGCTCCCTCGCACGCGCCGCAGCTCTCCCACCCGCGATAGGACTCCGCGAACGGCCCCCCCTGCTCGAGGTAGCTGCGCAGGCGGGCGTTCCCCTTCTCTCGCAGGTCTCCGAGCCACTGGGTCCAGACCCGCTGCTCCTCCTCGTCGAGACGCAGGGAGCGGAGCCGGGCCTCGATGTACTGCCGGGTGAGGTGCTGCACCGCTCCGATCCGCACGGCGTGCTCCTCCGACCGGAGCTCCGCCCGAAACTCCTCGCTCCAGCCGCTCCCGAAGGTGTCGCGGGGAGCCTTCCGATGGGGGAAGGGCGCGCGCGCTCCGTAGACGGTGAGGGCGTCGACCGCCGGCATGCAGATCGGACAGGCATACACGTAGGAGAGGAGCCCCGCGCCGTTCTCGGCGGGGGCGGCGAGGAGGAGGGCATCCTCCGTGGAGACACCATCGCGATAGAGGCCCTCGAGGACGGCGAAGAAGATCATTCGCTGGACCTCCTCGTGGTCCTTGGGCACCGACCGCGGGGGGTCGACGGTCGCGGCCGGCCCGTCATCCCATCCCCGGGGGGCGAGCGCGGAGAGGGCGGGGGCGAGCAGCAGGAGCAGGAGGATGGGGATCGCGACGGAGACGAGGATCCGGTCGGACATCATCGGAGACACCACCTCTCGGTCAGGATCCGCAACGGTCGGGCGGGAACCGTGGACGAGGCGCTGGGGCCCCTCACTCCTCGGGGCTGAGGTCGGCGCTGGCGATGAAGTACTCGATGCGCTCGGCCAGCAGCCGCAGATGCCGCCGGGCGATCCGCTCTCGCGCGGCGAGCGCCTCTTCGGTCAGCGCGGAGAGCCCCGGCTCCTTCAGCCAGTCGATCTCCGCCTCTTCCTCATCGAACTCGATCCGAGCGCGGAGATCGAAGGCATCGAGGCGCGCGACCACGTTCCCCGGCTCCGCGCTCTCGATGACCCAGCCGTTGCGACGGAGGCCATCCCGGACCGCGCCGCTCGTCCGCTCGAGAGAAGAGGCGACCTGAAAGGGCTGCTCCCCGAGCGTCTCGGCGCCGTTGCAGCCCACGAGACCCGCGGCGGCCAGGGCGAGGAGTGAGAGGAGGAGATTGCGGATCACTCCACGGCACAGGATCGAAAGGGAGGAGAGGGGACTCATCGGGGCTCCATACGGGGTCGCGGGGGTGCAGGGGCGGTCAGGATACGGAGAACGCGCGAGGGAGCCACTCGATTCCAATCCGATGCAGGCTCCCTCCGCCGGCGGACCGGGCGGTCGATCCACCCCCTCGACTCGGAGCAGTTTTCGGGGTAAAACCACTCTTCGGCTCGGGACCCGTCCCCCGCACCTCGGAATCCTCTCCGCCGGGCCGACCGTCGATGAACACTGGCGCTCAGAACTCCCGGACACCGAACTCCCGGTCACCCGAGTTCCGACCCCATCGCCGACCGATCCCCTCGGGGGTCGGCCGCCGTTCGTAGTTTCCGCGTATCGAGCTCGATGTTCCCGAGGCTCACTCGCTCCGTGACGGCTGGATGCGCGCTCCTTCGATCAGGGGGCATCATGTTCCACGATCTCGTCATCACCGGTCTCGGACGGGTCGGCCCTCACGGGCTCGGCCGCGCCGGCCTCAAGCGCGCCCTGCGCGAGGGCCTCCCGCTGCCGACCCAACGCTGCCTGGCCTCCGAGGACGCGCCCATCTCCTCCCCCTCGATCCCCGACTTCGTCGGGCGCGTGGCAGGGAAGGAGACCCACGAGAGCCAGGTCGCCGTCCTCGAGGATCCCCTCACCCGAGCGGAGACTCTGGTCCGCGAGGCCGCGCGCGCCGCCCGACGGGAGGCCGGCCTCGATGGGGAGGAGCTGCGAGGTGAGCTCTGGATCGCCATCTCCCTCGGCTCCCCCCAGCGCCGCCTGCAGCGGGCGGCGGAGCGCGACCCGGAGCTGTGGACGCGGTGGCTCACCATCGCCGGCGCGGAGCGGCTCGGCGGCACCGTCTCGGCGCGCGAGGCGAGCGGGCTCATCGCCCTCTCCGAGGCGGGCAAGGCGATCGAGGAGGGGCGCACCGACCGAGCGATCGTCATCGAGGTCGACAGCATCACCCCCCGGATCCTCCGCGCCCATCGGCGCCTGCGCGCCCTCGCCCCGGGTGTCGGAGACCTGCCGCCGATCGCCCGCCCCTTCGACCGCCTCCGCCGCGGCGCCGTGCTCTCCGAGGGAGCGACCGCGGTGATCCTCGAGCGTGCGTCGGAAGCCACCGCGCGCGACGCGCGCATCCGAAGCCGGGTGAGGACCCACTTCATCCAGCACGACGAGAGCGCCACCCCCTACGGGTACGGCACCGACCCCCGCGCCCTCGGCTTCACCCTCGCCGCCTCCCTCCACCGGGAAGGGATCGACCCGCGCACCATCGAGGGGATCGTCTGCGGCGCCCGCGGCTCGGTGCCGGCGGACGCTCAGGAGGCGGGGTGGATCCAGGGTCTTTACGGCGATCAGCCGCACCCCCCCGTCTTCGCTCCGATCGGGACGACCGGGCTCGGGGGTGGAGGTCTTCTCGCGGCGGCGTGCCTCGCCGCGGAGGGGGCGCCGATCGGAGGGAGCGCCGGCTTCGCGGAGCGCGACCCCAACCTGCCGATCCGTCCCCATCCCTCGGCGGTCTCTCCCACTCCGGGGCGGATCCTCGTCTCGACGATCGCCACCGGCGGCACCGGCGCCTGGCTCGTCCTCGATCCTCGCTAGGGGAGCCTCTTCCCGAGAGGAGAGGTCGGCGGCTATTCGGCGGCGATCCGCTCGACCGGGTGGGCGGCGGGGTCGTTCCAGAAGGTCTTCGGGCAGTTCGGGCAGCAGAAGCCGATCACCTCATCGCCGTGAACGATGCGAAACGCCGGGTCGACCGGCGTGCCGCTCACCGGGCAGACCGCGTTCACCGCCGGCAGCTTCGTCTCCACCGGCGGCTTCCCGAAGACGAACTCCGCCTCCACCTCGACCGCCGGGGGCGGCGTCACCTCGCCCCGGTTCACGATGAGGTCCGCGCGCTCCGCCAGGGAGGACGCGACCTCCTCCGGCAGCTCCACCCCCCACAGATGGACCTCGCGGAGGCTGTCGATCGCGCACACCTTCTCGAGCGCCTTCTCGTCGAGGGTCGCGCCGATGAGGAGCAGCTCCTCCAGCCCGCCCCCCCGGGCGGCGGCGTTGAGCCCCTTGCGATCGACCCCCGCCCGCGTGAGATCGAGCACCTGCAGTCGCGGCCACGGCCCCGCCTTCGCGAGGATCCGCCCCGCCTCCGGCACCCCGCGCAGACTCAGCTCCCCGACGCTCGCGGCGGCGGGGGCGATGAGGTCGATGAGCTGCTCGGTGGGGAGCGCCGCCACCGCGCCCGCGTCGATGTAGAGCAGCCCCTGGTCCGGGTCGATCACCTCCACGTGGACGTGCGCCGCGTGGAGCGCGTCTCGGGCCTCCGGCTCGAGCGCGGGGGCCGGCTTCGACTGCGACCTCCGTCCCTGCGCGACGGCGCCCCGCCCCGGCGCGGCGGCGGTGAAGGAGGCCCCGGCGTCGATCCACGCGACGAGGGCCGCCCGGGCGGCGGCGGAGAGCTGCGGTTTTCCCTCGGGGGGCATGTGATCGAGGTCATCCTCGGGGGAGAGGATCCGGGTGCGCATCGAGAGGGGATCATCCGCGACGAAGATCGAGCCCCCCGAGCCCCCCGCCGCGATCGCGTCGGGCGTGTGGAGGCGCAGCCCCCCCTTCGCCTTCGTCTCCCCGTGGCAGCTCACGCAGCTCTCGCCGAGGATCGGCGCGATCTCCGCCGCGTACCAGCTCTCCCCGCCTCCCGGCCCCGCGAGGGGGAGCGAGCAGCCGAGGAGCGCGATGAGGGCGAGCAGGGGCAGCAGCGGGCGGATCATGCGATGAGCTCCGGTCGGACCTTGCCGAAGACATCGGTCAGGCGGTGGTCGCGGCCCGCGAGCCGATAGGTGAGGCGCTCGTGATCGAGCCCCAGCAGGTGCAGCAGGGTCGCGTGCAGGTCGTGCACGCTGACCGGGTTGTCGAGGATGTTGTAGGAGTAGTCGTCGGTCTTCCCGACCGAGACTCCCGGCTTGATCCCGCCCCCCGCGAGCCAGATGGTGAAGCAGCGCGGGTGGTGATCGCGTCCGTAGTTCGTCGAGGTGAGCGCGCCCTGGCTGTAGACGGTGCGCCCGAACTCCCCGGCCCAGATGACGATGGTGTCGTCGAGAAGCCCGCGTCGCTTCAGGTCCTTCACGAGGGCGGCCTGCGGCTGGTCGACCGCCTTCGACTGCAGGCGGATCTCCCCCGGCAGGTTGCCGTGGGCATCCCACCCCCGCATGTAGAGCTGCACGAAGCGCACGCCGCGCTCGGAGAGGCGGCGAGCGAGGAGGCAGTTCGACGCGAAGGTCCCCGGCTTGCGGACCTCCGGCCCGTACATCTCGAGGGTCTCCTCGTCCTCATCGCTGATGTCGACGAGGTCGGGGACCGAGGCCTGCATCCGGTAGGCGAGCTCGTACTGGGTGATCCGCGCCTGCACCTCGGGGTCGAGGGTGCGCGCCATCTCCTTCTCGTTCATCGCGCCGATGAGGTCGAGCATCCGACGGCGGTCGGTGCGCTCCACCCCGGGGGGGTCGTTCAGATAGAGGACCGGCGCCCCCGAGCTGCGGAGCTGACACCCCTGGTGCTCGCTCGGGAGGAAGCCGCTCCCCCAGAAGCGCGCGGAGAGCGCCTGCATGTTCCCGAACCCCTGGGTGATGAGCACCACGAACGCCGGCAGGTTGGCGTTCACGTTCCCCAGCCCGTAGCTCGCCCACGCCCCGAAGGCGGGGCGCCCCGGCTGCTGGGTGCCGGTCTGGAAGAAGGTGATCCCCGGCTCGTGGTTGATCGCCTCGGTGTGCATCGAATGGATGAAGCAGAGGTCCTTGGCGATCGCCCCGGTGTGCGGCATCAGCTCGCTGATCCACACGCCATCCTCGTTGTTCGCGTAGCGGCTGAAGCGGAAGAGGGAGGGCGCGACCGGGAAGCGCGACTGGCCGCTCGTCATCCCCGTGAGGCGCTGCCCGTCGCGGACCGAGTCGGGGAGGTCCTGATCGAAGCGCTTCCGCAGCTGCGGCTTGTAGTCCCACAGGTCGAGCTGGCTCGGGGCCCCCTCCATGTGCATGCAAATGACGCGCTTCGCCTTCGGGCGGTAGTGCACCCCGGTGGACGAGGCCGCGCTCGCCGGGCTCGCCGCGAGGAGCTCGGAGAGGGCGGAGAAGCCGAGAGCGCCGACCGCCCCGGTCGCGCAGCGACCGAAGAAGCGACGGCGGGTCAGGTCCATGTAGTGGCGTTCGATGGGGTCCATCGGGCTCGACTCCCTCGTCTTCAGTCCTGCGTGATCGTCTCGTGGAGGTTGAGGACCGCGCTCGCGAGCAGGGTCCACGCGGCGAGCTCCTCGGCGGCGAAGTCGGGGCTCATCGGCGCCTCCCCCACCGCGAGGAGCGCCGTCGCATCCTCGGGGGCGGCGGCGTAGCGGGCGCGGAACTCCGCGAGGGCGGCGCCCAGCAGCGCGAGCTCCTCCTCCCCCGGGACCCGTCCGGTGCAGCGTCGCATCAGCGTGGTGATCCGCTCCGCATCGGTCGCCCCGTCGCGCAGGGTGCGCTCGGCGAGGATCCGCGCCGCCTCGACGAACTGCTCGTCGTTCCAGAGCACGAGCGCCTGCAGCGGGGTGTTCGTCGTCGTCCGACGGATGACGCACGCCTCGCGGGTCGGGGCGTCGAGGGTCAGGAGCGAGGGCGGCGGCGCGGCCCGCTTCCAGTAGGTGTAGAGGCTGCGCCGCCAGAGCGCCTCCCCCTCCCCCCGCTCGAAGATCCGGGTGTTCGAAGCGAGCATCGCCACCTCGCGCCAGAGCCCCGGCGGCTGGTACGGCTTCACCGACGGCCCCCCGAACTCCTCGACGAGGAGCCCCGAGGTGTAGAGCGCGGTGTCGCGGATCTGCTCCGCCGTGAGTCGGTGCCGGGGGAAGTGACCGAGGAGCCGATTGTCAGGGTCGAGGTCCGCCAGCTCGGGGCGCACCCGCGACTGCTGACGGTAGGTGCTGCTCGTGAGGAGGCTTCGGATCAGCCCCTTCCAGTCCCACCCCCCCTCGCGGAACTCGACGGCGAGCCAGTCGAGCAGCTCGGGGTGGGAGGGCCACTCTCCCTGGAGGCCGAGGTCCTCGGCGGTGCGGACGAGGCCGGTGCCGAAGAGCATCTGCCAGCAGCGATTCACCGCCACCCGCGCGACGAGGGGGTTCTCCGGGGCGACCATCCACTGGGCGAGCCCGAGGCGATTCCGCGGCGCGCCCTCGGGGAGGCGCCCCAGGACGGCGGGGACTGCCGCCTCCACCTTCCGCTCCTTGTCGGGCTGGTCGTACTGCCCGCGCATCAGCACAAACGTGTCGCGCGGGGTCTCGAGGTCCTTCATCACCATCGTCCGGGCGATCGCATCCCGGACCTGCCCCTCGCTCTCCCGCACCGAGGCGAGGGCGATCTCCGCCGCGCGGTACGAGGGGGAGACGCGACGGCGGTACTCCGCCTCGAAGCGCTTCTCCTGCTCGGGCCCGAGCGCCTCGAGCGGCATCAGCGCCGCGGCGATCTCTCCGACGAGGACCCCCTCGGCGTGCTTCGCCTCGAAGGCGTAGGCGGTGATCCCGCCGGTGTTCACGATCTTCAGGATCAGGCTGTTCGGCCCCGGCTTCAGCGGCACCGCCACCTGCGACTGCCCGAGGGCGGCGCCGCGGTCGACCTTCTCGCCGGCGATCTCCTCGCCGTTCACGAAGAGGCGGTAGCCGTCGTCGCTGCCGAGGGCGACATCGAGGGTACGCGCGTCCGGGGAGAAGATCGTCCGCCCGAGGTAGCTCGAGCCGATCCCCCCCTTCAGCCGCACCACCGCGTCATCGCGCAGGGAGCCATCGAAGGCGAACGCGCGCCCCTCCGCAAACGGCTCGGTCGTCACCGCGGTGAGGCTCTCCGGGCCGTGGACATCGTCGTAGGCCACGTTGCGGTTCGCCGACTTGTACGGTCCGGCCACGTGCCAGCGCCCGAGGTGCGGCGGCAGCGCGGCGATCCCCGCATCCGTGATCGGGGAGACGCGCACGCGGACCCGGGCGAGAGAGTGCCGGGCGTACACGGACTGGTGCTCGATCCCGACCATCAGCTCCGTGCCCCCCTCTTCGCCGAAGGGGAGCTCGGTGAGGAGGCAGAGCATCCGCTGGCCCGCGACCTGGTGCCCGTTCGCGGCCCAGCCGAGGGTCTTGTCGTCGCGGATGGCGTTCGTGATGTCGTAGTCGAGGTTGCTCTGGGAGTGATCGGCCCACGCCCAGCGCAGCGGGACATCGACGAAATCCCCGGTCGACCCGGCAGGGCGCACTCCGAGGGTGATCCGCGAGACCACGACATTGTGATGGTCCGCCCGCCCGACGCTGCTCCCCCGCGCCGGGTCCTTCAGCGCCTCGATGAGGAGAAGGCGCTGGCCGACCGCGCTCGTCTTCAGGTGCAACTGATAGTCCTCATGCTCCGGGTGCGGTCCGCGGGCGATGAGGGAGAGGTCCTCCTGCGGCTCGAGGGTGACCCGCGCATCGGTCGAGCGCGCCTCGATCAGCTCCGGGATCGTCCACGCGATCCCCGCCTCCTCCTTCGCGGTGACGGTGAACGCGCGGCGCTCCTCCGCCTCCTCGGGGGGCACGCTCTCCATCTCCTCCTGGAGCGCCTTCGCCTGGGCCGCGAGCTCCTCGAGGGATGTCTCCTGCTCCTCGGTCGGCACCTCGATGAAGGGCTCGAGGGCGCGGTTCGGGTTCGGGGACTGTCCGTAGAGCCCCGGCTCCTCGACCGAGTTGAAGAAGGCGAAGAGCTGGTAGTACTCCTCCTGGGAGATCGGGTCGTACTTGTGGTCATGGCAGCGGGCGCATCCGGCGGTGAGCCCGAGGAAGACCGCGGAGGTGGTGTCGACGCGGTCGACCGCGTACTCGACGAGCGCCTCCGCCGCGATCGAGCCCCCCTCGTCGGTGGTGACGTGGTTCCGGTTGAAGCCGCTCGCGATCACCTGCTCGGTCGTCGCCTCCGGCAGCAGGTCCCCGGCGATCTGCTCGACGATGAAGCGGTCGTAGGGGAGGTTGTCGCGCAGCGACTTCATCACCCAGTCGCGCCACAGCCAGATCTGCCGCCCCGCATCCATGTGGATCCCGGAGGTGTCCCCGTAGCGGGAGGCATCGAGCCACGAGGTCGCCCAGTGCTCGGCGAAGCGGGAGACGTAGGGCTCCTCCCCGAGGAGGCGGTCCACTTCGCGCTCGTAGGCCTCGGTGGCGTTGGCGTGGGAGTCGGCGAGGAACCGATCGATCTCCTCCGGGGTCGGCGGCAGGCCGGTCACATCGAGGTAGAGGCGCCGCACCAGCTCGAGCGGCGTGGCCGGCGGCGAGGGGCGGACCCCCTGGCGTTCGAGGGCGGCGAGCACGAAGTCGTCGACCTCGCTCCGCCCCCACGCCGCGTCGCGCACCGCGGGAACCGTCCCGCGCTCCGGCGGCACCCACGCCCAGTGCTCCTCGTACTCCGCCCCGGACTCGATCCAGCTCCGGATCCGCCCCTTCTCCTCATCGGTGAGGGCGCGGCGGTTCGTCGCCACCGGCGGCATCCGATCCGCCCCGTGGTCGGTCGTGATCCGCAGCCACAGCTCGCTCCCCTCGACATCCCCGGGAACGATCGCGGCGTACCCGCCTCGGTCGGCGATCGCCTCCTCCCGCAGATCGAGGCGTAGGTCCGCCTTCCGCGTCGAGACATCGGGCCCGTGGCACTCGAAGCAGTGGTTCGAGAGGATCGGCCGGATGTGCTCCCCGAAGCGCACCTCCTCCGCTCCCGACGCCGGCCGCTCGACCAGCGGCGACGCTGGAGCGGGAGGGTCGAGCGCGGCAAGCGGATGAAGCGGGGGATGGGGGAAGGGATCGGCCAGGACAGCCGGCAAGGAAGCGATGACAGGCAAGAGGAGCGCCACGCCGAGAAGGGCGGGCACCCGGCAGCTCCGGATCTCCAAGGGGGCCTCCGTATCTGCCGAAATCGTAGGGGAGAACGGCGGTCGGGGGAAGGGTGGGGTGCCCTGCGACCGTGCCGAATTGGCCATCGACCGATGCGCCGGGCCGTACGTTTGCGCGGAAAGCGAGGACCCTGAGGAACAGACAATGCCCTCGCCTTGTGTCAGACCCTCGAGACCCTCGTCGTATTGCTGAAGGTGGGATCCGATCACTGACAGACTCGAACCACGGGCAACGAGAAGACCCGCTCATTCACAACCGCCACGCCCGGACTAGGAGAAGTTCCTCAGCCATTCCTGAGCAAGCGCCTCCGTGAGCGTGGAAAGGGAATCGCCCCCCTTGCCCGACCCACCAGTCAGTGGGGCCAACCCGGCGTGCTACAGAGGAAAGACGCCGCCAACTCTCGGAAGACGCGCAGCCTGCGGCCAACAGGCGTCGGTCTGATTGCACCAGGAGGCGAAATCGCATGGTTTCAGCCGAGTTCTGCACCTATGACGGAGATCCGTATGAATGCCCTGCGGGGCGAGTTCCAAGAATCCAGCCTTGAACTCCTGCGCTGGCACGGAAGAGAACTTGGCTGCCTCGCATCATGAAGCCGTCGCCGGCAACGCGCTCGCGAAGCTGGACGATCTCCGGCGCCTGAGCCATGGGAATCGGTGCGCCCTGAAAGGCAGAAGCTGGAAAGGTGAGCCGCCTGAGGCGAATCGGCTGGCGGGCATGGCGCTGCCTTCCACCCGGAGCTAGCAGACGGGGATCGGCTGAAGCGGGAGGCGGAGGCCGGTCCTCAAGCCCCCACCCCTTCCCCGCATCCCGTCCACTCCGTCAACCGCCCCACCACCTCCGGATCCCCCAGCACGATCAGCAGGTCCCCCGACTCCAGCGGGTCGTCGGCGATCGGGCGGATCTCCATCTCTCCGCCCGGCTTCTGGATCGCCACGAAGACTACGTGGGGCTCGCGCTCGCCGAGGAGGCGGGTGGTGAGGCCGATGGCGGGGGAGCCCTCCTCGATCGGGACGGAGATGAGGCGGAAGCGGCTCTCGGCGTCGTGGCTGGCGCGGAGGAAGCGGCTGACATGGGGGCGGACGAGGGAGCAGGCGAGCTCGCGGCCGCTGTCGAGGGCCGGGGCGATGACGTGGGAGGCGCCCGCACGCTGGAGCTTGCGGATCGACTCCTGCTGGTTTGCGCGGCTCACCACCAGGATCTCCGAGTTCAGCTCCCGGGAGGTGAGGCAGATCATGATGTTCTCCGCGTCCGAGTCGGTCGCGCAGATGACCCCCCGCGCGCGCTCGATCCCCGCATTGCGCAGAGCATCGTCATCGGTGGCGCAGCCGAGGATGAACGGGACATTGTTCTCTCGACACCAGTCGAGATGGTGGGTGTCGACATCGATCACCACGATGTCGTGCCCCTCCTCACGGAGCTTCTCCCCCGCCGCCCGGCCGCAGCGCCCCGCGCCGCAGACGATGGAGTGACCCGAGAGCATGTCCGCGCGCTTCTGCATGCGAAATCTCCAATCGAGCTGGTAGGCGATCGCGGCCTGCACCAACTGCCCGAAGGCGTAGGTGGTGGTGGCGATGCCGAGCACCAGGATGACCGTCGTGAACTTCTGGCCCTCCTCGGAGAGCCCCATGTCGCCGTAGCCGACGGTGGTGATCGTGATCAGGGTGAAGTAGAGAGACTGCCAGCCGGTCCACCCCTCGATGAGGGAGAGGCCGATGGTGCCGAAGAGGAGCACGGAGAGGATCGCCAGG
>Ga0181578_10002182_pt1 | contig 18561 bp, 6 predicted proteins | sample 071ome_21_FD_148659 | JGI IMG/M metagenome (GOLD analysis project Ga0181578, IMG submission 148659) | Coastal salt marsh microbial communities from the Groves Creek Marsh, Skidaway Island, Georgia - 071401CT metaG (spades assembly) | ecosystem: Environmental > Aquatic > Marine > Intertidal zone... | reverse complement strand
TGCAGCGCGGCGATTTCAGCGCCGGCACCGTGACCCCGACTGCCGGAGTGATCGGCTCGTACCGGGTACCCGATCTCCCCACACCGGCCACCTACCTCGTGACGTTCGCGGGCGAGGGCTTCTCATCGGAGACCCTGGCGGTGCGCCTCGGACCAGGAGAGGCCAACACCGGTCTCGATGTTGCGCTCACACCGGCGACAGGCACGGTGTCGGGCGTGGTACGTGCCGCCGATGGCACCTTGCTCGGTGGGGCTGTGGTGCAGATCGCCGGCGGCGATGTGGCGGTGGAGACCACCACGTTCACCTCAGGTGAGATCGGTGGGTACCGCATTGGCGAACTGCCGATGCCGGGCATCTATACCGTCACCGTGTCGTTGGAGGGGTATGGCGCAGAGACCCTGCGGGTCGATGTGGATCCGTCCGCTCCAACCGTCGTCGCCGATGTGACGCTCACCGAGAACCTCGGCCGAGTATCAGGTGTTGTCGTGGATGGTGCGGGCACGGCGGTGGAGGCGGCCACCGTCACATTGTCCGATGGGGCGGTGTCGCGTCAGACGACCACTGCATCAGCACCGGTGGCGGCCATCGGCCGGTTCAGCATCGAAGCTCTCGAACCAGGTGCCTACACGGTGACGGTGACACGGCCGACGTTCAGCGATCGCACGGTCCTAGTCGAGGTCAGCGAGGGTGCGGTGAGTGATCTGCGTGTGGAACTCGAGGCGGCGCCATGAGCGGAGCGGACACCACCTCAGGCGCGCCGCGCTCCAATGTCGGCGATGATCGACTGCGGCTCGACATTGCCCCTGCACGGGTTGAATTAAATGTCGGGGAGCAGGCCGAGATCACCGTTGAGGTGACGAATACCTCCGACACGATCCGGATGTTCCAGGTGGACGTTCTCGGTGTGGACCGTTCCGATGTCATCATCACCGCTCCGGTTCTGCAGTTGTTCCCAGAGGAGCGGGGATCGTCGGTGCTGTATGTGTCGTTGCCGGCGTCGTATCCGGCCGGTCCGCATCGACTCGGGGTTCGGATCTCCGAACCCGGTGTCACATCCGTGCCCGATGTGGTGGGTGAATTCGATGTGGTTGCCCCGGCAATGCCGGCACTGGAGGTCACCGCCGACCCGTCCACCTCCACCGGCGGTTCCTCGACAACGTTCATTGCGACGTTGGTCAACACCGGAAACACCACCATCGATGCCGGGGTGTCGGTGACCGACGCTGAACGGGTGGTGACCGCCGAGGTATCCCCCGAGGTGGTCTCGTTGCCACCTGGTGCCCGCGGCACGGTGCAACTCGACGTATCCGGCCCACGACCCTGGTTCGGCATGCCGGTGATTCGCACGGTGGAGATCACCGCGCACACACCACCGGAGATGCCGCGCTTGCCCGACGAACCTGATGCATCGTCGTTCACCGCGGTGGCCTTTGCTCAACGTCCGCGCCTGTCACGGCGTGCGGTGTCGATCGCGGGACTGCTGATCGCTGTGACCGTGTTCGCTCTGGTGATCAATGCGTCGTTTGCGTCCGTCGCCGATTTGTCGAAAGCGAACGAGGCATTGCTGAAACAGAGCCTCGGCGGTGATGAAGTGGCCGGCGAGCGTGCTGACCCAGGTGCAATCGGTGGGTCGGTGAGTGCGACCACCGGCGGTGGCATCGATGGCGCGACGGTGGAGATCTACGAGGATTCGACATCGGCGGTTGTCCCTGTGGCGTCGACCGTGACCGATGCCGATGGCGTGTATTCGTTCGGGTCGTTGCCGGCGGGGGTGTACCGGGTGAGGTTCACCGCGGCTGGCTTTGGAGAATTGTGGTACCCCGATGGCGGGTCGATCGCCGATGCGTTCCCGATCGACCTGGGCACGGGGTCCACGACCGACGCCGTCGACATTGAACTCACCGGCCAGATGGGTGCGGTAGCGGGCCGCGTGATCGGGGAGGACCCGACCGGCGCCATCGTGGCGGTGGAGATCCCCTCCGACACGATCGAGGGAAGCGATGAGGCAGGGGTGGCAACCGTTGTGGCCGCTGTGGAGATCGATGCCACCGGCACCTTCGAACTCGGTCAATTACCCACTCCATCGGTGTACCAACTGGTGGTGGCCAAAGAAGGCTATGCAACCGAGACGCTGCGCTTGGATCTGTCGGCCGGCGAATCGGTGCGTGGACTGGAGGTTCTGCTGCGCCGTGGTGATGGGCGGATCACCGGCACGGTGGTCGATGCCACGGGCACGCCGGTGCCCGGCGTCGACCTCTCGGCATCGGATGGCATCACCACGTTCACCACGCGCACGCTGAGTGGGGCATCGGCCGGCACGTTCGAGTTCCGCGATCTGACCACGCCGGTGACACTCACATTGGCTGCCGAACCAGAGGGATACAGCCCGCAGTCGGTGACTCTCACCCTCGCCGATGGTCAACAGATCAATGATCTGCGCATTGTGCTTGCCGCATCGACGGGGTCGTTGGCGGGAACTGTGTCGGCTCTGAACGAAGCTGGAACGGCCTCCTCGCCACTCGGTGGGGTCACGGTGCGAGCCGTTGGTGGGGAGGCAGACGCCTCAACACGCACACTGAGTATCGGCGATGTGGGTGCCTGGCGGCTCGACGGGTTGCCGGTGCCAGGCGACTACACGGTGACGTTCAGCGGTGAGGGCTTGCAGACCCAGGCGGTAGCTGTTTCGCTGCCGGTCGGCGCGGGAGCCGACCGCAGTGGTGTTGATGTGATTCTGTCGCCGTCGCTGGCGAGCATGTCGGGATCGGTCGTGGAGATCGGTGGCTCGGAAATCGGCGGTGTTACGGTCGATTTGGCCTCGTCATCGGTGACACGCTCGACGATCACCGCCGATGTGCCCGCAGGGCAGTTCCGCTTCGACAACCTTCCACCTGGTTCGTACACCCTGTCGTTTTCGCGTGTGGGCTCCAGCCCGCAGACGCTGTTGGTCGACGTGACCGCCGGTCCTCCGGTCACCATCGGGCCGGTGGAGATCGAGGCGCAGGCGCGCATCACCGGGGAGGTCAAGCGTGCGGGGGTCCCGACCGCCGATGTCGGGGTGCAGGCCTACCGCCTCGCCGATTACCCGTCGACGGCGGCCGCCACCACGCTGACGGCGGCTGACGGGTCGTTCACCATCATCGGCGTTGATGCCCCCGAGACGTATGTGATCGAGTTCCGGGTGCCCGCGGGTGGCCCGGTGGCGGAGAGTCGCACCGTGTTCTTACCCGCGGGTCAGACCCTTCCTATGGGTGTGGTCGAGCTGTGAGCGCGCCGTTGTCGAGTTCATGTGCCGCTGTTGGGCATGGCTGCCTACGGTGCGGTGAGGTTCTGCCATGAGAATGTCGTTGCATCCCGACCTGAGCGAGATCTCCCCAGGTGATGAGGTCGAACTGCAGATCACGGTGGCCAATGACGCCACCACCGAGGTCACGCCGATCATCGATGTGCAGGGCCTTGATGCCGATTTGTGGGCGTTGGCGAACCCGATACCGGTGATCGCACCCGGTGCGGTGGGGCGCACATCTCTGCGGGTCCGACTGCCCGATGACTCCCCGCCGGGTGACCGCACCGTGGCGGTGACGGCACGCGCACCCGGTGCCGATGCGGGAGCATCCGCGGTCACGGTTCTGCGGGTGGGCACCAACTATTCGTTGGCGGTTGAAACCGATCCATCATCAGTGACTGGGCGGTCGGGCGGGCGTCTGAACACGGTGGTCCGGAATCTGGGCGATGAAGATCTTGATGTCACGATGTCGGGTCGTTCCGAGGGTGCTGAAGTGGAGATGCGCCCGGCGACCTTCACGCTGCCAGCCGGGAAGGGTGCTCGCCTCGGGGCTGTGATCACACCGCTCAAACGGTCGTGGTTCTCCGAGCGGCGCCACGGCGTGGTGATCGAGGCGCGGTCGGGTTCAGTGCCGTCGTCGACGACGGCGATGTTCGTCCAACGCCCGACGGTGCCGCCGCTGTTGTTGCGCATCACCGCGGTGGTTCTGGCCTTGGCGGTGTGGGCCTCGGTGTCGTTTGTTCTGTTCGACCGCATCTCAGGCGACCCTGAAGTGGCTGCTCCGGTCGACACGGTCGTCGACGGTGGTGATGCGGGGCCTCCCGCCGATGTGGTTCTTGCCGGTGCGGCAACCGACGAAGATGATGCTGGTGTAACGCCGCCGGTTGTCATTGCCGGCACGGTTGAGGGCCCACGCGAGCCCAGCGGATCATCGGTGCTGGTTGAGCGGGTGTCATTTGGTGATGAGGGAACCACTGGCGGGTCAACCGGGAAGATCGCTGCGGGAACACCGGTGGCATTCTCCTCAGGAACGGTCTTGGAGAAGATCTCGGCAACCACCGATGAGGGAGGGCGTTTCCGGGTGGGCTCGGGCCTCATCGCCGACGCCTTTTATCGGGTCACGGTGTCGCGTGCCGGCTTTGACCTGACCTCTCAGGTGGTGACCACCGGTGGTGGCAATACCGAGATCGATCTCGCGATCACGCTTGTGCCCGGACGGGGTCAGATGACCGGTCGGGTCACCGGCCTTGTCGACACCGTTGCCGAGATCGTGGCCACACAGGGAACCGTGACCTATCGCACGACAACGGCCTCGGAGGGTGATGGGGTCGGCACCTGGCAGATCGATGGCCTCGCGACCCCGGCGACCTATCTGGTGACGATCATCGCCGACGGGCACGCCTCTCAGCAGCTGACGGTGGAGGTGGGTGGCGGTGCCGCGGTAAGTGGCGTCGACGCCACCATGGAGCGGGATCGAGGAACGATCCGTGGCGCGATCACGTACCGCGACGATGGAGTTGGTGCGGTCACTGTTGCCCTTGATGGCGACGTCAGCCGAACGACGACCACGCTCACCGTGGGCGACGTGGCGGGTTCATTCGATTTCCCGAATCTGCCCTATGGCACCTATTTGCTGACGTTCTCGAAAGATGGTTGGTTGACCCAGAGCCGTGAGGTCACGGTGGCGAGCGGTGACGTCGCTGTCGATGTGAGTGACCTTTTGCCATCCACCGCAACGATCACGGGTGCGGTGTTACAGCAGGTGTCGTCCGGAAGTTGCGCTTACCCCGACCCGACCGCCACCGGTGTCGAGGTCGGCGTGGGAAGCTGTGGTGGTGTCGGCGTCAGCGTGATCGGCGAGAACGGCACATGGCGCACCACCACTCGCACCGGTGATGGAAAATTCCACCTGTCGGGAATCCCTGCCGGTGAATACACCGTTGAGTTCGAACGCTACGGCTATCGGCCCGAGTTCTACCGAGTGACTGTTGGTCCGGGTGACACCTTGACCTTGCCTGATGACGCCACTTATGACGTTGAAATGGCGGCCTACCGCGGCCCGTCGGATCGGCCGTTGCAGCCACTCAACGAATCATCGATAACCCTGACGCTGATCGAGCCCGTTGCGCTTGACGAGGCCATCGTGACGGGCACTTTGCGTAAAATCGACAATCAGAACACCGCATTTGACGAACTCGTTGGTGTCGATGGAAAAAAGTTGTTTACGAAGTGGTCAGAGGGATGTCGGGATGATCACCTAACGGTTGAGGTCAACCCGACGCAAAACAACGTGGTGTGTACCCTTACCCCGGGAGGGGGGTTCAAACTCGAGGGCGTAGCACCAGGAGCAGTGAACCTTACGTTGACAGCGCCCGGCTTCGGAAGCAACTCGGTAACGCTGCAGGTGTCAGCCGATGGTGAAACGCCGGCGGGTTTGATTCTGATGACGCCGGGGGCGTCGCTCAGCATGAACGTGACGGGAAGCGGTGATATCCCGATTGAGGGCGCGTCGGTATTCATCACTCCGTCAGCGAACTCGCAACAGGGTTCGATTCTTGATGCGCCGGGTTCAACGAGTTGCACCGTGGTTCGCGACAACGACAACGACATTTGGCAAAAAGCCACTTCCGAACCCAGTCCTACACAGCAGACCAAGAGTGGTATCTGCGTCGACACAGACTTCTCAGGTGATGCGACATTTGAGGATGCGTTCGGGTCCGGAACATTCGATGTCATTGTTCCGGTTAATGACGCTGACCCCTCTGACGCCACCAAGCTGGCCGGCATTGTCCCTCTCGATCATCAACAATTGACACGCCAGGTGGATTTGCAGCTAGGAGTGAATTCTCGTCTGGATGTGACCCTGCGCCGTTACGCATCGATAGTCGGCACTATCCAGGTTCCAAATGCCAGTGGCACGGGATACACGAACCTCACCACCATTGAAGGTCTCGCGGGTTCCAATAATCAACAGGGCTTCCCCTATACGTTCGGTTACGACAGCGATGGAAATCCTCGCGGTGTTCGATTTTGCGAGATTTACCTAACTACTGACGTTGATATCCCCGTAGGGAGTTCGGCAGGGGAGTGCCGGCCGTACGAGCGATCATTTGTGACTCCCCGATTTAGTTTTGGAGGTGTTGGGACGGGGTTGCCTGCGGGTAGTTTCCGCATTGACCGGATCCCACCGAACGAGAGCGCGAGGTCACGAAAGTATCTCATCAGTTTCGCTACTGATGATGGCAATTTTGAGCTTTCTCCAGAATTAGCCGCCGGCGGTATCGATGGCCTTTCCTACGGCGAGGATCGTTCGGTGTCAGCGGTGGTGTCACCAACTCTTGAACCGGCTCGCTTGAACTTCGTATGGAGCAAAGCGGGTGATTGGGTTAAGGTTCCCGAGGCTCAGGTCACGGTGAGCGGCATCTCAGATTTCCGTTCCCTTGAAGTTCCGCCGTATCGCGAGTCCGTTGAAGTCGTGTGTCCGAGTGCAGCGTGCAACTCCACGGCGCTTGGTGAAGATGATCGCCTGTTCGTGATCTCTCCATCGGTGTCAGCATCTGCGGGATTCATGACGCCGCTATCAACCGGTGATGACGCCGGCAGCATCATCTTCGACAACGTTTTTAGAACCGGCACGCTCACCGTCAGTGCAGAGCGCACCGGGTTCAACGCCCTCAACCAGACGGTGGCGCTGACATCGGCTCGTGGCGATGGCGCTCGGGTGGTCATGGTGCCGACACCACGTCCGGTATCCGGCACGTTTTTTGTTGAACCCGCGGCCAGCACCGAGTTGTTGAACGGCATGACAATGACCCTGACCCCGGTACAGGGTGGCTTGTCACTCACCGCGACAGCGACCGCGGTCAACAGTTCATCTCCGGCCGCGGGCGCAACGGTTTCGTTTGGAGAAGTGCCGCCGGGGAGGTATGACATCGTGGTGGCCGGTGACGGTCTCGTGACCACCGAGCTAGGTGAGTTGGATCTTGATCCGCTAGGTGAGTTGGATCTTGATCCAGAGGGGTCGGTCAAAGATTTCAATCTGGATGGGTACTTCGATCTTGCGGCACGCACCATCGAGGCCGAGAAGACTCTTGTGGTCAACGTGAAGGAAGACCCACCGGGGGATGACGACGAGGCCGCTGTCCCCAACGTCAGGGTGCGTTTGGAAGATGACGCCGGTGCTCTCGTCGGCATTGTCAATACCTGCACTGCGAGTGAGAACAAGGGTGGAGCCGTCGGATGCACCGCAGCAGGCGAAGCCCGTTTCACCGGCCTGAGTGCGGGCGAATACATGGTGAGGGCGGCTGCGCCGAGCGGTGACGGCTACAAAAAAAGTTCAGATGTCGAGGTCGAGCTGACCAACGGGGCCCTCGATGACAATGGCGACCCAACGGTGGAGACGAAAATCAGTGTGGAAGTTGTTCGCTTTGGGGCGATCTCGGGCCGATCGCTCGGCCAGATCGTCGACGGGTCTGACGCCACATCGCTTGCTGGTGCATCTGTGACGCTGTATGAGGTGGACGGCGGGGAGGGCGGGAATCGCTCCACGAAGGTGAAATCGATAACGAGTGGTTCCGATGGTTCATACTCATTCCCGGCGACAGACGAGAACGAAGCGGGCTGGTACGAGATCGTTATCTCCCTCGATGGGTACACCGAGGTGAGCGTGAGGGTCGAGGTCGTTGCAGGGACCGCGACCAGTGTTGCGGAAGAAGACACAACCCTTACCGCGAAGCCTGCGCATGTCACGGGTAAACTCACGGACAGCACAACCTCGCTGGCGCTGCCGTTCGTGCGCGTAAAGGTGTTTGGCTCGGATTCGTGCGCTGGCCCTGGCACCTCCTCGACGGCACCAGCCGATGAGTCCGGCGATGATTGCGCGTGGACCATCACCGATGGCACCCTGCCCGTCGACGAATCGGGGGATGGCACTTTCACGCTGCCACCGCGGCCTGTCACCCTCGAGTTCGCTGAGTACGCGTGGGATGGGTCGGAGTGGAAACGGACCGAGCGTCCAGTGCTCGAACGTAGCTTTACGCCCGTTGCTGACCGCGGCCTCGACGTCACAACCACGATTGCACCTGCGTTCGGGTCATTGTCAGGAACCGTGAATCTGCGCAATTACGACGGCGCGGCAGTGTCGTCCGGTGCTGGAGCCAGCGTGGCGATCTACGTCCTCAATGACGGCGGTAACCTCGGATCTGCGGTTGCGGGGCCGGTCACCGCGGGCACAGATGGGTCGTATTCGTTTGCGTCACTGGCTGTTGGGAACTACGGGCTCAAGGCAACGTATGCGGGCTACACCGATTCCGCGGTGCAGACAATCAGCGTGGTGGCCGGTGGCGCGGTGACAGTGCCAGCCGTGACGCTGACGGCCACTGCGCGCAGCGTGACGGTCTCGGTTGTCTCCGGTGATGACGGCGCATCAGCACTTGGGAACCTGACCGTGGTGGCCACGCCGCCGTCAGCAGGTGTTGCACTCACTGCACAGACAGCGGTGACGAATGGCAGCGGTCAGGCGACGTTCACCCTTGCACCCGGGGTGTGGTCGGTTGCCAGCAGCGATGGTGCGACCGCAAATCTTCAAATCGGTGGAGTGGCTGTTGCGAAACATCTCGATGCATCCGCGGTGTCGCTCACCGTTCCGGTCGGAGTTGGGGCGTTTGACCACACCGCCGACAGCGGCTCGCCGTTAATCAGTTTTGTCAAGGTGTCGGGCACCATTACCGGAGCGGCCTACACCGGTGCGACCGGTGTTGCACTCAGCGGTGCGGACGTGTCGATATCCGGCGTCGACCTCGCCGATTCGAGTGAGGGCGCGTGGTCGGCGTTTGTCCCGGTATCGACAACGGCACGCGACCTGACGGTGGCCGCCTCGGCTACCGGGTACGACGCGGGCAGCGCAACGGTCAGCGTCGCGTCCTCGGCGGTGACCGGAGCCGATATCGAACTCATCGCGGCTGCGAAGACGGCGACCGTCAGGGTGTCGTCGGGCGGCGGAGCAGGTGCCGATGCCGACCTTGAGGGTCTGTCGTTGCAAGCAACACAGCGTGATGGGGTCGCCGTGACTCCGGTGACAGCGGATATCACGACATCAGATGGTTCGAACGACGGGACGCGCACCTTCACCTTCGTCGGGCTGTCCCCAGGTGTGTGGACGATCCAGACCAGCGGAGGAGCTGATCTGTCCATCCCGCATCTCGACGTGAGCGCCGCCGATGGTGTCCGCGTGACCGTTGGATCAACCGACGTCGATGTGTCGGATCCAATCATCGATTTCATCGGGGTAACGGGCACGGTCTACGAACTGCCGTACGCATCGGGTACCCCTGCCGCCCTCAACGGGGCGACGGTCAGTGTGGATTCCGACACTTCGGTGTCATCGCTGTCAAGCGGTGCGGGGACATGGGAAATCCGTGTTCCGGAGCGTGCCACGGCGCGCTCAATCGCCGTCACTGCCACCTCGGCGAGCCATGGATCTGGCAGCGGCACCTTCACGGTTCCAGCAGCGGGTGACAATGCGACAAACGATCCGGCGACCGGTAGCGATCTGAATCTCGTGGCAACACCACGCAACGTCACCGTTCGCGCAACATCTGGTGGAAGCGGATTCCCGCTGCAAGGACTGAAGCTTCGCGCCACACCTCCGGTTGGATCGGGGCTCGCCTCGGTCACTGCTAATGCAGTCACCGGGGCGCAGGGTTTCGCAACATTCGCCAACCTTGCCCCGACCACCTGGACAATTTCATCGACGAACGGCGGCGATTACACCTTGCAGGTTGATGGCGTTGATGTGGCCGAACACCTCGATGCCTCCGGTGTGACGCTCGAGGTTCCCGTTGGAACAGGGCTCTATAACCACTTCACATCGACGAATAACTCGCTACTGCAGTTCGTCACCATCTCCGGAACAGTGTCTGCTCTTAATGAAGCAGGAACGGCGTCGTCACCGCTTGGTGGCGCGGTCGTCGCCGCAAATACTGATAGTGACGTCACCGCCACGACTGACCCGTCGGGTGGTTGGTCTATCCGTGTGCTGTCGGGTTCATCGGGACTGCAATTCGACGTGACAGCAACGAGCTACATCACGTCGGCGATCACCGACGTGAGCACAGCCAACCCCACGGGACGCAATGTGACGCTCACCCCGACATCGGCCGCGGTGAGTGCAACATTTGAGGTGGTGTCAAGCGCTGACTCCACAACGGCGGTGACCGGAGTGTCGCTCACGTTGACACCGACGAGCGGCTCGTCAGTGACCGCTGCCGACGACGACGACGACGGGATAATCACCGTGAGTGGTCTCGAAGTGAAGGACTATGTCGTGACCGTGGTCGACGAAAACGACGACGGTGTTGCCGATGGTGCAACGAACCATCTGGCAACTGGCCCGCTCAACTCCATTACCGGGGAAGACACTGGTCGCGGTCCTCGCATGGTGTCGGTGTCCTCAGGCCTAGGGTCCCAGACAATCGAACTCGCGAAACTGGACACCGGTATCACTGGCACCATTGGAACAGCCGCTGATGACGCACTCGCCGCGCTGAATGGTGCCACGGTGACACTCAGTTCCACAGTGGGGCCCGCGGTGTCGTACTCGGCCACGTTGACCGGCAATGACCTTGCGGCGGAGACACTCGCAGTGACATCAGACCGGCCGTGGACCGTCACGGTCTCAAAGACGTCGTATGCCACTGCGATGCGGGCGATTGCTATTGGTGGGTCGGGCGCTCTAGGCCGTGTGACGCTGGCATCAGCAACGCGGACTGTGTCGGGTGCTCTCACCGGTCCCGCCGGCGCCACGGTGACGATCACGGCGAGTGCGCGGGGCTACGCCGATGCAACGTCCACAACTCAGGTCGCCATCGATACGGGCACGGTGTCGTATTCATTGGCTGGTTTGTCCACCGATGTGACGTGGCGCCTCGACTTCTCGGTGACCGAGGCAGGGACGACGACGACCGTGTCGCGGTGGGTGGCCAACGGTGCTGGGGATGTCACCCTCAACCAGACGGTCGGCGGTGACGCCATCGGGTCGATACGAATCGTGGTCGTCGATACTGCCGAGACAGCAGCCCGTACTGGATCGCTCACGGTTGATCTCAAACTCGTCGAGAGCACATCACCGGGAGCGTCAACCACCACCTCGCTACCGATCGCTAAGTCGGTCGAAGGAGGCTTGGTTTCGACGTCGCTGACGCTGGTCGCCGGTCAGAACAGCGAGAGCCACACCTTTGCGAACCTGATCAAACCGTCGGCATCGACCGACGGTCTACTCGATGGACGTTTCAGCGTCACGGTGACACCATCGAGTGGCTATTCCGTCGACGTGGAAGCCGGGACACTCACCGGTCTTGATCCGAATGACCAGACATTGCTCATTCGACTCAGTCCGAACGTGCGCACCGTGACAACGACCTTGTTCGACTCGAAGGGAACCTCAGATACTGGCGACGACGATGCTCTTGGTAATCGCACGGTGACGCTGACCCGCACGATCGATGGTGCCGTGAACACCATCCCCAGTTCTGTTGACGGCACGACCACGAACCTCTACACGTTCTCTGGTGTGCTACCGGGAACCTGGTCGCTGACCACACCAGGCTTCTCGAGTGTGCCGGTTCTCGTTCAGGTTGAAACTGCAGATCCAGCGTCCCCATTTTCTGCCGGCACGCTGCGTCTGCTGTCGAGCACTGATCGACTCGACGCATCGACGGTGACAGCGTCGCCAACCTCGGTAGCGGTGGAGGGAACGTCGACGATCACCGTGCAACTCGCTGATGGAAACGGCAATCTTGCCGCTTCAGGCGGCCAGGTTCGGCTCTTCACCGATCGTGGCGCCATCGGTCCGGTGACCGATAACGACAACGGTACTTACACGGCAACGTTCACTGCGCCGACCACCATCGGCTTGGTGACAATCAGGGCATCGCTTGACGGCCAGATGCTGTCGGACACGGCGACGGTCGATGTAGTCGCTGGTACAGCCGACGCTGGCGAGTCAACGATCAGTCTCTCTCGCGCGTCATTGCCTGCGGATGGCACTTCGACTGGCACGATCACGATTCGTCTGGCCGATGCCAATGGCAATCCGATCCGCACCGGCGGTGCAACGGTGTCGTTCAGTGAATCGTCGAGTGGTCTGGCGCTCTCCGGTTCGGTGACCCCTCACGGTGACGGTTCGTATAGCCAGTTGTATACGGCGGGGACCACGGTCGGCACAACCGTCATTAGCGCAACAGTTGACGGCTCCGCTGCGGGGTCGGTTTCGGTAGCCACCACACAGGTAACCGATCGAGTGCGATATTCCGAAGTGACAACAGGTTCGTCGACGTTGACTGCCGGTGGACCATCAACAACGGTCACCGTCACCCTCAAGAGTGGTGCCAGCTCGACTCTTTCGGAGTCGGCGGGCACGGTGGCTTTGTTCTCGAGTGCCGGCACCATTGGAGTCGTCAGCGATGGTACGGATGGCACTTATACGGCGTCGTTTACCCCACCAACAACGGCCGGCCGATATGTGATCTGGGCCACGCTCGACGGGCTCACGCTGTCGCAGACAGCGGTTGTCACCGTGAAGGCTGGTGTGGCCGTCGCGAGCACGTCGTCGGTGACGGCTGATCGATTCAGCCTGCCGGCCGATGGCTCCTCAGCCGGCACGATCATCGTGACGCTGCGTGACGCCTACGGCAATGTGCTCGATGGTTCGGCTGCTTCTGAGAGTGTTGGTGTGTCGGTGACCGGCGGCGGTGTGCTCGTCGAATCGACGGCGTCGCAGCAGGATAACGGCACCTACGCCGTGACCTACACGGCGGCGGCTGCGGTAAGCACGGGTGTGGTGACCGCAACGCTGGATCCTTCTGGGACGCCGACGACGATCGGCAGTCTCTCGATCTCGAACACGCCGGTGACTGCGATCGGCCAGTTCTCGACGCTCAGCGCAGATATGGCCTCGGTGAGGGTCGGTGGCTCAGCGGTGACGGTGTCGGTGCAGTTGAAGGACGGTGCGGATGTTGGAGATACGACGAGTTCAACTGGGGTGTTCGCGCTCTATTCATCGGGTGGGTCGATCAGCGTCACGTCAAACACGCTGTCGAGTGATGGTGCTCTAACGGCATCATTCACGCCGCCGACCACCACCGGTCCGGTGGCGATCTGGGCAACGCTCGATGGTCAGGCTTTGTCGGCGTCGACGACGGTTACGGTCACAGCCGGACTCGCATCGGCGAGCACCTCATCGGTAACGGCTGACCGTTTCAGCCTGCCGGCGGATGGGTTGTCACAGAGCATGATCATCGTGACTCTGCGCGATGCGTCGGGCAATGTGCTCGATGGTTCAGCCGCCTCCGAAACCGTGTCGGTGACTGTGGGCGGTGTCGAGATAGCGGCAGTCAAACAGGGCAACGGCACGTACGCCGCAACGTTCACGGCTCCGTCGACGCCGGGAGCTTCGGCGATTACGGCGAAAGTCGGCCCGAATGCAATTGGAACGATCACGCTGGCGTCCACACAGGTGACCGATCGGGTGCGATATTCATCGGTGACCTCATCCTCGGACACGTTCACGGCGGGTGGTGCTAGCCCGACGATGACGGTCACGTTGAAGAGTGACGCGAGTTCGTCGCTCACCGCCAGTGGCGGCCGGGTGGCGCTGCACTCGGCATCCGGATCATTCAGCGTCGTCACCGATCAGGGCGATGGTACTTACACGGCGACGTTCGATCCGCCCGACATTGTGGGTGACGTGGTGGTCTGGGCCACGCTCGACGGACTGGCGCTCGAGGACGTCGCCGTAATCACGGTCGAGCCAGCAGCGGCATCAGCCGCAGCGTCATCGGTCAGCATCGCTCGCTCGGTGTTGCCGGCCGACGGTGGTTCCACGACCACGGTGACGGTCACCGTTCGTGACAGCTTCGGCAATGTTCGGACTGCCGGGGGTGATACCGGCGATATCACGCTGGCCGTCACCGGAGGCGGTTCGATCGGTTCGGTGACGGATAACTCCGATGGCACCTACTCGGCGACGTTCACCTCGACCGCGTCAGTCGGCACCTCCGTGGTGTCGGCTGAGATTGACGATTCCGCTGCCGGTTCGGTGTCGGTGCTCCGCACGAGGGTCAGCCAAGTGACGACCATGTCGACGCTGTCCGTGTCATCATCGTCAACTACGGCCGGTGGCTCAACGGTGACAGCGACGGTGCAGCTGGTCGACGCTGGTGGAAGTATCGATAGCGATGTTGGCGACGTGGTGATCCGATCGACTGCCGGTTCAGTTGGCTCGACGTCCTTCGCGGTCGGCTCCTACACGGCCGCAGTCACACCGCCAACAGCGACGGGCACCATGTTGGTGTGGGCGACGATCGACGGTGTGGCGTTGTCTGACTCGGCGGTGATCACCGTGAATCCCGGTTCGGCGAGCACTGGTGCATCGACGGTGACGGCGTCGTCGACATCGCTGCCAGCCGACGGAGCATCGACCTCGACGATCACTGTTGCTCTCCGTGATGCCTATTTGAACTCTCTTAGCGCATCCGGTGGCACGGTGGTCGTTTTGGTTGCCAGTGGGTCTGGCGAGGTGAGCTCGGTGACCGATAACGATGACGGCACCTACACCGCGACGTATACGGCTGGATCTGTTTCTGGTGTTGCTCGTATTGAGGCCACGGTTGGCGACTCGAAGATCGCCGATTCGGCGTTCATCACACTCACATCAGGTACTGCGTCTGCAGCGCAGACGACGATTGATGTGAGCGACTCTTCGTTCGTGGCTGATGGCTCGTCGACAGTGACGGTGACAGTGCAACCACGTGACAGCAATGGCAATGTCGTCACCACTGGATCGCACACGATCGTTGTCTCATCGACAGTGGGCACGATTTCAGACTCGGGTGCTCCAACTCGTCAGGTTGACGGCTCGTACACGGTGACACTCACCTCTCCCACCACGACGGGAACGGCGACGGTGACGGCGACGCTCGGTGGTGTAGCGATCACCGATACCGCGTCCGTGCGCGCTGTGGCCGATGCGCCGAGCATCTCGACCTCGACACTTTCGGTGGGCAACAACTCGCTTGTTGCCAACGGCACGGCGACGACGACGGTCACGATCGTGTTGCGTGACGCGAATTCGAATCCGCTCGATGTGTCGGGTGGCACCGTGACAGCTTCGGTTTCAGGAGACTCTGGGCCGGTGGGTTCGGTTGGGTCAGTCACCGACAATCGAGACGGTACGTACTCGGTGGTCTACACGAGCGGTTCGTCGGTCGGCTCCGACACCATCAGCGCCAGCGTCGGCGGGTCAACGATCACCGACACGGTGACGGTTTCGGTAGTCGCGGCGGCGCCTGAGGCCCCGTCGTGGACCAGTACCGCTGCAGGAGATCAGCAAGTCACGGTGTCGTGGTCGGAGCCGGAGGACAACGGGTCTCCGATCACTGGCTATGTCGTCGAGTACAGCGCAGATGGTGGGGTCACTTGGATTGAGGCTGATCCAGGGCCGGGTTCGAACACGACAGTGACGGTGTCGGGATTGACGAATGGCACTGAGTATTTGTTCCGCGTCTATGCACGTAACACGGCCGGAACGAGCACGGCGTCCTCCGAGACCAGGGTGACGCCGACTGCGTGATGTGCTAGCGAAGTAGCGTGAGCGTATGACTTCGGAGGGCAAAGACCATCAAGGAAATGCTGAGCGCTCGACCTCAGGGACCGTGCGCCGTCGTCGGCCGGTGCGTCGTGGCCCGGTAAATGCCAGCGACGAGTCGGGTGACGAGTACGTGAAAGTGCGCTCGGTAGCCGAGGAACCGGGGGGTCGCGTCATCGTGGATGACGGCGCCGAACCCGACACGTTGACGCCCGACGAGGTGACGTCAAGCCAACCGGTGGAACCTGCCGCAGCGGCGGCGACCAGCGGCGACACTGATGCCACCTTGGCGCTCGTGCTCGACGCTGTGCGGTCATTTCTTGAAGGGCACGATGGGCTCGGCGCCGAGCACCCGGTCACCCAGGACCGCCTCGAACGGCTCCGTCGAGTGGCGGTACTTGTGGATCGTCCGTCGACCGAGCGCTAACTCGGTCAGTTTCGTACAACGGTGACGACGCCGCTGATCTCGTCGGCACCGATCGTCAGTACTTGAGTTAAGACCGCTCCGTCGGGGCCATCGAAAATGCTTTGCATCGTGACCTCGTCGTACAGGCGTTCGCGAAAGATCCAGCCGTCGGCTTCTAGTGCTGATCTTGTGGTGCCCGCCATCGCCTCGCGGTCTTTTGAACCAGCCACCGTGAACTCGGTGACGGTTGTTGACGATGTGGCATTTCCAACCATGGTTGACGTCGCCTGGGCCCCGGCGGGGATTGCTCCGGCTGGCGCGTCGTCAGCAATTCCGGTGACGACATCGGTGGTCACCGGTGACCCAGACGCGATCGTTGTCGCTGGGGTCAGAGATGTGGTGCTCACCGCGGCATTGTCGTCATCGCTCCCGCAGGCACTGATCGCAAACACCGTCACCAACAGGGCCGCGCGGGTGCGTGCCAACGATGAGGGGGACCGCGTGGCCATGGCGTCATGGTAGCGATGCACACCATTGGACATCAGCGTCCCAACACCCCTCATCAGAGCGGTGTTGAGATGTCCGACTAGTGTGATTTAGGTGAGTGGTACCTCCGAACCCGCTGCGCGGGCCCATCGGTGGGCACTCGTTGTCGAAGACGATCCGAACGATCTCGAACTTGTCGACGAGGTGCTGCGCCGCGAGGGATTCTCGGTGATGGGTGCGCCGTCGTGCGCGCGAGCGAAAGAACTTCTGCGGTCACGCAGCGTGGATCTCTGTGTGATCGATCTCGGGTTGGAAGATGGTTCGGGCATGGAACTTCTGGTCGATGTGCGACGCGATTACGACATGCCCATCGTCGTGTCGACCGGCCAGGCCGATGTAGAGACTGCGGTGGTGTGTTTGCGCCTTGGGGCGGATGATCACATGGTGAAGCCCTACCCGGTGGCGTTGTTCGCTGCACGGGTTGCAGCTTTGCTGCGCCGCACCGGTTCGACACCGCGGACGGAGATATTGGACTTCGATGGTCTTCGCATCGATCTCGTGGCCCGTGAGGTGATTCGCGGCGACACACCGGTGGTGATGCCGGCACGAGAATTTGATGTGTTGGCCTTTCTGGCCACGCACCCTCGGCAGGTGTTCACTCGTCGGCAACTGCTCGAACAGGTGTGGGAATCCTCGCCGGAGTGGCAAGACGAGGCAACGGTCACCGAACACATCCGCAAGATTCGACTGCGGATCGAAGATGACATCCGCCGGCCACGGTGGATTGCCACGGTGCGGCGCGTCGGCTATCGCTTCGATGGGTGACGCTCTGCCGCAGCGGCAGCGTCTCACCGATGGGCGAGGTAGGCGCCGAGGCCAGCGGCGTGCGACAGGTCCCAGCTGGCCGCCACCCGGTCCACGCCGATAGCGAGCCGGCGTCGAATGAGTGCGGTCACGATGTCGGCCGTAGAGGTGGCGGGGTCGACCTCACAGGCAAGGCGCACGAGTTCGCGCGTGGCGCCTGAGTCGCCATCGGTCACGAGGGTGCCGGTGAGCGCCATTGCGCCATCGGACCAATGGGTGGCCACCGCGTCGATTCGGCCGGTGCGGTCACACGTCACGAACGTGTCGGCTGACCATGCTCCCGTACCCACCACATCGCCATCGATCACCCCGGCGAGACCCATCATCTCGCTCATCACACCCAGACGTGCAGCCAGTGCAGATCGCACCAGTTGTGATCCGGGATGCACGACCAGAGCCGCGGTCTCGTCGAGGTGGCCGAGTGCGGCGCGAATGGCGCCCGCAGACCCGGTCGTGGTCGGCACCTGCACCACTGCGGTGGGGATGTGCGGAAATCGCAGCGACACGTCATTGGCGAATCCGTGCTGCTCGGCGAGTTCGTCGGTGGCCACGAAGACCAGCCGATCGGCCAGGTCGATCGGCAGACCGGCGGTGGCGCGGGCATAGGCCGGCATGCCACGCATGGGGACGAGCGGCGCGGGGACGTCATAGCCCGATTCGCGGTAGCCGTGATAGGCGACGGCGACGTTGACCAGAATGATCATCAGCGTCGGTCCCCCTTCCTTCGGCTGCATCCGGCTGCACGCGTGTGGTTTCCGGAGGCCACCAGAGCGGATGACGGGAATCGAACCCGCGTTCTCAGCTTGGGAAGCTGATGTTCTACCATTGAACTACATCCGCAGACGCGCCGAGTCTACCGGTTGCGACGAGGCGGCTTTC
>Ga0181578_10002171_pt1 | contig 18616 bp, 19 predicted proteins | sample 071ome_21_FD_148659 | JGI IMG/M metagenome (GOLD analysis project Ga0181578, IMG submission 148659) | Coastal salt marsh microbial communities from the Groves Creek Marsh, Skidaway Island, Georgia - 071401CT metaG (spades assembly) | ecosystem: Environmental > Aquatic > Marine > Intertidal zone... | reverse complement strand
TGTCGCTTTCACGCGTAAACACAATAGTCACCGTGCCGAGCAATATCCCGAACTTGGAAATACGCGCCCGATTTAACAACAGCCCATCCGACAGCAACCACATCTGATCGTCGAACCGGACACGGATGCGCCGGTTTCGGACGGGCAACATCATATCGTAATGCCAATACAGCCGGTTACCGTTTACTTCTCCCCGCGCGCGGCCGATGACGTCTTCGGCACGTCCTTCATAAACCCCGTCCGGGAGCGGTGTTACCTTCCAAAGCCGTCCATCCGTGGAGCCATCATCAAAGGTGAAACTTTCATCAAGGGTGAGAACCGTCCCGTCGAATGAACCCTCTATCGTGACGGTGAAACTGCGCCGGACATTGCCGAACCGGTCCTCATAAATGCCATCCGCCCGGCTTCGCCCGTCGAAATATTCTTCCAGCCGGAAACCCGATTCTCCGGCGCCCAAGATCGGTTTTATCAGATTCATTTAACAACCCGTTTTTTCAGACGTCAGGTTTCAATACTCTGAACGATCGTTGTACGGCCTTGCCGTATTATCGGATCACGGTTGCCAACACCGCGCCGTCATTCCTTTTCGAGCAGAAAATGCCCGACATCTATGCGGCCACTCAAAAATCCCACCGCGCAATAATTAAGGTAATATGTCCAGATTCGCCGGAAACCCTGATCAAAGCCAAGAGTTGCGATCCGGGGCCAATGGCTCTGAAATGCACGATCCCAATGATTCAGTGTTTGTGCATATGATTTTCCGAAGAAGAAACTGTCTTTGAGAGAGAGGTCGGCGGCGCGGCCATGACGCTCGATTGCTGCCGGTGACGGCAACATGCCGCCAGGAAAAATATACTGCTGAATAAAATCCGGATTCTTCCGATAGGCGGGGAAAACCGCATCATCGATCGTAATTGATTGGATCGCCGCCTTGCCGCCAGGCGCCAGCCTGGCCCGAAGGGTGTCAAAGTAGAGTGGCCAGTACCGCTCTCCTACGGCCTCCAGCATCTCGATTGAGACAATCTTGTCGAAACATCCGGTCACGTCGCGATAGTCCTGCAGGCGGATATCGACGCGGTCTGTTAAGCCCGCCGCCCGCATCCGGTCTTCGCACCAGTCAGCTTGCCGCTCTGAAAGCGTCAGCGCGGTAACCCTGCATCCGAAGTCCCGCGCCGCAATTTCCGCGAATCCGCCCCAGCCGCAGCCAATTTCCAACACATGATCACCAGGCGACAATTCGGCGATTTCCGCGAGGCGTAAATATTTGGACTGCTGCGCTTCGGCGAGAGTCTGCGCGGAATGCTCGAAAATTCCCGACGAATAGGTCATGCCGGTGTCGAGCCAGGCGCGGTAGAAGTCGTTCCCCAGATCGTAATGCGCCGCGATATTCCGCCGGCTGCCTCTCCGGGAGTTACGGTTTGCCCGGTGACCCAGCCGGTCCATCAGACGCCGCCAGACAGATGGGCTCAAGATACCCGAAATGCACGCGCGATTTTCTTCTCCGAATTCCAGCAAGGAACGGAGATCGTCCGTTGTCCAGTCGCCGCGCTGAAACCCTTCGAAGAAGCCCGAATGTCCGCCCCAAATGGTTCTGACCATGAAATGCCAGCGCTTGATGCAAATGTCGGCCTCGGGGCCGGGACGGTCGCCGGAAAAACAAAAGGCGCGGCCGCCCGGCGTGGTCACCGTTATCGACCCCGTGCGGACGCCGGAAAGCAGCCGGCAAAGCATTTTCTCCGGCCACGATTGTCTCGCGGAAAAATCGTCACAGCTGGTTGTCCCGGCGACAGCGTTGCTCATGTCGACATGCCTTTTTTCGTTCCAGCCATATGAACGCTGGAGGCAACGCGCGCCTTGGCCGGAACATGCGTAAATACCGGAAAACCACGAACCCACATTTTTAGAGCCTCAAAATGAATTCCGGCAACAACCTTGAGCGACTGTAACGGAAACAATATCAGGCATCGCATCATACTCCTTCCGGTTAACGGCCTCGCTTCACCGCTAAACGAAGCGGCCAGTATGAGGTCGCCGTCGCTTTCATGGCGGATGGCGATCCGCACGCTTTCTTCGGGCGGCAAGACGCTGAACCGGTATTGCCCGGTCATATCGATAAAGGGCGATACATAGTGATGCTTTGGACACGCCTGGCGGATCACCTTGTGTCCGTCATCCGCTAGGGGAATGACGTAAGTGTGGCGTTCCGAATAGGTGTTGCAGACTTCATAAAGCGTCGCGATCAGCACGCCATTCGCGTCGTAACAGAAAAAGACGCTCAACGGATTGAAGACATAACCGAAAAGGCGTGGATAGCAGAGAAGAGTGACCCGACCGCACGGCGCTTCGATGTCGGCTTCCCGCAGCTTGCTCTCAACCCAGGGCCTTAGGGGCGACCCGTCAAGCGGCCCGTGGTCCTTGTCCAGGAAGGCCATAAGCCCAGGGCGATTATAGGAAAATCCGGGAAGTTCACTGTCCAGCGCTTCCAACTCATCCAGATCGATCAACATGGAATAGACGTCATAGCGCAACCGGTGTGCCTTTGGCCGGAACCGCCGGTGTGTGACAGTGCCTTCATAAAGACGCGAAGCTATCGTCATGCCGCATTCGCCCATACGGCTTCCGTGACGTGGACGCGGTTGCTGCCTTCTTGGACAGACCACGGTCTGTTGATACCGCCAAGCTGTTCGGCCACCGAGAGACCGGATTCAAGCGCATCTTCGTGAAACCCGTAACCGAAATAACTGCCGCAGAACCAGGTGCGCCGGCGGCCCTGAAGCGACCAAAGGTCTTTTTGCGTATCCAGGGCCCCTTGGTCGAAAAAGGGATGCTCATAGTCAAAGGTGGCATGCGGATTTTTGGGCTCTAAACCGCCTGGCGGGTTCAGAGTGACGAATAGCGGAGAGTCTTCAGCTATTGATTGCAGCAGGTTCATCCAATAGCTCACGCAAAGCGGTTGGTGCGCCGCGCCGTCGATGCCCTGAATAAAATTCCAGCTTGACCAGACGCGCCGCCGCCGCGGCATAAGCCGGGTGTCCGAATGAAGCACCGCGCGGTTCTTGGTATAGCGCCAAGAGCCCAGAAGTCTTGATTCCAGCCTATCGGGGTCTTTCAACAACCCCAATGCCTGATCCGCATGTGCCGCGATAACGACATGGTCATAGTGCTCTGTCTCACCATCCGCTGGGGTTAGGGCGACGCTGTTTCCGGTGCGCTCTATTGAGCGAACACCGCTATAGCGCACGTGACCGGTCAGATTCTCGGAAAGCCTGCGGACATATTCGATACTGCCGCCCTCTACGGTCCGCCATTCCGGCCTTCCCGAAATCCTTAGCAGCCCATGGCTTTCAAAAAACCGAATAAAGGTCTCTGCGGGGTAAGCCATCATTTCAGCCGCGGTTGTAGACCAGATCGCGGCACCCAATGGCAGAATGTGTTTTTCAATGAAATCGCTGCCGTATCTTTGCCGCCGCAGATAATCGCCCAGCGCCAAATCATCGGTCGCGCCCTCAGAAAGATGGAGGGGCGCTTCCCGGTAGAAACGCCTGAGATCCATGATCATTCGCCAGAAGGAAGGTTTGAGGGCGATAAGCCTCTGTCCGAATAAACCATCCAAATTGCTGCCCGAGTATTCGAAGGCGCCGCCGCCAAGCGAGGCCGCAAAGGACATATTGCTTGCCTTGGTAGGCACGCGGAGATGCTGGAACAAGGCCGTCAGGTTGGGGTAATTGTCCTCGTTATACACAATAAAGCCCGTATCGACGGGGATCACGCCGCTCGGGTGATCGACGGACACAGTGTTGGAATGTCCGCCGAGGCGATTTTCCTTTTCATAAAGCGTGACGCTGTGCCGCTTGCCCAACAGCCAGGCAGCCGACAGGCCGGCAATGCCCGAACCGATAACGGCGATACGCAGATTTTCCTGAGGCATCATGTTTTCGCAAATGGTTGATTTTTACATTTAGTACTTCCGGGATGCTTTTCCGGATCACAATTTGAGCTTTTGCGGGTGATCCGGTCGCCGGGCTGAATCGTATATGCAATATGACTATTCATACTCTCGAAAATAGTATAGACGCTGCCGCGCTGACGTCACGCAAATGTGCGCAAGCAATGTCGGCTGTTGCAATGGCTGGTGAAACATTTGAAAGTCCTGCTACCCCGAGGCCGAATAAATCGGCCAGAGAAAAGGGCCGCCATTCAAAGGCAACTGCGAAAATTATGGAAGAATACGTGATCGCGATTGCGGAAAGGCGAGATAAAAAGGCATTCAGTCACCTGTTCGAAGCCTTTGCCCCGAAACTCAAATCGTTCGCCATGCGCAATGGTGCCGGTCTGGAGCTGGCGGAAGAGGTTGTTCAGGAAACTTTTATCCGGGTCTGGAGAAAAGCCGGGCAATTTGATCCAAACAAGGCTTCTGCCAGTACATGGATTTACACGATCGCCCGAAACCAGCGGATAGATCTGTTGCGCAAACGGCATCGTCCGGAACCGGATTTTGAGGATCCGGCCTTTGTGCCTGAAGCCGAACCGCAGCCGTCGGAGCTGGTATCGCGTGATCAGGAAACATCCAGGCTGCGGGCGTGCATGGAAACCCTGTCGCCGGAGCAACAGGACGTGCTGCGGCTCGCCTTCATGGAAGAAATGCCTCACGTAGAGGTTGCCGAAAAACTGGGAATACCGCTTGGAACTGTTAAATCGAGGATTCGTTTGGCAATGAAGCATATCAGGTCGGAGATTGGAGACATCCGATGAATATTTGTCATCACCCCAACGACGAGACATTACTGGATTACACATCTGGCGCGCTCGGTGAGGCCTGGAGCCTCGCTATCGCGACGCATCTTGCAATTTGTCCGGACTGCCGGAAATCGGTTGAGCGGATGGAGGCCGTCGCCGGCTCGTTGTTCGACGTGTCGCCGGCTGCGTCTGTTAGCGAAGGTCTGCTGGAAACGATTATGACGCGGATGGATGACGCGCCGGAATATGCCGCGCCGCGAGTCGCGCCGGAAAGAGACAATTCCGCCTGTTTGCCGCAACCGCTACGAGGCTATGCCGGTGGAGATGCCGACGCGCTTGAATGGCGCAGGCTTGGGCCCGCCGCGCACCAGGTCGTTCTGCTGGCCGAGGAAGATGATACGGTCGCGAGACTTTTGCGTATTCCGGCCGGCAAACCGGTTCCGGAACACACGCATGGCGGAAATGAGATGACTCTGGTTCTGCGCGGCGCGTTTGAAGACCATACCGGCCGTTACGGGCGTGGGGACTTCCAGGAAGCGGATGAGACCGTGATGCATCGGCCATTTGCCGCGCCGGGAGAAGATTGCATTTGTCTGGCGGTGACCGATGCGCCGTTGCGGTTCAAAAGCATGGCCGCCCGCCTGTTGCAGCCCGTCATCGGTATATAGAGAATAATAAAGGCGCCAGAGGCAATCCGCCGGGGGCCCTTTCCGGGCATGATTTAGCCGCGCCTGGCGGGTCCGGTGATAAGGCTAACCGGGCCCCATCGGCTCGCGCTTGCCGACTTCCTTGACGTCGATGAGTTCAATCGCCGGCGCGGTCCTTCTTCTTTCACTTTCGCGGCTTATCAGCTCTCGGAAATGCCGATATAGACGCCTTCGATATCGGTGATATGAAACTGGTTTAGCGGGCAGCGTTGGAACAGCTCCAGCCGCGCCTCGCCCTCGCTGCCATAACCCAGCGCGCGAATGCGCATCAGCGGATTCTGACCGGTCAGATCGTCGAGGTCTTCTTTCACCTTGTCGATGCTTTCCACCTTGAAGCCGATATGGTCGGGTCCGGTGCGCTGCGGGTCCATGCCGTAATAATCGTCCATGTTCCATTGCAGGATGGCCAGAGTCATATTGCCGTCCGACAGATAGAAATTCGGGTCGTCTTCCTGCTTGTTCAGAAGGCTGAGTTCGAACACCTCGTGATAGAACTCCGCGCAGCGCTCGGCATTGGCGGTCCGGAGCGCGAAATGGCCGAACCGTCGCTCCGTCTGCTCCAGCTGGTCGGCATAGACGTCTCTCTGCATGTTCAGATTTTTTGCCGACAGATCGAAAATATTGATGTCCGGGTCATGTGCGCTATAGGCGGCGAACGGGCGGACCGGCGGGCGCTTCAATGGCCGGATCGACGGGTCGAATTTCGCGATCCGTGATTTGGCTTCCTCGATATCCTCGACCTGCAAGCCGAAATGATCCAGCCCGCCGGTGCGGCCTTCGCGCCTCGGGATGATGTTCATCCCGACGACGCCGTCACTCACCACACAGGCACGCGCCGGGCGCGGGTTTTTCGAGGTGCGCAATCCAAATAGCGCTTCATAGAATTTTGCGTTGATTGCGTACTGGTCGCTGGTAATCGCGATATGGTTCAACTGCGCGAACATGAACGCCTCTCCCGTTTTTGTGAATTTCTCTGCCGGAAATCTAGACGAATTTTACGGTTAATCCCAACCGTCCCCGGCGGATAGACGGCCCACACCGCAAAAAATCCGCCCGAAAAACAACCTATACAAGAAAAAAATACTTTTTGTTCTTGCCTCCGGAAAAGAACAATAATAGAACAAACATGCCCCGATGGTACGGGGAAACAGGACTTTCAACGAGGTTTACATGGTCAGGGGTATTTATTACGCGATAACCGATGAATAGCCGAAAATGCTCGAATCTTTGGAGGCTCCCCGGGAACGCGATGAATATGCGATGGAGGAGATTGGAGAGAAAATCGAGGATGAATGGTTTGTTGAAACCGATAAGGCCTGGGATGCAATGCATCGTTGTCTCGGCGAGTTTCCGCCCGACACACCTTATATGTGGCCTGAGAAAGAGGCCGGCTCCTGGGCCTTGCCGGAGGATCACGGGTCGTATCCGCTGAAGATCGCGGTATTGGGCGGGAAGGCGCTCGACGAAAATCGCAGCGATTTTTTCCTCCGCCTGATCGAACCCGAACAACTTCCCGATCTTGTGGAGGCAATCGACAAGATCGATGAAGACGACATGCGGGAACGCTACTTCAAGCATTGCAAGGGAGCATGGCCCGAATATGGCGAAGAGGATTTTGGCTATACCTGGGCATATTTCGAAGAGGTGCGGGATTTCTTCCGGGAAATGAAAGACAAGGGCCGGGCGATCCTTTTCTCGGTCTCTCTCTGATCCCGGGCGCGGCTTCTCTCCCTTTCTGTCGCCGCCGGTCATGGTATGATTTTTGCCAAAGGGAGAGACGCCATGGATAAACCGACACTGCCGGCGGCGGCAAAATTCGTTGATGAGGTGCGCACGCTTTTCGCGTCCGGCCTTGAGGGGGCCGCGCTCTGGAACCGGATTGAGGAAAAGATGCGGCCGCTTCTGGCCGATGACGGGTTGAAGCGCGCGGCGGAGGCCTGGCCGGCGACGGTCGAATCCGCGCCTACCGTGCGCAATCTGCAATTTTATGAGGATCCGGATTACGGCTTCACTATGGCGGCGACGGTTCGTCAGCCCGATGTCATCACCAACCTGCACGATCATGGCGATAAATGGACGCTGTACGGGCTAATCACCGGAACCGAGACCATGCACCGGTTTGAACGCACCGACGGCGGAGATCCCGATGAAGGCCCGGCGGCGCTGAAAAATCTCGGCGCGCATGAGATCGGACCCGGCGATATCGATGTGGTCCCGCCCGGTTCCATCCATCAGGAACATGCCGGCAAGACGCAGAGCATCGCCCTGATCGTGCGTGAGGCCAAATCCGGTACCTTTATTCAGCATCGCTATAACGCGGATACCGGTGAGGTCATCTGTCATAACGGACCGGGCCTTATGCCGATGGCGTTGAACGGATAGGATTTGTGACGACGGCAAAACAGAACGACGAAGCGGCGGCACAGGAAGCGGCACTTATCTTAAAGGCGGCGGCTCTGGTACCGTTCCTGAAAGAACGCGCCAACGAAACCGAGAAGAACCGCCGGCTGCTCGACGAAACGCATGAGAAATTCATGGAGGCCGGGTTCTATCGCGCGCTGCAGCCCAAGCGCTATGGCGGGATGGAGCTCGATTTCGGATCGCATACCCTGTTTGCGCGCGAGCTTGGCAAGGGGTGCGCTTCCTCCGCCTGGGTCGCCGTAATCCTCGCCTGTCACGGGTGGATGGGCGGCATGATGCCGGACGAGTGCCAGGCGGAAATCTGGGCGGACGATCCGACGACCGCGGTCGCCACCTCCTTTCTGGCGGCGGGGACGAAGGCCGAACGCAAGGGCGATGAGCTTCTGGTTTCGGGACGCTGGCGTTTCTCCAGCGGCGTCGATTTCTGCAAATGGGCGCTGCTGATTCTGCCGGTGCCGCAAGAGGACGGTAACGGCCCGCCCGATGTCTATTTTGTGATGGTCGATCTGGCCGATTGCACGGTGGAAGATACCTGGCACAGCAACGGGCTTACCGGGTCGGGCAGCAACGATATTCTGGTAGAAAACGTGCTGGTGCCGAAACACCGCATATTGGATGCGAAACAGACCAAGGGTTCCGACACACCGGGGTCGATCGCGGCGGGTGGCGGGTATCTCTATCGGTTGCCGATGTTCGCCATCTCACCCTTTAATCTGATCGGCCCGGCGATGGGGGCCGCTCGCGGCGCGCTCGATGACATGATTGCCGACATGACCAGCCGCCAGAGCGTGACCGGTGCCGACCTTACGAAGGTCGCGACCGTGCATGAACGTATCGCGCGCGCCGCCGCCCTGGTCGATGCCGCTGACGCGGTGATCGAACGCCAGCGCGACGCGGTCGTCGCCAAGGGCCGCGCGGGCGAGGAATATTCAATCGAGGAACGCGTGCGCTATCGCATCAATCTGGGACACGCCGCGAAAATGTGTTGCGACGCGGTGGATACGCTCCTGCCGCTCTCCGGCGGGCGCGGGCTGGAGACCACCCATCCGATGCAGCGCGCCTGGCGCGACGTACATGCCATCGCCCAGCATTTTGGGCTGGTCTGGGATATTCAGTCCGGCATGTATGGCAGCGTGGCGCTCGGCCATGGCTGTCCGGACGCGAAGATTTAGGCGCCGATCTTATTCCCTGTTTTCGTATGCGGCGGCGGCTTCTTCATGGCGCATGAAGCCGATGCGCAGCGCGTCCAGGCAGGGCGCGGCCTCATCCGCATCCAAGAGTTCGTCGTGATATCCGATAAGGGGTATGTCGATCATCTTGAACGCGCCTTCATGACAGGGCCGGTAAAATTGTTGGATGCGAATCTGTGAATCAAGTTCCGGCGACCAGCCATAAACGAAGATGGCGTCTTGCACGCGCACGCCATATTTTTTGTCTTCTTCCTTATCGCGGCGAGCGTAAATTCCAATCATGTCAACAGCGAGGACCCAGCCGTCGAACCCGTCCTGCCGGTCGATCATGCATTGCAAGGCGCGTTCGGGATCGGTTTCCTTTTCTTCATCGGCGTGAAAATCGACCATGGTCGGTTCACTGTCGATGACCGCATGTCCAAAAAAGTCCAGCGGTTCTGCGCTTCTATTTTGCGACGCGCGCCAAAGCGCTTCCGCAAGCATATTTCCCGCCCAACGGAATAAGCCGTTATCAAGGGCCGCTTCGATCGCCTGCATAAAAAAACCTCCGCCTGATCGTGTCAGACGAAGGTTAAAAGTACCTGTGTAAGATGTAAATATATTATTTATGCACTCTTTGCGGGTATCAGAGCTTCCCTTCCTTGACCAGCCGGGCGACCTCGTGCCGGTTACAGAGAATCTTGTCGGAAACCCCGGATTCGTATAGTTCGACCATCTTGTCGGGATCGAAATCGCCGTTACCGGTATTCTCCAGAAAATCCTCCGACCACTGGTAATGGCGCTTGTAGTCCTGCGTCTCCAGCGTCGTGTAATTATCCATCTGGGTTTCGACCATATTGCCGTCCGGGTCCTTGTAATAGAAGGACGTCGAATTGCCGTGATTGTTGGTCCAGACCGGCTTGTAGCCTTTTTCCTTCATCTTCTTGTAGATAAAAACCAATTCCCCCAGGCTGGCATAGGCGAAGGCCAGATGCGAGACGCCGATCGGCCGGTCGGGCTTCGTGCCCCAACCCTTGCGCTTGACGATGACCACGCGGTGGTCGTGATCGTCATAGGAAATAAAGGTCAGCCCGTTCGGGTTGACCCGGATGATCTCCGCATTGAACAGCCATGTATAGAACTCGACCATCGCGTCATAATTGGTGTCCGAAAAAATATGGACATGGTGGATCTCTCGCGGGTCGGCATTTCGGTGACGGTGCCGGGCGGATCGGTGCGAAACGGATGCGGTTCGTCCGGAACGTAATCGAGTGGATTGATGCCATCCATTTGATGCCTCCCAAATTTCTGGATTTTGACGAATTTTGACACCCGTTGGGACGGGCGTCCATCGCGAATCGGGCGCTACCTGTCCTGCAGCAGGACCAGCCGGCCGCCGACTTCCCGGTTTTTCAGCGCGGTCAGCGCTTCCTGAATGTCTTCGATGGGCCGGGTTTCAATTGGCAGCGGCTTGATCTTGCCGTCCTCGTAAAGAGAAAAAATCTCCTCAAAACAGCGCGCGGTCTTGTCCGGCCGGCGCTTGCGGTAATCGCCGATCTGCAGACCAGAAACCTCGATATTCCGGACCAGAAGATAGTTGGCCTTGACCGAGGGGATATCGCCCGCCGCGAAACCGATGACGACCAGCCGCCCGCACCAGGCAAGCGCGCGCAGGGCCGCGCCGAAGAACCGGTCGCCCAGCGGATCGATCACCACATCCGCGCCGCGCCCGTCCGTAACGGCGTATACCTGATCGCGGAGATCGTCGTGGATATTCTCCCGGTCCAGCCGGATGACGTGATCGGCGCCGGCGTCACGCACCAGATTTTCCTTGTCCGGATTGGCGATCCCGGCAAGCGCCGTGCCGCCGAAGGCCTTTACCAGCTCAATCGCGGCGAGCCCGACCCCGCCCGACGCGCCAAGGATCAGCGCGGTCTCGCCTTCCTCCATCCGCGCCCGTTCGCGCAGCGCGAACCAGGCCGTGTCATAGACCAGCGCCATCCCCGCGGCCTCGGCGAAGGGCAGCGCATCGGGAATCTTGTGGCATTGGGTGGCGGGAATAGTCAGCATCTCGGCATAGCCGCCGCCCGGTTCGCACATCGCCAGCACCCGGTCGCCCGGTTCAAAATCCGTTACGCCGTCGCCCAGCGCGCGGACGATACCGGCGGGCCCCTTGCCCGGAATATAGGGAATTTTCGGGCGCGATTGATGCATGCCGCCGATCAGCAGCAGATCGACGAAATTCACCGCGGTCGCGTGTATTTCGACCAGCACTTCGCCGGCCCGCGGGACCGGGTCGGCGATGTCGCCCAGCACCGCGTTCTCCACGGGGCCGAATTCATGGACCAGTACCGCGCGCATGGTTTACTTCTCCCCGGTCAAAAGTTGGGGGGAAAGCGACCCTTCCTTTACGCCCGCCATAATCGCCTTCTTTTCGATCTTGCCGTTGCTCATCAGCGGAATGTCGAGCACTTCCAGTCCGAATTCCGGCATGTCATAGCGCGACAGTCCCGCCTCGGCGAGATGGGCAAGCACCGTCTCAAACGCGATTTCCGCGCCGCCGCGTTTCATGATGGCGATACAGGCGCGTTCGCCCAGCCGGTCATCGGCAACCGGCACCACGGCCGCGCGGTCGATATCGGCGTGGCGCATGGCCAGCTCCTCGATCCGCTCCGGGTTGATATTGTGGCCGCCCCGGATGATGACTTCTTTCCGCCGCCCGGTCAGGCGCAGATAACCGGCCCCGTCCACCCAACCGAGATCGCCGGTGAGGAACCAGCCTTTCGCGTTGAAGGAGGTTTCGGTCGCGTTCTGATCGTCGTAATAGCCAAGCATCAGGCACGCCCCCTTGCCGGCCACCAGCCCGGTCTCGCCGGGCGGCAGTTCGGTCTCCGGATCATCGGGATCGAAGATACGCACCTCATAGCCCGGGCAGGCCTTGCCGCAACTATCGATGATCAGATCCACATCGTCATCGGGACGGGTATATTGATGCCCGTTGGTCTCCGTCATGCCGTACCCGCTTTGCGGTGTCACCCCGATTTCCATCAATCCCGAAAAAACCGTCTTGGGCGCCGCCGCGCCGGAAATGCGGAAACCGGTGACACTACCCAGACGGTCGAGCCCGCGCGCCGCCACCTGTTCCAGAATATCGATGGCGTGTGTCGGCACACCGACCAGATAGGTCGCGCCGATCTCCAGAATGCGGTCGACATTGCTTTCGCCCCGCGCCCTGTCGTGAATGACGAATTCGCCGCCCGCCATCAGGGTGGTGAGATAGGCCCCCATCCCGAGATTGTGGCTGAAGGGGCTCATCGAATAGACCACCGAATGCGGTCCCATATTCCAGTCCGCCGTCTGGCCCCGCGCGGTGACGAGCTGCGTGTTGTCGCTATGCATGACGCCCTTCGGGTTACCGGTGGAGCCGGAAGTAAAGGCGAAGTAACTCACCCGGTCCGGTTCCACGATTTCCGCCGGCGGCGCGCCCTTCGGTTCCGTCAGCCCGTCGAACAGTGTGCGTGGGTCGCCGGCAGGCGCGATTTCGACAAAGCGCCGGATTGTGGCCAGCCCGCCGATTTCGGCCGCGACATCGTTGCCGCCGGCATCCGATCCGAAACCCGCCTGGTGAAAAAACACCGCCGCCCGCATGCGTTCCGCCAGCGCACGCACCTCTTCCACCGTATGGTTGCGATGGGGTGACGGGCAAACGACATAGCCGCCCCGCGAACAGGCCAACACGATAATGATGCTTTCGATGCGGTCGGGCATCCAGAAAGTCACGCGCTCGCCGGGCCTGACACCGGTCTCATGCAGCCATGCGGCCAGCCTGTCGGCCTCCGTGACAAGCTCCGCATGGGTCAGCGCCATAAACCTGTCTCGGATCGCGATATGGTCCGGGTCGGCCGCCGCCTGGCGTTTTGCAACGGCGTAGATGGTTTCGTTTTTCCAATAGCCTTCCGCGTGATAGGTCTTGAGTGCTTCGGCGGAGAGGCTGGAGAGTATCGGCAAAGACATTTCAGGCGGATATTTCGGTAATGACGCTTTGGCAATTTTCGCACGGCTTGCATGATATCGGCAATGGCTGTTGGGCCTGGTTGCAGCCCGATGGTGGTTGGGGGTGGAGCAATGCCGGATTGATCGAGGATAGCGGTGAGACGCTGCTGGTCGATACGTTGTTTGATTTGCCGCTGACCGCATCAATGCTGGATGCCATGCGTGACGCGGTTCCGGCAGCTGCCGATATCGGGGCGCTGGTCAATACCCACGCCAACGGCGATCACACCTATGGCAATCAACTGGTTAAAACCGCGCGGATCATCGGGTCCGAGGCGACGAAGCGCGAGATGGGAAAACGCCCGCCGGAGGCCTTTACCAAAATCACCCGAAACTGGCGGGATTACGGCGAATTTGGCGCGCTGATTCATGAGTTGATGGGACGGAAATTCGATTTTGAGGGCATTGAGAATGTTCTGCCGACCGAGACGTTCGAACTGACCAAGACGTTCACCGTGGGTGAGAAAAAGATCGAACTGCTCAATGTCGGTCCGGCGCATACTTCGGGCGATACGCTGGTATGGCTGCCCGATCAGAAAATCGTCTATACCGGGGATATTATTTTTTCCGGCGGGCATCCGATTATCTGGGCCGGCCCGATCGCCAACTGGATCGCGGCCTGCGACCGGATACTGGGATGGGATGTGGATATCGTCGTGCCGGGTCACGGCCCGATCGGCGACAAGGAATGTGTGACGGCCCTCAGGCAATATCTGGTGGAGCTGTGCGACGCCGCGAAACCGCGATTTGAGTCCGGGATGGGCTGGGTCGAGGCGGCGGAGGAAATCGTCGCCGATCATTTCACCGGCTGGATTGACCGCGAACGGGTGTTTATCAATGTCGCCACCTTGTGGCGGGAGTTCTCGGGCGGGACAATCCGCCATTCGGTGGGTGAGATTTACCTCGCCATGGGTAAATGGTATTGGGAACAGGGTGCCGGGTCCGGCCATTGCGGGCACGACCACTGACGGAGGAGACAGCTTGGCTCAGGACAAGATAAAATCGGTGATGGCGATGGTCGCCGAAGCGGATGCGGCGGTTGAGACGCTGGATGTCGAACAGGCCCGGGCGCATCTGGATGCGGGCGACGCGGTTTTTATCGATTTGCGCGATATCAGGGAAGTAGCGAAAACCGGCAAGGTCGCGGGCGCCCATCATGTGCCGCGCGGCATGCTGGAATTCTGGATTGATCCGGAAAGCCCCTATCACAAGGATGTTTTTTCCGGCGACGGGAAGTTCATTTTCTATTGCGCGGGCGGCTGGCGCTCCGCGCTGGCGGCCAAGACCGCGCAGGATATGGGGCTTTCACCCGTCGCCCATATGGCGGGCGGGATGAAAGCCTGGATTGAGGCCGAGGGGCCGATCGATCCGCCTAAACCCAAAGACTGATCACAGGAACAGAAAATGACTGACGGCTCCAACGCGCCTTACGCACCCGATCTTCGCGGCTATCTGCAATATCTGGATGATACCCATCCGGAGGAACTGCTGCGGATCAGCAAGGAAGTCGATCCCGATTTCGGCGTTTCGGGTATCCTGCACCGGCTGGAGGCCGATAATCATTTCAAGGCAGTGATCTTCGAAAATGTGAAGGGCTCCGACGTGCCGCTGATCGCCAACATGCATGGCGGGTTCGAGCGGCTGCGCTATGCGCTTGGCATGGAAGAAGGCGACATCGACGCGTTTCTGGCCGAATGCGCGGCGCGGCAGGAAAATCCGATCCCGCCGGTGACGGTGGAAAACGCCCCGGTACAGGAGGTCGTGCTGACTGGCGATGATATCGATGTCGGCAAGTTTCCGATCTGCACCTATCATGAGCTGGATGCGGGGAAATTCATTACCGCCGGGCTGGCGGTGATGCGCGATCCCGATACCGGTATCAACAATATCGGCATCTATCGTCATCAGGTGCATGAGCGGAATCTGCTGGGGGTTCAGGTATCGGAAACCGCCGACGGCAACGTCATCTGGAAGAAATACGAGAACAAGGGTGAGCCCTGTCCCATCGCCATTGTCATCGGCCATCACCCGGCTTTCTTTATCGGCTCGTTGTGTTTTTCGCCCATGGAGGCCGATGAGTTGCATCTCGCCGGCGGGATGATGCAGCGCCCCGTGCCGATGGTCGATTGCAAGACCATCCCGCTGCAGGTGCCGGCGGATGCTGAAATCATCCTGGAATGCGTGACCCGGCCGGGTGAACGCCGGTCGGAGGCGCCATTCGGCGAATATCCCGGCACCTACGGACCCGAACGGATGAATCCGGTGCTGGAAATCACCGCCATTACCCATCGCAAGGACCCGCTTTACCAGAACGCCTTTGTCGGGCACGCGGATAATCTGCTGCTGTCGGGCATTATCCGGACGCCCTTTATCGAAAACACGGTGAAAATCGCCTGCCCCACAGTGACCAAGGTGGCGGTGCCGCGTTCGGGCCGGTTCCGCTTTATGTGTTTCATCGCCATCGACCGGATGATAGAGGGCGAGGCCAAACAGGCGGCAATGGCGGCCTTTGTCGCCGATCCGTTCCTCAAATTCGTCGTGATTGTCGACAAGGATGTCGATGTCTATAGCGACACGGAGGTTCTTCACGCCATCGCGACGCGGGTGCGCGCGGACCGCGATATCTTCATGGTGCCCTATGCCAAGGGCTCGCCGCTCGATCCCGCGTCATACGACCCGGCGGGCGGTTCGCATCTGGTGACCAAGATGGGTATCGACGCGACGCGCAAGGATAATTACCCGGATGAAATCCGCGTGCCCGGCGCGGACGACATCGACCTCTCCGAATTTATTCCCGGCTATAACAAAGCCTGATCGATCCTGAGTTCCGATTCGGTCAAGGCCGAGTTGACAGCCCATAATGTTATAATATACCAATTATTATATTATAACATTATGGAGACTGTGGAATGAAAAGCGTACTCAGATACGTCTCGGCTTTCGCGTTGCTTTTTGCTTTCAGCGACGCAGCTTTTGCCGCGACGAGCAAGGAATTGCAGGCCTTGCGAGCCGAAATTTAGGCAATGCAGCGTGCCTATGAGGCGCGGATCAAATCGCTTGAGAACAAGCTGGACTCGGTCCAGAAAACACAGACAAAAAACGCGGCGGCTGCCAAGAAGGCCGCACCGGCAACCAGCACGCGTGGGGTGAAGGATAATTCTTTCAACCCGTCGATTGGCGTAATTCTCAACGGCAAGGCGTCTTCCTTCTCACGCGGTGGCGCGGCGGAAATCGCTGGCTTCGGCGTCGGCGAAGAAGGTGAGCGGGGCCAGGAAGGGCTTGCGGTCGACGAATCTGAACTGAACTTCTCCGCCAATATCGATGACAAATTCACCGGGTCGATGACCTTGGCGATTGTCCGCGAAGGTGGTGCCGACGGCGTCGAGTTGGAAGAAGTTTATTTTCAGACACTCCCCGATGCGGGTCTGCCCGATGGGACGCGGATCACTGCGGGGCGCAAGTTCTGGACGCTGGGCTATCTCAACGAACAACACGCCCATGCGGATGATTTCGCTGACAGGCCCCTGCCTTACCGGATTTATCTGAACAAGGCCTTTAATGATGACGGTTTGGAAGCGGCCTGGGTCGTACCCACGGACGATCTGTTCGTCGAGTTCGGCGGCGGCATCTTCCGGGGCGCCGATTTCCCGGGTGGTGGAGCCAATGGCGGTAACGACTCCTGGTCGGCTTATGCCCGCGTTGGCGGCGATATCGGCAGCGACCAGAGCTGGCGTTTGGGTGTCTATACCCTGCAGGGCGACGTGCATTCCAGGGCCAGTAACGGGGACATGGTGACTTTCTCCGGCAAGTCGAACCTCTACGCGGCGGATCTCCGCTACACTTGGGCGCCGACCGGTAACGCGCGGGAATCCGAAGTTATCCTCCAGGCGGAATATTTCCACCGCGATGAGGAAGGCACCTATAACGATGCCGACGCGGGAACCGGGACCATCGCTTTCGACGACGACTCCAGCGGCTTTTACGCCCAGGGCGTTTACAAGTTCGCGCCCGCCTGGCGTGCCGGGGTCCGGTATTCGAAGATGTTCGCACCGGGAACGCCCGCCGGCCTCGTCGGCAGCGCGCTCGATGCGGATGGTCATGACCCCGAAAGTGTCTCGGTCATGCTCGACTGGACGAACAGCGAGTTCGGTCGTCTTCGCGGCCAATACAACCGGGAGGAGCTGTCGAAGAATAACGTCGATCATCAGTTCTTCCTGCAATACATCATGAGCTTTGGCGCCCACGGGGCCCATCCTTACTGAGGGCAGACAATGAAAAAGCTGGGATTGGCGATATTATTATTTGGCATTTTGTCGCCATTCCCGGCGGCTTCAGCTGTCAAAATATTTGCTTGTGAGCCGGAATGGTCGGCTCTGTCACGCGCTGTCGGTGGTGACGCGGTTTCGGCCTGGTCGGCGACCACTGAACAGCAGGATCCGCACTATATCCGGGCACGTCCGAGCCTTATCGCAAGAATTCGTTCGGCAAGGCTGGTTTTCTGTTCCGGTGCAGGGCTGGAAGTCGGCTGGCTGCCGATCCTGATGCAGAGGGGCGCGCGGGCCGGTGTTCAGCCGGGCCGGCCCGGTCACCTGCTCGCCTTCGAACATGTCGATGTCCTGGAGATACCCACGGTGATTGATCGCAGCCTTGGCGATATCCACCCGGAGGGCAATCCCCATCTCCATCTTGATCCCCGCAATATGCTGACGCTTTCCAGGGAACTCGCCCGGCGTTTGGCGATCGTCGAACCGGAATCGGCAACTTCCTTTCAGGCGGGGGCGAAAAAATTTGCGGAAAACTGGCAGCGGCGGATTGCCGGGTGGGAACCCCGCATCGCGAAATTGAAGGGCATGCCGGTCATCGTGCATCACAAATCCTGGTCATATCTGATAAACTGGATCGGGTTGAAGCAGGTGGCGTCACTGGAACCCAAACCCGGTATTCCCCCGTCCGCCGACCATCTGCGCAAGCTGATCGGGGAAGCGAAACAGGGTAAGGTAAAGGCGATCATCCGGACCCCGTTCGATCCGGATCGTCCCTCCGAATGGCTTTCCGGCAAGACCGGTATTCCCGCGATCGAATTGCCTTATACGGTGCCGCGTGGCGCCGGTGAGGCGGCGCTGACAGGCTTGTTCGACTCCATTTTGGCGGCCCTGGAAAAGGCAAATGCAGGCCGCTGACTGAGCTGATGTCCTCGTAGCGCCGCTTGTTGCGGCGCTTCTGATTGCGGCAATTCACGGGCCGATGGGACGGGAAGTCCTGCGGCGCGGCATAATCTTTATCGACCTCGCCATCGCGCAAGTCGCCGGATTATGCGTCGTTTTGATTGAACTGTTCGCGCACCATCCGGACTGGGGGGTCGTACAAGCAGTGGCCATGGCCGGTGCGCTGGCGATCGCCCTATTTTTTCGCTGGGTCGAGAAAGTCTCGCCCGCTGAACAAGAAGCCGTGATCGGCTGCAGCTTTATACTCGCCGCCTCCACGGTGTTGCTCGTTCTTGCCGATCACCCGCATGGCGACGAGAAAGTC
>Ga0181578_10002162_pt1 | contig 18644 bp, 16 predicted proteins | sample 071ome_21_FD_148659 | JGI IMG/M metagenome (GOLD analysis project Ga0181578, IMG submission 148659) | Coastal salt marsh microbial communities from the Groves Creek Marsh, Skidaway Island, Georgia - 071401CT metaG (spades assembly) | ecosystem: Environmental > Aquatic > Marine > Intertidal zone... | reverse complement strand
GAATGCGTATAAGCCGGTCATTACATCAACTGCGATCATTCCTATACGTTGAGGGGTTCCTTCTTCATCGCGGTTAATAGACATCCAACCAGAGAATGCTTGGATAACAGAATCAGTAACGGGCAGCTTATTGTAAGGGCCCTGCTGACCGAATCCTGTGACTGATAGATAAACCACATTGGGGTTGACCTTCTTAACATCATCATAAGAAAGTCCGAAACGTCCCATTACGCCTGGTCTAAAACTCTCTACTATTACATCAGCTTCTGCGGCAGCCTTCTGAACTAGTTCCTGCGCCTTTTTTTCCTTCATATTAAGTGAAACAGAGCGTTTACCTCGATTAAAGATAATCGCATGAGCACAAGTATCACCGTACATCTTACCTAGCGTGCGACCCCAATCGCCGTCGAGCGGCTCTACCTTAGTAACCTCTGCTCCTTGTTGCGCTAACAACATAGTAGAGTGAGGTCCCGCCACGCCTTGAGTCATATCCAAAACTTTAAAACCTTCAAAAGGCAAACGCTGGGCACTCATTGGCGATCTTTCCTCCAAATTAATTCTTGTCTTTTAACCAAACTGATTTAATCGTGAGCCACAATCCCCGTCAATCTCGAAGCTCCACACTAACCTTTCGCAATGAAATTTATTTTGTGTTACACACTCGAAATCTCATGAGGGTAGGAACCTTAGATAGATGATCCGTTATACATTGATGTGCGACAAGGACCATGATTTTGAAGGATGGTTCCCGGGAATAGAGGCATGCGATAAGCAGCTTTCAGCTGGGCTGGTAAGCTGCCCAGACTGCAACTCAACAAAAGTTCGTAAGGCCCTTATGGCACCAGCAGTTGCTACTAAAAAACAAGACTCAGCAATGGATAAGCGCCAGGTAGCAATGGCGGCTCAGCAAGCCGTAATGGCCAAGCTGAGGGAGCACGTTGAAAATAATTTTGAACACGTGGGTGATCGGTTTCCAGAAGAAGCTCGCAGAATTCATTATGGTGAAACTGAAAAACGGGACATTTATGGAGAGGCTTCAGTTGAAGAGGCGCGCGAACTTGTTGAGGAAGGTGTTGAAATAGCGCCACTGCCAGGCCCTACTAGAACTGACGCATAAAGCTAATCCATATGGACCATAACTAGAATATATCCTCACAAAGTGCTTGGTCCCAAAGCTTATCCTGTGTGAAAAGAAATCAAGTCTGCCATAACCACATAGCAGATGCCCAAGGTCATAACTGCGCCGCCAAATGTTGCGTATATAGCTTTCCTCCCGATGCGAGGTCTCAAAGGAGCGCCTCCATCATGACCAGACTGAGGATTTTCTGTTCTCGAAACTCCAAAAGGTAAAGCTAGGAAAAAACAGAACCACCAAGACAAAACAAAAACGACAACTATCGAGGCTATCGACATATTCAATCCGCCCACATGTTAAAAAAACTGTTTTATCGATAAATGCTATTCGTTCTTCAGCGGTCAATACCTCAGAATCACAACAAATTACCTGAGGAAACAAAAAGTACGTGAATATCTATTTCTTCCTCTCAGTCGCAGCTATCACACTCATCGCAACCACTATAATTGCGCTTCCACCTATTGTGGGACCGTCCGGAAGCTCGAAATAGAGAAGATATCCAAGAACCGCCGCGAATGGGAGGCGAAGGTAGTCAAACGGCATAACCAAGCTCGCATCACCCGCCCCAAGAGCACGCGTTAAGCACATATGGGCAGACAGTCCTGATAAAGCCAACAATGCTACCCATGGAAGCTCCTGAATTGGTGGATCAACCCAGAAATACACCGCAGGACCTGCCGAAAGGAGGGTTAAGCTAGCATTTTGAATAAAAACCAATCGATTGGCCGGCTCCGTATCTGACATCCATTTCACAAATGTATTTGAAAGTGCGTAAAAAATACTTGCTCCTAGTAGCATCATTGTCGCCGTGTTGACCGGAATTACTCCTGGTCTAACGATTACCAGCATACCTATGAAACCAATACCAGTCGCAACCCATCTTATAACTTTTGGCTTATCCCCGAGCAGCAACGATGCCAGTAGTATAGTGAAGAGTGGATACGTAGATTGAATGGCTACGGCATCTGCAAGCGTAGAAAGGCCTACAGCATGGAACCACAGCATCATGGCGGTAAAAGTAGCTAAGCAGCGCCCAGAGTGACCAAGTATACGCTTTGTCTTAAGGGCGCCCAAACCGGTTTTCGCTAACCATGGCAATAATAATAAAACTGAAAATGCAGCACGAAAAAATAAGATTTCAGCTGTTGGTAAACTGTCAGAAAGTTCGCGCACAGCTACCACTAATGCAGTGAATGAAATAGCCGCCCCAATCATCCAAAGAACAGCGACCATATTTCGTGATTTAGAAAGCGGAGTCATCCTAGGGAATTGGCGAATTGTAGTATTTCCGAAGCTGATAAATCCGGAACTTCAACATGGGGGAAATGTCCTGCCTCCTCAGCAAAACCAACTGTAAACTCCGCGAAAACACGATCGAGCACTTCTGACCAACTAGATTTACAAATAGGATCGTGTCGTCCCCAGAGCACACAAGTTTTCTGCTTTATCAACTGATGACCCTCTTCAAGTTCGCCAGTCAAAGCTCGAAGCCTTCTAGAGTTGTAACTCCGATACCAACTAAAACCACCAACTAAGGCGCCTTCCGAACTAAAATTTTTAACCCAAGCATTCAGAGCGGGAGCAAATGCATCTTTTTTGTAGCTCCAATGCTGCAGAAAATGCTCAAAATAAAGGCGGATTGTATCCTCGCTATGACCAACTAGCCTCTCAGCAAGACAAGTTTGATTGAATGACTGGTACCAAATTTCGTTAATTTGAGAATTTTGAATCCACCGGCTACCAACTGCTGAATTTGGACAGTCAAAGAAAAATAATCCCCGGACAAGACTTGGATTATTTAAAGCTAGACGTTGGCTTACAAACGCTCCGACATCATGCGACACAATTATTGGGGGTTCCGAGGTACAAAGGGGGATTAATTTAGCCAAATCATCTGCATGAAAGTCCCCATCAAGATCATCTCGCAACACTTCTGGTTTATCACTGCGTCCAAAACCATAAAAATCAGGTGCAATTAATCTAAAGTTAGACTTTAACCTATGCATCAAAGGAAGCCATGTTGCCCAAAATTCAGGCCACCCATGCAACAATAACAATGGAGGGCCATCGCCAATGCTAGCAACATGCAACCTATGGCCATTTACTTGTACAAAATGATGTTCAAGACCTGATGGTTCCTCAAAGTCAGTCATGGATACCTCATTCGCATAAAGTTTAGCGCCCCCTAATCCATCCATTATCCAGCGCGCAAAAATAGATATACCATTCAATCTAGCGGCAGATGTTTCCACTAAGCGTGTAAATCAGAAAGAAGAAAATTGTTAATTAAGAATTTCTTAATTCTAAGATCGTCACAAACATAGTGTTTAAAAATAAAAAACTTTAAGCATCTGTTTTAAAACACTTTATGGATTTTAATTAAAACGGTACGCAAACTTCTTTTGGTAACCAAAACAATCTTACACACAAAATCTAACACCTGAGTATGAAACACTGGGTTTAACTCCGACGTTCAATCGGCTATGCAAATAGTTAAAATGTTCATGACGATGAGCTGCTCATGCTAACTCCTCTCGAGTTTGAAAAACCTATTCTCGAGCTCGAAGCTCGTATTGCAGATTTACGCCAATTAGCTGAGAACGATGGCCTAGATATTGCAGAAGAAACTCGCCGACTTGAGCAGCGGATAGATAAGAGTCTTATTCAAATCTATACCAAGCTCACACCGTGGCAGCGTGTTCAGGTTGCTAGGCACCCTAACCGACCTCGAGCTCTTGATGTATTGACTCGTCTTATTGAGGACTTCACACCGCTCGCTGGTGATAGGCTTTTTGGAGAAGATGAAGCTATTATAGGAGGTATTGGGCGTTTTCGTGGACGCGGTGTAGTTGTTATCGGTCAGGAAAAAGGTGGTGACACAGCAAGCCGTGTGAAGCGTAATTTTGGTATGGCTCATCCAGAAGGTTACCGAAAAGCCATGCGCCTAATGGATATAGCTGAAAAATTTTCTCTGCCAGTTGTCAGTTTTGTTGATACCCCTGGCGCCTATCCTGGAATTGAAGCTGAAGAACGCGGTCAGGCCGAGGCTATAGCGAGATGTCTCCAACGTGGTCTTGAGTTAGAAACCCCTTTTGTCGCGGCGGTACTAGGCGAAGGTGGCTCTGGTGGTGCCGTTGCCATCGCCGCAGCTGATAAAGTTTTGATGTTTGAGCACGCGGTCTACTCCGTAATTTCTCCTGAAGGTTGTGCCTCAATACTGTGGCGGTCAGCGGAGCATGCACCGGACGCTGCCGAGGCTCTCAAACTGACCGCTGCGGATCTTTCAAGGTTGGGAGTAGTGGACACGGTAGTTAAGGAGCCAATTGGTGGTGCCCACCGCAATCCAGAGGTCAGCATTGACGCTCTTGGCAATGCAATAGAGGTTGCTCTCAGACAAATTGAAACTGATGGTGTTGATGGCCCCACTTTGCGTAAACGGCGACGGGAACGTTTCCTCGCCATGGGCGGCTAACATCTCGAATTTAATTAGTTAAGCCTCTTGGCTCAGGAAAGCAAAATGACCAAAAGTATAATCAGCGAGAAGGCAAAGTCTGCGATAGGTCAATCTCAGCCACCTATTACTGTCGAGGTATCACGCAGAGAAATCCAGAAATATTCTCTTGCAACACAGCAATCACAGCAAAAGTACCTGGATGGTGATGAAGCACCTCCCATGTTTCTTTTTGGTTTACTCAGACCACTAACTCCAATTAATGAGCTCGGGCCTGATGGAATTGCTCGTGACGCGTCATTACCCGATCTCCCCCTCAAAAGAGTAATGGCTGGAGGAACCGAGATGATCTGGTCTAGACCCATCCGGCCAGGAGACGTTCTCACCGCAACGAAAACTTTGTCCGGCATGGAAGAGAAGCAAGGAAAGACTGGCCCACTTATACTTCTTCACTATGAACTTGACGTTGTTGATGCGGATAGCTGCCTAGTAGTGAAGGAACGCTCAACAAGGATTTGTCGATGAGCCGCTTAGATCAGATAAATGTTGGTGATATCCTGCCTGAAAAGCACCATACAGCTACTGAGGTTTCCCTTTTCCTGTATAACGCTGCTATCTGGAACCCGCATCGCATTCATTACGATGCACCTTATACTTCAGACGTAGAAAAACATCCTGCAATTGTCATTGATGGGCCGTTACAGGGCGATTGGCTAGCTCAATGTGTAACAGACTGGCTAGGAGCTGATGGCCAATTGGTGACCTTTAGTTATGCGAACCGAAGGGCTGCGTACCTTGGTGAAACGCTCACGGCAACGGGGGAAGTAATTGCCAAGGATAAAGCTACTCGGACGGTAGAGGTTCGTCTTGGTATTCGGAATGAAACCGGTGAAATCATTGCTCCAGGTTCAGCTAAACTGAAATTCGAATAACCCTGTAAAGAGATGATTTCTTAGTAGCAATTTTGATTGCTACTCCTTCCTTTTTTAAGGATGAAGAATTTAATTCAGCTCATCCAAGGTGGGGTCGGCAGACCTTTTTCTTTTAAGAAAGACGGATTGTACATCTTGCTCATGTAACGGGCTCCGGCATCACACAAGATTGTGACAATAGTTTTTCCGGGGCCAATATCTTTTGCTAGTCGGATAGCCCCTGCCACGTTGACTCCAGAAGACCCTCCTAGACAAAACCCTTCATATTGCAGGAGGTCATAAGCCACTTTCAAACTCTCGTCATCTGGAATTTGATACGCTTTATCGATGGGAGCATCCTCTAAATTAGCTGTTATTCGGCCCTGACCAATACCCTCAGTTATTGAAGATCCTTCAGCTTTTAAAACGCCATTGGTGTAATACTCAAAAAGAGCAGCTCCAGGCGGATCAGCAAGTCCAATCGTAATATTAGGGTTCTTAGACTTAAGTCCCATACCTGTGCCGGCTAGAGTACCACCAGTTCCAACTGCACAAATAAAGCCATCAACTTTGCCTTCAGTTTGGGACCATATCTCTTCAGCTGTTGATCGCATATGCCCTTGTCTATTGGCGACGTTGTCAAACTGATTAGCCCATATCGCACCAGAAGGCTCAGTTTTAGCACGCTCCTCAGCTAAACGCCGAGATACATGCACATAGTTATTAGGGTCTTTGTAGGGAGCAGCGGGCACCTGAATAAGTTCTGCTCCAGCAAGGATCAACATATCCTTTTTCTCTTGAGACTGCGTCTCAGGAATTACAATTACGGTCTTATAACCTCTAGCGTTTCCGACAAGGGCAAGTCCGATTCCTGTATTCCCTGCTGTACCCTCTACGATAAGGCCACCAGGCTTCAGTAAACCGCGTTCTTCCGCATCCAAAACTATTGCTAATGCAGCACGGTCCTTAACAGAACCACCAGGGTTCATAAACTCGCATTTTCCAAGAATTTCACAGCCGGTCTCCTCACTAGCACGAGTAAGACGAACGAGAGGTGTATTACCTATGGCGTCAATAAAGTCGCGACGATACTCCATAAAAAATCATCCTTGGATTTCTAAAAATGTGATAATTAAAATGATATAAGAGAATAATATCTGATAATCGACCCGAGTTTTTGTTTCTAACAATGCCATAGTGAAAAATCACTATTTCTTTTTTGATTATGAATACATATCTCTAAAAGGTTTCAAACTTCAGAAATTTTGATGTATAATTTGGTTGTGATGAGAAAAATGTTCAACAGACTTTTCCAGGAGATAGATTCCTACGTGGCACGTGACCCTGCGCTGAGAAGTCGTTGGGACGTGCTTTTATCTTATCCTGGATTTCATGCTCTCACTTGCTATCGATTATCCAGTTGGCTTTGGCGTCAAAAATTATTCACTCTTGGACGCTTCGTGTCTCACTTGGGACGAATAGTTTCAGGAATAGAGATTCACCCAGGGGCTACAATTGGCGAGCGCCTTTTCATAGATCATGGAATGGGTGTTGTCATAGGCGAGACAGCCGAAATCGGGGATGACGTAACGCTATATCAAGGGGTAACGCTTGGTGGCACCTCGCTTGCCAAGGGTAAACGTCACCCCACTCTGGAAGACGGTGTAATTGTAGGCTCTGGCGCACAAATATTAGGTCCTTTTACGGTTGGCGCTGGTGCACGGGTCGGCGCTAACGCTGTAGTTCTAGACGCAGTACCTCCCGGGGTTACCGTTGTTGGAATACCAGCAACAATCGCGCAACGATCCAAACCCGCATCTCAACCAGAAGATTTTGCTGCCTATGCGGTTGGAGAAGAAATCAGTGACCCATTGGCTAAATCAATTGCTCAAATGCAGGAAGATTTGGAGACTCTACGTGCTCGTGTCGGAGAATTAGAAGCAGAGCAAAATACGGCAACTAACGCGGCGCGTTCAGCCTAGCAGCTTCGGCCATTACTTCCACAGCTTCATCTTGATTGGAACGAACGTAGAGAGAGTCAATCATCTCAGTGTCCTCCCAACGACGATAACGCTGTTTAATTCTTGACGGCGGTCCAACAAGAGCTTTTTCATCGACCCACTCATCTGGAACGGCTGCCGCGGCTTCATCTTTTCGCCCTGCTAAGAAAAGTTCTTGGATCCTAACAGCCGCATCCCCATAGCCTCTCCGAACCATCATGTCGTTATGGAAATTCTTGTTACGATGCCCCATACCTCCAACATATAAAGCCACCTCTGGCTTCAGCCGATCAAGTGCCGCTTTTACATCGTGGTCCACATCAACATGTGCAGATGCGATAATCTCAAAATTGTGAAAGCCTTTATCCATGCCTTTGGCCCTAGCTCGTTCAAAACCCTGCTCCACCCAGGGCAAGTATTCCTTCGCAGCATCAGGGGTCAGTCCAAGAGGCAACCAACCATCACAAATCTCAGCTGTTAACCGAACTGTAGCCTCATTACCTGCACCAATCATGATTGGGATTTCTGGATTCATGTGCAAGATAGATTTTAAAGGCTTACCCACTCCTGCCTCACCAGGGCCGTGGTACGGAAGACTAATTTCACGCCCATCGTGCGTAACGGGACTTTCCCTGCGAAATACCTTTCGCATAATTTCTACATAGTCTTTCAAACGATAGTAGGGTCGCCCCCAAGGTTGACCATACCACCCTTCAACAATTTGCGGACCAGAAACCCCGAGACCGGCTATAAAACGCCCACCTCCAGCCAAAGCATCGACCGTAGCAGCAGACATAGCAGCATTAGCAGGGGTTCTGGCAGCGAGTTGCATAATCGCTGTGCCTAGCCGAATACGGCTTGTCTGAGCAGCTATAAAAGCAAGTGGCGTCACCGCATCAGACCCGTATGCTTCAGCTGTCCAGACAGCATCATACCCTAAAGCCTCGGCTCTCTTTATGCGCTCAATTGGGATTTCAAGATTAGCACCAGAATACCCTATCGATAGCCCTAGCCGCATTCTCTATCTCCAATCAAAATTCTCAATTCAGTCGTTTTAAACAGGCCTTAAAGTTCCTTTAAAAAGCAACCGCCAAGGTAGTCTATGCTTACAATTTAACATTAGGTTTACGAATACATTTTTTGGCAAACTCAAAACGGGGTTGCGAGCTTCGAAACCAGCCAAGCTTTCATCCTGGCACCATATCATAGCCTTTGACAATCTATGACCGCCGGGCCTTCAAATCATCAAAAGACAAAATCTCTCCAGCTAAAGCACTTGCTACGACCGTAGGAGGACTAGCAAGCCATACCTGGCCGGGACCACCACGGCCGGCAAAATTACGATTGATGGCCGATACAACAGTTTGGTTTGCCTCCTCAGTGACCCCAGGTCCACACTGGCCACAGGCACCGCAAGCAGGACCTAGCAACTCGGCCCCAATCGCTTCAAATGTATCTAAATAACCCTGATCAATGCAGTATTGCCGGACATCAAGCGTGCCACACTGCAGATAAAGCTTTACTCCGTCAGCAACCCGCATCTGGCGGTCTCTAGCCCACTTCGCCACCTCAAAATAATGATCAAAATCTTCTCTTTTTCCTGCAGTGCAAGAACCACCGTAAGCAATCTGTACGGGAACGGGGTTTTCAAGTTCAGACAGCGAAAGTCCGTTGCCAGGATCACCTGGACGAGCAAGCATTGGACCGACATCGCTACAATTCAAAACTATCTCGTGAGCATAGAAGGCATCAGAATCTGAATGCATCCAGTCTTCTATTTCAAATTCAATCCCACGCCTTTCTTTCAGAAATCTGACAGTTTCCAAATCTGGAGCACAAATACCGGTCAGACCTCCCAACTCAGCAACCATATTTGTAAGAGTTGCTCGTTCGTCAATTGACATTGCATCAATAACCGGGCCCACAAATTCAAAGATCTGGCCTAATCCACCCCCATCTCTAATAAAAGGTAAAGCCAGCAAACTTAATGCGATATCCTTGGCAGTTACACCAGTACCACGCTCACCCTCCAACCGGACTAAAAGGCTATCAGCCATATTCAGACGAATTGCTCCGGTCATGAAAGCATTAGCCATATCAGTAGTGCCAACACCAAATGCAAAACACCCTAGTGCACCTGAATGTGGAGTATGACTGTCTGTCCCCACAACAATCCGTCCTGGCAGTGCGTACCTTTCAATCATCATTGCATGGCTAATACCCTCGGAACCCTCCTCCCCCATTAACCAGCCATGATTTTTTAAACTATATGCGTCCGCAAATTGCCTATGGGCCGCAGAGAGAGCGTTTACTCCATCCAAAAGTCCTAGTCTGACATGCGTTGGCGATCTGTGAGCATATGAAAGGTGATCTTCGAATAAGATGATTGTATCCGGAGCTTCGAGATCAAGAGGATGTCCAAAAGCCTTTACCAACATATGAACGGCCATCGGGCAATAATACTCAATAATGAAACGATAGTCGGCCTGCACAAAACCGCCGGTCCCCGGTTCCATTTTCCAAGCGAGCCCATCTACATTTAACGCAAAACGAGAGATAATTTTTTGAGCCAACGTCTTTGGACTTATGCCATTATCAGCGAGCCTTTTGGCTCCTTTTAATTTTACCTGACCGTAAGCAAGCAGGCCTCCCGCTCGCAATATATCAGCGGCAAGAGGATCCCTGTCTGACACTAACTCCTCAATAGGAATATCTTCGCCAGCTCGAATGCGGTCGATTAAACCAAAATCAGTTGAAGTGAAGATGCCTAAATTGTCACAATTTTGCCGATAGATCCGTTCAAAACTTTCAGCAATAACCAAGCGTATGCCAGCTGAAAGTTCAGCAAAGGGGCTGTGCTCACGGGAAGAGCCTTTTCCATAGCGGCGTCCCGCAACGATTACGGCAATATTAGCATCTACCAAAGCATTTTCAGCGACTGGTCGCTCACCATTGATAACTAAGCCTGTATGGGCAAATTGCGCTAACTTTTCGTCATAATTTAGCATCACCTGAAGGGGCGTGATCTCGTCCGTAGATACATCTGTTCGCAATTCACCGGCTTCGGCTAGAGAAACATCATAGCCTGCCAATTGTTTGGCCACTGCATCTGAAGCAGTACCAAGAATAAGTATTCTTCCATTAAAGCGCATAACAATCCCTTCAAATAACTGATCGGACTGCGCTTAATTTTTCCAGGTGGGAGTGGTGAGCGCGCAGGGATTCGAACCCTGGACCGACGGATTAAAAGTCCGTTGCTCTACCAGCTGAGCTACACGCTCTCCGTGAATGCCTATCTAGGCAAGGAGTGACCGGAAACTATTGCGCCTTGTCCTCTGGGTCAAGACGTTCTTTTATACTAATTAATAAGCTTTAGAAGCTGCTCCAGATAATACCTCCGCACCTTTAGCAAGACGCTCATTTAAGGCATCCTTTACATGCGCTGGCACAAAGGTCGAAATATCCCCGCCAAGCCCTCCAATTTCTTTGACAAAGCGCGAGGAAATAAATTGGCACCGCTCTGAGGCCATTAAAAAAATGGTCTCAATGTCATCATTCAAACGGCTATTCATCCCTGCCATTTGAAATTCATAATCAAAATCTGAAACAGCTCTCAGCCCGCGAACAATGCAGGTAGCCCCATTAGCTTCGGCATAATGCACCAATAACCCATCCATCGTCTGAACAACTATCCGATTTGCTAGTTGCACGTCCTCTAGATTATTGACCCATTCGCGCACCATGGAGACACGCTTATCAATATCAAACATAGGTCCTTTGCCAGCATTGATAGCCACACCTACTATCAATTTGTCGACCAGCTTGGCTCCACGCAGAATGATATCGAAATGTCCATTCGTGGGTGGGTCAAACGTCCCAGGATAAAGACCTACAACACTTGACATAACTATACTCCCAGAACTTTGCTTATTCAGTTACTTCCGAGCCTTCCGGTGTATCCAACGAACTAACTTCATCTTGCTCACGTAAAGGGGAAACCGAAACAACCCGGTCTCCGTTTGCAACGTCAAATATCCTGACCCCACGAGTCGAACGCCGAGCAATTCTGATCTCATCGACCGGACATCTGATTAGCTGCCCTCCATTGGTAACAAGTACAAGCCCATCATTATCAGAAATTGGGAATGCCCCAACAACTTCAGCTCCTTCGTCAAGACTCATTAACTCAATACCTTTCCCCCCTCTTCGGGTTACTCGGTAGTCATAGGATGAAGTGCGTTTGCCAACCCCATTAGATCCCAGCGTTAGAATAAATTGTTCCCGCCCCCTAAATTCATCGAAAATTTCAGGAGGTAGAGTGCCATCTGTTTGAGGCTCGCCTCGTCGCAAAGCTGTTGATTGTTTAAGATAAGCGTCTCGCTCTTCGGCAACAAACTCGGCACCGTCAATGATTGAAAGCGAAATGACGCCGTCTCCACTTGCCAGATCAATACCGCGATTTCCTGTTGAATTACGCCCTGCGAAAACACGAACTTCCTCAATTGGGAAACGAATACAACGAGCGCGTGCTGTAGCTAATAAGACATGATTACCAGGCTCGCAAAGCTCAACACCTATTAGCGCATCTCCTTCACTAAGTTTCATGGCAATCTTGCCATTCGCCATGACATTGGAGAAATCAGAGAGGAGATTACGGCGAACATTACCAGACTGGGTGGCAAACATTACATTCATGTTATCCCATTCTGCAGGGTCCTCAGGGAGAGGAAGTACAGCTGATATAGTTTCACCTTCATCTAAAGGAAGAAGTTGGACTAACGGCCGCCCGCGAGAATTGGGGCCGCCTAAAGGCAACTTGTAGACCTTTAATTTGTAAACAATGCCCTTAGTAGTAAAGAAGAGGACTGGAGCATGAGTGGAAGCGACAAAAACATCCCTTACAACATCCTCATCACGGGTCGACATTCCTGACCGCCCCTTACCACCACGCTTTTGCTCGCGGTATTCTGCCAAAGCAGATCGTTTTACATAGCCATTGGCGGAGACAGTTACTACCATTTCTTCCCGCTGGATCAGGTCTTCGTCATCCTGATCTGCACCACCCTCTTCGATCTGCGTCCTCCGCGGTGTACCAAACCTCTCTTTCAGGCTATTCAGTTCACCACACATAACCTCAAGTAACCGCGACCGATTTCCGAGTATCTCTAAAAATTCTCTAATGTTTGCAGCTGTTTCATCCAATTCTTCAGTGATTTTCTCACGTTCCAGCCCTGTTAAACGATGCAAGCGGAGATCCAAAATTGCTCGCGCTTGTATTTCAGAAAATCTATACCCCTCGTCCGTAAGCGCTCCGCTTTCCTCTGCTCCAAGCAGAGCAACCAAAGGAGCAACATCTGAGGCTGGCCAGGCCCTGGAAAAAAGAGCCTCACGTGCTGCTTGCGGGTCAGGAGCAGCCCGGATAACAGCTATCACTTCATCGATATTAGCGACCGCTACCACAAGACCAAGGAGAACATGGCCTCGAGCACGGGCTTTTGCGAGTTCATATTGAGTTCGCCGTGCAATAACCTGTTCGCGGAAGGCAACAAACGCTTCTAGAACAGATTTGATCGATAGCAGCTCTGGACGTCCACCATTCAGAGCGAGCATGTTAACGCCAAAACTAGTTTGAAGCGCGGTGTGACGGAATAGCTGATTAAGTACAACCTCGGCGTTAGCATCGCGCTTGAGATCAACAACTATACGAACACCGTGCCGATCGCTTTCATCACGCAACTCTGAGATGCCTTCGACGAGCTTTAGTGCAGAGACCTCAGCAATCCTCTCAACAAGTCGTGACTTATTAATTTGGTATGGGATCTCATGGACCAGAATGGCATTACGACGGAGGTCTATTTCCGTCTTTGCTCGCATGATTACTGAACCTCTGCCAGTTGCAAATGCCTGTCGAATTCCACCGCGCCCCATTATGAGACCACCAGTTGGGAAGTCTGGGCCAGGAATTATCTCCAGAAGAGCGTCGAGATCTATTTGAGGGTTTTCGATAAGCGCAAGTGTTGCTTCTATGACCTCACTCAAATTATGAGGCGGGATATTCGTTGCCATGCCAACGGCAATTCCACCCGCACCGTTAACTAGGAGATGCGGAAATTGTGCTGGTAAAACCGCCGGCTCGTCATCTGATTCATCATAATTGGCCTGAAAATCGACCGTATCTTTATCTATATCAGCTAAAAGAGCTTCCGCAGAATTAGCCAGACGCGCCTCTGTGTAGCGCATGGCTGCTGGTGGATCCCCATCCATGGAGCCAAAATTGCCCTGACCAGAGACAAGAGGCAGACGCATGGAAAAATCTTGAGCCATCCGCACAAGAGCGTCATAAATCGCTGAGTCGCCATGGGGGTGGTACTTACCCATAACGTCACCAACAATGCGAGCAGACTTTCGAAACGGGCGGCTCCAATCATAGCCCCCCTCACGCATGGCATAGAGAATTCGGCGGTGAACCGGCTTTAAACCATCTCGGACATCGGGGATTGCCCTAGCGACAATCACACTCATAGCATAGTCGAGATAAGAGCGTTGCATCTCCTCTTCTATGGAGACGGCACGCACCTCGTCTGAACGCGGTGGCGAGGTGTCTGACACGCAATAACTCCCAGATCAGTGACGCAATAAAAAGAGCGTCGAGATTGTTAGGATTTATACCAAATTTCTCATTGGGAATAAACTACAAAGACAAGAAATTGGCATCCCGTTAATGGCAAAAAGGGTAAATCAGAAACGCTTAATTATATGCCTATCCTAAGAAGGCCGAATTAGAATGGGATGTCATCATCCAAGTCCATTGGCGCCGGCCTTGAACCCTGGTTATCTGATGCGATGGCTGCACTCCCGGAGCGTTGTGGCATGCTTTGATAATCTCCGCCACCGTCTTCTGAGCCAGTTCCTTCACCTCGTCCATCAAGCATTGTTAGCTCACCGCGGAAACGGCCTAGAACGACTTCGGTAGAATATCGATCAGCACCTGATTGGTCCTGCCACTTCCTAGTTTGAAGTTGCCCTTCAATAAAAACTTTACTGCCTTTTCGAAGAAACCGTTCTGAGACGTCCACTAAATTTTCGTTGAATATAACAACGCGGTGCCATTCTGTCTGTTCGCGTCGTTCGCCAGACTGCCTGTCTCGCCAACGCTCCGATGTGGCAACTGATAGACGAGCAAATCTGCGGCCATCTTGTGTTTGGGTATATTCTGGATCACGACCAAGATTTCCAACAAGAATAACTTTATTAACGCTGCCAGACATGGGGTTGACTCCAAAGGGTTCAAAACTGAAGAAAAACGCCTAATTCGGTTTTATCGATCACGTTATCATAGTAACTGAGTTGAGTAAGATTCGGCGACCCAAAGTCGTTGGTTTTTTGTCCACAGATTTAAAAGACCATTCGTCGGGTTCAAACCGTATACCTCGATGAAGAGAGAAAAAGACGTTGTAATGAACAAAGCGCCCATTGGGAAAAAAATTATGCAATCACGGGACACTCTGCGAAACATTTCAGTCCGTGGAGCTAGAGAGCATAATTTGAAAGATGTGGACGTGGATCTTCCAAGAGATCAATTGATTGTCATAACCGGACTATCTGGGTCAGGAAAATCTTCTCTTGCTTTCGATACCATTTATGCCGAGGGACAACGCAGATATGTCGAAAGTCTGTCTGCTTACGCTCGCCAATTCTTAGAAATGATGCAAAAACCGGATGTAGACCTTATTGAAGGTCTATCTCCTTCAATATCGATAGAGCAAAAAACAACAAGCCGAAATCCCAGATCGACGGTAGGTACAGTAACTGAAATTTATGACTATATGCGGTTACTTTGGGCTCGGACTGGAATTCCTTATTCGCCTGCAACGGGCCTGCCCATCGAAAGTCAAACAATCAGTCAAATGGCAGACCGGATTATGGCGATGGGAGAAGGAACACGCCTTTACCTTTTGGCCCAAATCGTTCGGGGAAGAAAAGGTGAATTTCGAAAAGAATTAGCCGACCTCGCCCGCCGTGGATTTCAGCGTGTAAAAATAGATGGCGAAGTCGTGCTCATAGAGGATGCACCATTACTCAAGAAAAATTTTAAACACGACATAGATGTTGTGGTTGATAGATTTATTGTTCGAGAGGAGGCGTCAGCGCGTCTAGCAGATAGCCTTGAAACTGCCATTGGATTGACTGACGGTTTGGCAACTGTGGAAAATGCCGATGATGGTACAGCAACAGTGTTTTCAAGTCGCTTTGCTTGCCCCACCTCAGGCTTCACTATCCCCGAAATCGAGCCGAGACTTTTTTCCTTTAATAATCCATTTGGCGCGTGCCCAGTTTGCGATGGAATAGGCACCGAGCAGCATTGTGATGCAGACCTTGTAGTTCCAAATCCTTTGATGTCCATGCGAGATGGAGCAATTGCTCCGTGGGCTTCATCTAATTCGTCATATTATGAGCAAACTCTCGAAGGAATTTGTAAGCACTTCAACGTTGGGATGAAGACGCCCTTCGGCGAGCTACCAAAAAGCGTGAGAGAAGCCATACTTTTTGGATCTGGGGAAGAAGTTATACCAATCAAATATGATGATGGCCTTCGTTCTTACACTGTGAAAAAAACCTTCGAAGGAGTGGTGAATAACCTCGAACGGCGATGGCGTGAAACTGACAGTTCTTGGGTGAGAGAGGAGCTCTCAAAGTTTATGTCAGCGGCAGCGTGTGCAACCTGCAAAGGTAAGCGACTAAAGCCTGAAGCATTAGCCGTAAAAATTGATATGCGAGACATCTCTGAAGTTACGGATTTTTCAGTAGCAAAAGCAAAAGACTGGTTTCTGGAGCTCCCTAAATCTTTATCCCCTAAGCAGCTAGAAATTGGTGAACGTATCCTTAAAGAAATCAATGAGCGACTTGGTTTCTTGGTAGATGTTGGCCTAGGTTATTTAACATTATCCCGTGGTTCTGGAGGTCTGTCTGGAGGTGAAAGTCAACGGATCAGGTTAGCTTCACAGATCGGATCAGGGCTTACTGGAGTACTTTATGTTCTTGACGAGCCCTCTATTGGCCTGCACCAGCGGGATAACGCAAGACTTCTTCAAACACTAAACAGACTGCGAGACTTGGGTAACACTGTAATCGTTGTTGAGCATGACGAGGACGCTATCAGAAGCGCTGACTACGTGGTGGATATGGGACCTCTCGCAGGTGTTCATGGTGGACAAGTAGTAGCTTTTGGCACGCCGCAGGAAGTCATGAACCACCCCGATAGCCTTACTGGACAATACTTGACCGGGGTTAAGCAAATTGCCGTTCCTTCGAAACGGCGTATTGGTGATGGCCGAGTACTAACCATCCGAGGCGCTAGAGGTAACAATCTAAAAAATATTGATGCATCGTTTCCCTTAGGAGTGTTAACCGCTGTAACTGGAGTTTCCGGCGGCGGCAAATCAACTCTTGTAATCGATACCCTATACAAGGCATTAGCTCGCCGAGTAATGAATGCTCGAGCGGCTCCTGAGGGGCACGATCGAATCGATGGAGTAGAGTTTATCGATAAGGTTATTGATATTGATCAATCACCTATAGGGCGGACTCCAAGATCTAACCCGGCCACTTATACAGGCGCCTTTACGCCCATCAGGGACTGGTTCGCTGGCCTTCCCGAAGCAAAAGCACGCGGTTACAAACCAGGCCGTTTTAGTTTTAACGTAAAAGGAGGCCGCTGTGAGGCGTGCCAAGGTGATGGTGTCATCAAAATTGAGATGCACTTCCTGCCTGACGTTTATGTTGAATGCGATGTCTGCAAGGGAAAGCGCTACAACAGAGAAACTCTAGAGGTAAAGTATAACGGACGTTCAATTGCTGATGTTCTTGACCTTACCGTAGAGGAAGGGGTCAAAGAATTCTCTGCTGTACCATCTATTCGAGAAAAATTATCTACTCTGGAACAGGTTGGACTGGGCTACGTTAAAATTGGTCAACGAGCGACAACCTTATCAGGAGGTGAAGCCCAACGGGTTAAACTTGCTAAGGAACTATCTAGGAGGGCTACCGGTCGCACTCTTTACATTCTGGATGAACCTACAACAGGACTTCATTTTGAAGATGTGCGCAAATTGCTAGAAGTACTTCACGCGCTGATAGACCAAGGCAATAGTATTATTGTGATTGAACATAATTTAGAGGTAATCAAAACAGCTGATTGGGTTATAGACCTCGGCCCCGAAGGAGGAGATGGCGGCGGCCAAATCGTAGCATCTGGCACACCTGAAGAAGTTGCGGCCACGAAAGGTAGTTTTACAGGCGAATACCTTGCAAATTTTGTAAGCGCAAAAAAAACAATATAATTTTTTAAGTTATTAAAAACAAAAAAATGCCTCGCAGTCCGCATAAGACAGCGAGGCATAACTCTAAGTCTTATTATCTTTTAGAGGTTTGCTAAAATATTATCGGCAGTGGACTTTTCGAATTGGCCAGGCTCTTCAACAAAAACTTGGCTTACCGTTCCATTATCAACAATCATTGCACAACGCTGCATGCGGGTTCCTAGTCCAAATCCAGAACCGTCCATTTCTAGACCGCACGCCTTCGCAAAGTCGCCATTACCGTCAGCAACCATCTTCACACTGTTACCAACGTTCTGGTCTTTACCCCAGGCGCCCATGACAAACGCATCGTTTACTGAAACACAAGCAATTTCATCTACACCCTTGGACTTAATTGCGTCTGCCTTTTCGACAAATCCAGGAAGGTGCTTCGCTGAGCAGGTTGGTGTGAAAGCTCCAGGTACCGCGAATAGGACAACCTTCTTACCTGCAAATAGATCTTCACTCGATAGATTTTCTGGGCCGCTATCGCCCATTGTTTTAAAAGTAACAGAAGGTGCCTTATCTCCAGCCTTAATTGCCATAATCATTCTCCATGTAATCCGGTTGTAAGCACGTATATCGCGCTTTTAATAGAAGAGTATTTAATCGCTTCTGATAGGAATAAAAGGCTTTAACTTCCTCGAGCTTGAATTATTGCCTGCATAACAGCACCAGCTGACAGTAATTCTGGCAGCACAATCCCCTCTTTCGCACCGGGACCATAAACTATATTGAAAGGTATCCCAAATCGATTATTCCGCGCTAAGAAATCTGAAATAACAGTAT
>Ga0181578_10002122_pt1 | contig 18803 bp, 18 predicted proteins | sample 071ome_21_FD_148659 | JGI IMG/M metagenome (GOLD analysis project Ga0181578, IMG submission 148659) | Coastal salt marsh microbial communities from the Groves Creek Marsh, Skidaway Island, Georgia - 071401CT metaG (spades assembly) | ecosystem: Environmental > Aquatic > Marine > Intertidal zone... | reverse complement strand
CACGATGCACACGAAGGCCGTGTATCGCTCGGCTCAGGGGCTCAACGACGCCGGCCTGGTGACACTCCGCTTCAACTTTCGTGGTGTGGGACTGAGCACGGGGAGCCACGACGAGGGCATCGGGGAACAGGATGACCTCAGGGCCGTTCTCGACTGGCTCGAGGGAAAGTTCCCACACCTGCCGCTCGTCGTCGGAGGCTTTTCTTTCGGCTCGATGGTGGGCCTCTCCGTGGGGGCATCGGACGACCGGGTCGTCGGAATGCTCGGCATAGGCCTGCCGGTCGAGCTGGACGATCGCTATGACTACGGATACCTCGCCACGGCGGAGAAGCCGATCCTCGTGGTGCAGGGCGAGCAGGATGAGTTCGGCTCGGGCGAGCAGGTAGCTCGAACCCTCGCTCCCCTCGGAAGCCACATTACCACCGTCCGAATTCCAGACACCGATCACTACTTCGAAGGGAAGCTGGAAGAACTTCGGACCGCTGTTCGGGGATACTATGATGCTGGCCCGGGAGCGAGGCTTCTGGCCGCCATCTGACCGGAGGGGGACATGCGTAATCGGGACCGCGTCCTGCAGAGCCTCGAGAACGTCTACCGCACCGCGTTCAACGCTGCGGAGGGGGCTGGAGACACGGAGCGCATGGAGACGCTCGATCTGGAGTACCAGCGAGATCAGCTGCAGCTGGAAGTGCTCCTGGACATCCGCGATCTGCTCAGCCCCGAGCCGGAAGATTCGGCCGATCGAACGATCTCGCTCCTCGAGAAGGCACAGAACATTCGCAAGCTGACCAAGCTCCGATGACGTGAAGATTTACACGAAGACCGGCGATGCCGGTGAGACTGCCCTCTTCGGCGGCGGTCGGGTAGGAAAGGACCACATCCGCGTTGCCACCTACGGCACGGTCGATGAGCTGAACGCCTCGATCGGGTGGGCGGTCACTCAGGTGGTCGATGCGGACATCCGGGCACGCCTCTCCCTCCTGCAGCACGATCTCTTCACGATCGGCTCGGAGCTGGCCACGCCACCCTCTCGGGAGGGCAGGACTCGACCGGAGGTACCTCTCCTGCCCATCGGGCGGATCGGTGAGATGGAAGCGTGGATGGACCTCGCCGACTCCGAACTCCCCGAGCTTCGTGCGTTCGTGCTGCCCGGAGGGACGCCCGGGGCCGCTGCACTTCACGTCGCACGGACCATCTGCCGCCGTGCCGAGCGCGCCGTGGTGCATCTCGCTGCAGACGAATCGGTGGACGCAGACGTCCTCACCTACCTGAATCGCCTGTCGGATCTCCTATTCACGCTCGCGAGACTGGAGAATGAGCGACACGGCACGGGCGACGTCGAGTGGGAGAAGAACCCCCAGCTCTGACCGGACGCGCGGAGCAGATGGCGCGTTCTCTGCGCGCTGCCCTGCGCGCCCGGGGGATGGTGCCCGACGAGCAGGACGCGGTTCTGCGCGTCTTCTCACTCGCCATGGCACCGCGCCTCGCCATGTGGGACGACGATCACCATCCAGCCTGGCTGCACCCCGCCCGCTCCGCTCTGATCCTCCTGCACGACGTCGAGCCCGTAGACCCCGCCGTCTTGATCGTGGCGGCCCTTCACGAATCGCTGGATGCGCATCTCCGCCTACCCCTGCCCGAGGTCGAACGCAACGTAGGTTCCGCGACGGCACAGGCTCTCCGGCAGATTCCCATGCCGGGAGACGAACGACTCGTCGAGCGCCTTCTGCTCCTGGGCCCGGGGCTGGCCCTCGCCGCCCTGGCTGAACGACTCGATCAACTTCGGCACCTGCACCTCCGGGACGATGTGATCGAACACTGGGCCGACATCCACACGGAGGTGTCCACAGCGTGGCTCCCGTTCGCGGCGAGGACCGACGGCACGCTCGGGAGACGTTACGCTCATTGGGTGAGAACGTTCGCACGGCGCGTTTGACGAGCGCCGGCTTCTCGACACTGTAAAGGCCCGGCCGTCGGGGAGGTCGCTCAGTTCCCTCTCGTGTAGATGAGCCAGACGCCGTTCCCGCCGCCGAGCCCAAAGAGGTTCCCGGCCTCGAGCGGCTTGTAGATCACCATGCGTTCAATGGCGTCCGGAGGCAGGCGGAGGGCCAGATCGGGATCAGTCGCGCGCACGTCGTTGACGTAGACCATCATCTCCACACACCCCGCCCGGTTCATCTTCACCTGTCCGGTCGTGTACCCGACACAGATCACCCCATTGGACTGATGACGGACGATGATTCCGGGAACGCGGAGAGAGCGGACGACGTCCGACGCGTCGCGGGACGTCTGACGTACCGAGTCGATTTGGTCCCGAGTGATCACGATGCCTCCCCTGCGCCGCGCCATCTCCACCGGTGGAGCCTCGATCGATACCGTGACCGGAGCGATGGGAATCGGTCGGGTGTCCAGTATCATGTCGACCAGAAGGCGCTGCCCCGTCGGCACGACGAGCGTGTCCATCTTCGTCCCGTACCCGATGTGCTCGGTCATGAGCATGTAGGTGCCAGGTGGCACATCATCGAACTCGAAGTGGCCACCGCCATCGCTGAGCGCCGAGAACGCCGTTCCACGAATCCAGACAACCGCGCCCTCGATACCGCCCCCCGATGTCGCGTCCTTCAGCGTGCCCGTGATATGGGTCGGGAAGAGGGAGTAGAGAGGAAGGTCGATCTCGACATAGCCCTCGTGTCCGTCGAGTTCCCGCCTGCGGCTTTGCCGGCCGATGTAGTCCACGCCAGCCAGAACAGGCCGGTCGGAAGGCACATCGCAAGCCCGGAACCAGCCGTCGGAGTCGGTCCGCACGTAGGTCGATGCCGACCTGGCGCGCTCATCGGTCTCCCACGAGAGGGTCACGCGTGCCCCGCCCAGCGGCACTCTGGATTCTCCGTCGTATGCCCGACCCGCAAAGATGCTCGCGTCAGGGGATGGGCGCTCGAGCAAACACTGTGACTGGGCTACCGTCGCCCGCGACGGCGTCGCCAGATCGACCTCGATCGGCACCTCGGATACCGTGATCGTCACCGGGCCAGGAGATATGCCCATTTCACCAAGGCGGGTGTGAAAGAAGAGGAGACTGTACTCCCCCTCCGGCACGCCCTCGATGCGGTACTCGCCCCGAGCGTCTGACACTCCACGGTACGGCGTGTCCCAGAGGAAGACGGCCGCATCCTCCAGGGGCGCCCCGGAAATCGAGTCCCACACAGAGCCCGTTACGACCCCGGTGGAAGCATCGGCCTTCTCCTGCGCGCGCACCTCGGCATGGTCTGCCCTCGTCACAGGCAGGCCGAGCAGCATGATCGCGACAGCGACGAAGATTCGGGGCATCCGGTAGGGCAAGAAACTTCCTGAGGTAGTGGCCTCATGGGTCGAGGCGCACACCGTACCATACGCGGCCCGTGGCACTTTCATACAGGTCACGCAGGGCCGGCAGAACATGCTTGCCACGCCCGACGCAACTGTACAGCTTCTTGGCGCCCGAGGAACTCATCCGTACGCACAGGATCCATGACCTACATCATCGTCGAGCCCTGCATCGACACGAAAGACGCGAGCTGCGTCGAGGTTTGCCCCGTCGACTGCATATACGAGGGCGAGGATCAATACTACATCCACCCGGACGAGTGCATCGATTGCGGAGCATGCGAGCCTGAGTGCCCGGTTCAGGCCATCTTCCCCGACACCGACGTACCCAGCGAGTGGACGAGCTACGTCGCCAAGAACGCGGAGCACTTCGAGTAAGGTCCCGCTCGGCGGAAGAACACCGAGGACGACAAAAAAGCGGCGGAGGCACTCGAGGCCTCCGCCGCTCTTTCTTTCCTGATGCTGACGACGTTCGGCTTTATAGGCCGAGCTCCCTGATACGCTCGAGCGAAATCGGAGCCTGAGTCTCACCTGCCGGAACGAGGCGCGGGAGCTTCATGTCTTCCTCTTTCTGCTGGCGCACCAGAAGGATCGTCGTGGCAATAGCGGCTGCACTAAACAGCCCGACCACGAAGTGCTTCATGACGCCTCCTTTCAGGTGAATCGTATCCGGGGGATATCGGAATCGACGCGCGCACGCTCCTAAAGACATACTATCGAAACCGTTTCTGGTTTCACCCTGGCGTGTAACAACATGGACAAAGCAAGGGCTCGGTTTACTGAGGCCGCGCGAAACGGGGACCCCGTCGCTCTCACGGGGTGGCTCGTCTCGATCCCATCGGTGAATCCCGTACTCGAGGAGGGTGGCGCCGGGGAGGTACAGATCGCCGAAGCTTGCGCCGAACTACTCGAGGCGTGGGGGTTCGAGACCACGATTACCGAGCCGTCTCCGGGCCGACCCAATGTGATCGGGCGACTGGAGGGAAGTGGGCCTACACTGCTCCTGAACGGCCACCTCGACACGGTCGGCGTTGCCGGAATGACGGTTGATCCGTTCGGTGCCGATATGGATGGTCACCGGATGTACGGGCGTGGTTCGTGCGACATGAAGGCCGGGGATGCCGCGTTGCTGGCGGCGGCTCATCGACTCGCGACCGAAGGCCCCCGGCCCGGGCTCATCGTGGCTCTCACCTCCGACGAGGAGCATGCGAGCGTTGGCATGGCAGACCTCGTCGCGGGGAGTGGCCCGGGCGCGGACCTCGCCGTCGTATGCGAGCCGACGAGTCTCCGCGTCATGCCGGCCCATAAGGGCTTTGTGTGGATCCGCGCCCTGTTCGAAGGGGTCGCAGCGCACGGATCGCGGCCTGACATCGGCATCGATGCCATCCGGCATGCAGCTCTGTACCTGGCAGAGCTCGAGGGATATGCCGAAGAACTTCGACGACGTCCGGCGCACCCGCTGCTCGAGTACGGGTCATTTCACGCGGGGACGATTCGGGGAGGTAGTGCGGAGTCCGTGTACCCTGACCGGTGTGAGCTGCTCCTGGAACGCCGGACCATGCCCGGCGAATCACCCCAGGAGGTCGTCGCCGAGTTCCAGGCCGCTCTGGACACGCTGGAACGGAGAGATCCGACGCTCTCCGCAACCCTCGACATGACACTCGAGCGACCGGGTACGGAGGTCGCACGCGATCACCGCCTCGTCCAGGGTTTGCTCGCCGCAGGAGAAGCATCCGGGGTCGAGCCGATCGTGGAAGGGATGACCGCCTGGGTTGATGCCGCATTCCTCAACGAGGCAGGCATCCCGGCCGTATGTTACGGCCCGGGAAGCATCGAGCAGGCGCACACCGACGCCGAGTGGGTCGATGTGCGCGAGATCGGCACGTGCGCGGACGTCCTCGAGCAGTTCGCCCGAGATCTCGTGAACTGACACCCCTTCGAGACGCCGCGGACCTCTGCACACGGCGAACGCCGGGCCACCCCGATGGCAGCCCGGCGTCGTCGTGATTCTGAAGCGCTTATCTGGAGCGGCGACTCGACACCAGAATGGCACCCCCGGCGTGGCCCGTCCCATACCGGGTCGTGGCGTCACTCGCGCTCATGTACTCCATCTGCTCGATCTCGATGACTCGAATCGCTTGCAGGTCCCCGACGTTGCCGCGACGTGATCCGTCGACGTAGAGCTGTACGGCATCGCCGGCGCGGGACTGAAGCCACCGCGGGCGCAGGCGCTCGATGGCCTGAAAAGCGTTCATCTCGGGAAGCTCTGCGAGCTCGGCACGGACGATGCGCGTCATGGACGATCCGGCAGGACGACTGCTTCCACCACCGCCAGACGCACAGCCGACCAGGCCGAAGGCGAGCGCGAGTGCGAACACCATCGAGATTCTTGACTTATGTGACCGCATGGGCGGGCTCCTTTCCCGTTCTCAGAAATGGGTCGACAAGATGAAGGGCGCTTGATGGTTACGCCACCGCCAGACGTAGTCGGTGTGAGACCAAAGGCACCCGGTACCAGGTCGTACGCTCACAGCTGTACATTCTTGCCGGCGTGGTGACTCGAGACGGGGGCAACCCACGATGACCGAGGGGATGACGGGCGGATCAGCCCCGCTGAAGCACACACGGGACGTGACCATCGACGCATTGATGGAACACTTCGCGAACGACGTCATGGACGTCGACGAGTTCGAGCGTCGTGTCGGGGCGGCACACGCTGCGCGCACGAGCGAAGAGCTCAAGGCTCTTCTGCACGACCTTCCTGGGAACCGCAACCTGCCCGCCGTACCAGGAGGGGAGACGCTCCCCGCCGAGGCCCGGATTCCGAGCTACCAGGTAACCACGGCCGCGAACGTCAAGGAGAAGGAGTTCATCCTGGCCATGATGGGCGGGGGGAGCCGTCGGGGGCGATGGCGGCCAGCCAGAAAGAACACCGTCGTGACCATCATGGGGGGTGCCGAGCTCGACTTCCGTGAGGCAGTGCTGGGCCCGGGCGTCACCGAGGTCCAGGTCTTCGCCCTCTTCGGTGGAACGGAGGTCATCGTGCCACCCGGCATGAACGTCGAGGTCAACGGTCTTGCCCTCATGGGTGGCTTCGATCACCAGACCGACGAATCAGTACAACACGACCCCACGGCACCGACCCTCCGTATCACCGGCGTCGCGTGCATGGGCGGCGTCGACGTGAACACCCGGTACCCCGGCGAGTCGGCCCGAGACGCACGACGCCGCAGAAAACAGCTCCGCCGGGAACAGCGACGCCGACTCAGGGGCGGCTGAGCTTACCGCAGCGTCCGGTCCAGATAGGCCTTCAGGCGCTCCCACGCGTCCAGGCCTGCCGAGCTGCGGAGCTCGGGGTTCCCGTCGACCCGAAGCCAGAATCCGTGGTTGACCTCGTCGTAGATGTGGAGGTCGTTCTCGATTCCCGCCGACCGGAGTGCGGCCTCGAAGGCCTCCACCTGTTCGGGCGAAGGACCCGAGTCCTCCCGCGCAAACGTGCCATAGACCTCGTGATCCATGTTCGCGAGCACCGCGGGGTCATCCACGAGGCGGCCGTAGAAGATCGCGGTCGCGTCATGGTCTTCGCCGTCGAGACCGAAGGAGAGGGCGATTCCCCCGCCAAAGCACCACCCCATTGCACCGACCCGCCCCGTGACGTCAGGGCGTGCGTTCAGGAAGGCCACGGCCGTGTTCAGGTTGGCTACGACCGACGGCATGTCGGCCATGGCCTCCTGCACCAGCGCCATGTTCTGCTCCGGATTCGCCCCGGTACGACCCTGATAGCGATCTACCGCCAGCGTCACGTATCCTTCGGCTGCGAAGTCGTCTGCGACCTGACGGACCCGGTCCACGAGACCGTTCCACTCGTGAATGATCACCAGCGCGGGGAACGGGCCGTCACCCTAGGGCACGGCGAGGTAACCCATCGTCGCAACGTCTCCCTCGACGTAATGAACATCCATCCCGAGCAGCTCGCCTCCATTCCCTAGAATGGCAGGCGGCATTTCCCCGGGACCGGTCGGCGCGAGTGGCACGCGTGACTCGGCGGCAGCGGTCATCTCCGACACAGCGCCACTCGAATCATCCTCGGCGGGTGCAGCGCAGCCGAGAGGGGCGAGGGAGGCCAGCGCGGCCAGCGACATTCCGGCGAGACGAGAGGGACGGTACATGACAGCTCGGGGTTCGGGTGGATCGGCACACATGATAGGTCGAGCGGACCGCCGCGCCCAACAGGCTTTGCGATAGGACTCGGTGCCCATATGGTGCGCACCTGTATCCCACGAGGAGGACGACGATGAGTGAGCAGCAGCCTGGCCGCGGCCGGATCTACGACAACTTCGCAGCGACGATGGGTGATACGCCGTTGGTGCGGATTCCCCGGCTCGCCGAGAAGCACGGCGCGCAGGCCGACATCCTTCTCAAGTGCGAATTCTTCAACCCGATGTCCTCGGTCAAGGACCGCATCGGGATCGCCATGGTCGAGGAGATGGAAGCCAGGGGCGTCCTCGGACCGGGCAAGACGCTCGTGGAACCCACGTCCGGGAATACGGGAATTGCCCTCGCATTCATGGCCGCGTCCCGCGGGTATCGCTGCATCCTCACGATGCCCGAGACGATGTCGGTCGAGCGCGTGCGGATGCTCGAGCATCTGGGGGCCGAGGTGGTGCTGACCCCAAAAGAGGAGGGGATCGGCGGGGCGTTCACAGCCGCGGATCGCCTCACCGAGGAGATCGACGGCGCCGTCCAGGCCGGGCAGTTCGTGAACCCCGCCAACCCCGACGTGCACAGACGTACGACTGCCGAGGAGATCTGGCGTGACACCACCGGGAGGGTCGACGTGTTCGTGGCCGGCGTGGGGACCGGAGGGACGATCACCGGCGTATCCGACGTGCTCAAGCAGCGTAACCCGGAACTCCACTCCGTCGCGCTGGAGCCGGCGACAAGCCCGGTCATGGGGGGAGGAGAGCCGGGTCCCGGAAACATGATCCAGGGTATCGGTGCCGGCTTCATTCCCGAGGTCCTCGATATGGACCTCGTTGATGAGGTGATGGCGATCGAGAACGACGACGCATTCGCCATGGCCAGAGACGCAGCGCGTACCGAGGGGCTTCCCTGTGGTATCTCCGGCGGGGCCGCGATCTGGGCTGCTCTCCAGGTCGGAAAGCGCGACGGCATGGCCGGGAAGACCATCGTCGCGGTCTTGCCAAGCTTCGCGGAACGCTACATATCGACGGACCTGTTCCACTCCGAAACGGAATGATGGCGGGAACAGCTCTCGCCCGAAGCCAGTAGAATCCGGGGTACTCACGACACAAGAGGCGACCGTTCGATCGCCGAAGGGATACGTTCCATGCTTCTCCGCTCCGACTTGATTGCGGCTCTCGCCGTGACTGCGGGCATCGGTCTGGCCGTACAGAGCGGCGCCGATGCCCCGCTGAGGGCCACGACGATCGCGCCAGACGCTCACCTCGAGGTCAGCTTTGCCACGGAGGTCATGCCCATCCTCGAGCGGCACTGCTGGGAGTGTCACAGCGAGGACAGCGCTGAACTCGGCCTCAAGCTGGACACGTACGAGGGTGTTATGGCCGGGTCGGACTACGGCACGGTCGTAGAGGCCGGAGATGCCGACGGCAGCCTTCTCGTGGATATGATGGTTTCCGGCGATATGCCCGACGGTGGAGATCCCGTGCCGGCCGAAGAAATCGACGTGATCAAGGCATGGGTCGCCGAGGGAGCTCTGAACAACTGAGCCCATCGGAGCACCGCTGAAGCGGCGGCTCGCTACACGACGCTGACTGCCTGACGGTCGCGGTTAGGGCTCCGGGGTGTGCTGGCTGGTCCAGTCGCCCCGGAGCCAATCTACGACCAGTCCCATCTCCGCAGACGTCAGACTCTCGTCGGCCCCGAACGACGGCATCCGGTCGTTGTCTTCCCCGTAGTATCGCTCGTCTGTCGGGTCATGCAGCATCCCCAGCATCCACGCGCGTGAACCCCAACCGGTCAGGACCGGACCGACGTCTCCCTCCGTCATATCCCGGAACGTATGACACCGGACGCAGTTGATCGCCTCACTGGCGATCAGTGCTCGGCCTTCCAGGATCTCGGCCTCCTGCGCCGCGTCCAGCTCAGCCTGGCCCGGCAGGGCCGCCTCCGCCGATACAGCCATGATCACCTTGTCGAGGTCATCGCGAACCTCGGGCGTGAACCCGGCCACCCCGCGCTGGACGAAGCGGACCATCCGGCCACGATCGTGAGCGGTTCCACCGAAGTATTCATCGGTGGCCACACGGGCCGGGTCGAGCAGCCCTGCGAGCCAGGCACGGCTCCCGAAGCCGGCGAGGTCGGATGCCGACGCGGCTTCGGACGGCTGACCTCCCAGCCCGTCGTGTCCGTCGAAGCGATGGCACTGAGCGCAATTCGCCTCGAAGATCTTCGGACCCTGGGTCAGAGGATCGGAGCGCATCATCGCAAGCCCACCCGCCGCCGGGATGCCTGTCGAAGCGCCTGCCAGCTCCGATGCTCGATGTGCCAGGGCGTCCGCCTCGGCCTTGGCCACGGCGAAGTCCGGATCGGCCGCATCCTCGACCCGTGCCTGCCAGGTCAGCATCACCACCCCGGCCAGGAGTGCCGCACCCACGCCCAGATTGAAGCGATGCCCGTATCTCCATCCGCCGATGATGGGCATGGCGGCGACGAGCGCCAGAACCAGCCCCGGGATGACTTGCGCGCCCACGACCTCCCAACCGGCGGGGAAGTACTTCAACCACTGGAACAGGAAGAGGAAGTACCAGTCAGGACGCGCCGCCGCATACGGTTCGGCCGGATCCGCTGGAGCGCCCAGGTGAGCTCCACCACTCCACAGGACGAGGCCGAGCACGGTGGCCATCACGATCAAGGAAGCGACACTGTCCTTGAGGACCTGTTCAGGCCAGAAGTATCCGTCCGGCTTTTCGGCCGCGTTCTTCGGCACCGTGACCCCGTGGCGGCGGAACAGATAGATGTGGCCGACGATGAGCAGCGCCACGCCGGCGGGAAGCACCCCCGCGTGCAGAACGAAGAAGCGGGTCAGCGTGTGATGTCCGTATTCCGAGCCGCCCACCAGGAGTTGCTGGAGCGATGGGCCCACCACCGGGGTCATGGACGCGATGCTCGTCGCCACCTTCGTCGCCCAGTACCCCTTCTGGTCCCAGGGCAGGAGATAACCGGTCAGTGAAAGGGCCAGGACCAGCTGTAGCAGAATGAGGCCGAACCAGAAATTGACCTCTCTCGGTGCCCGATAGGCACCATCGATGAGCACCTGCATGAGGTGCAGGACCAGGAGCACGATCGTGACCTGGGCCATGTAGTGGTGAATGCCGCGGAGAAGCCACCCACCCGTCATCTGGTTCTGAATGAACCAGACGCTCTCCCATGCGCCCTGCGCATTCGCGCTGTACGCGGACCAAAGAACCAGGCCGGTGATCAGCTGCACGACCATCGCGAAGACGAGCGTACTCCCCCAGATGTAGCGCCAGCGAGCACCTCCGGGAATCCGCTCGTACAGAGCACCTCGCAGGAGGGCGCGGTACCCCGTTCGGTGATCGAGCCAGTCGAGGAGGTCGCGCATCAGACGGGCGTCTTGTCTTTGCGGCCCGGCAGGAAATTCTGGAACTGGACCCACACCTCGTCCTCGTTCCGAATCTCGACGTCCAGAGTGTCCATGTCGCGCGGACTCGGACTGGACGGATCATTGACGACACCGTCGAGGTCGAAACTGCTACGGTGGCAGGGGCACGCGAAGCGAGATCTGTCCGGCGCGATACCGACGAAACAGCCGGCGTGCGGACAGACCACGTTGAGCGCGCGGATGTCCTCGCCTACCCGGCGAAGATAGACCGCACCCACAGGAGTCTCGGAATACGTCGCCCATGCGTCGGTGCGATCGGCCGTGACGGTGAACTTGCGGGGTGAGCCGTCTTCGGGGACGGCGGAGAGTCGAGCCACCAGCACCAGATCACGCTCGTCGGACGCTCTTCGAAGGGGATCGAAGATCGCAGCGATCGCTGCGCCGACCGGCGCCAACGTGGCAAGCGCGCCGACGGCGAGCGCCGACACCCCGGTCAGAAAGCTTCGCCGGCCCTCACCGGCATTCGTGTCCGAGGCGAGCTCATCCACCCCACCAGCTTCGTTCGCTGATTCTCGTTCCAGATACTCGGTCATCTACACCGTTCGTTTTCGTCGATACGTGTCCTACGCGACAAGCAGGAGGCGGCGGGACCGCTGGTCACGTAAGCTCAACCTACGCAATGATATCACCTGTCGCTCGAATTGTGTTGAGCGATGCCCCTCGGCGGTGCGTCTGCCACAGGTCCTGGAGAGAAGTTCCGACGCCGTTTGCCCGTAAACTGCGCAACACTCCATGTTGGCGTCCCCCCGAATACTGGAGACACGCCCGCGCATGCTAAACCTTCTACTCCTTAGCGCCCTCCTAACCGGAAGCCCCGAGGCGCCCGTTCTCGACGACTATCCCCGCCGGACCGGGATCGACATCGAAAACTATCGTTTCGAGCTGACCCTATCCGACGAGACGGACGTCGTCCTCGGCCGCACGACGGTGTCTCTCCGGTTCACGAACAACGGAGTCACCGAACTTCCGCTCGACCTGATCGGAGTGGGCGAGGACGATCGGGGCATGTCCGTTCAACGAGTATCGGCGCAGGGTGCCGAACTGGACTGGGTGCACGAAGCCGACCTGCTCACCATCAGCCTCGCAGAAGCTGGACGGTCCGGGCTCCGGGTCGACGTCGTTGTCGAGTATTCCGGCGTGCCGGCCTCGGGCCTTGTCGCCGGTCCGAACAAGTACGGCGACCGAACCTTTTTCAGCGACAACTGGCCGAACCGTGCTCGAAACTGGCTGCCGACCATCGATCATCCCTACGACAAGGCAATGAGCGAGATGGTGGTCACCGCGCCGGCTCACTACCAGGTGGTCTCCAACGGTGTTCTGATCGAGCAGACCGATCAGGGCAACGGCACCCGGATGACGCATTGGAAGAACTCGGTGCCAGTCGCAACGTGGCTCTACGTTCTCGGCGTAGCCGAGTTCGCGGTGCAGCACGTGGACGACTTCGACGGTCGCCCGATCGAAACATGGGTCTACCGACAGGACCGGGACCCGGGCTTCTATGACTTCGCAGTGCCCACGAAAGCGGCGATGGACTTCTACGACGATTACGTGGGACCCTTTGCCTACGAGAGGCTCGCGAACATCACCTCGCCGGTGACGGGCGGCGGGATGGAGGCAGCGACGGCCATCATGTATCACGAGAGCTCAGTGACCGGGAACCGATCGGTACGGTGGCGCAACGTGATCATCCACGAAGTCGCGCATCAGTGGTTCGGAAACGCCGTAACCGAGTCCGACTGGGACGACATCTGGCTGAGCGAGGGATTCGCGACGTACTTCACCCTCCTCTTCATCGAGCACGCCTACGGAAGAGACGAGTTCGTCGCGGGGCTCCGGAGTTCGGCGGAGCGTGTGTTCGCCCAGTACGAGACCGACCCCGAATACCGAATCGTCCACGACGATCTCTCGGATATGAGACGGGTCACCAGTGGTGCAACGTACCAGAAGGGATCCTGGATCCTGCACATGCTCCGCAACCGCATGGGTGACGAGGCATTCTGGGAAGGCATCCGCGCCTATTACGCCCGTTACATGAACGCCAACGCGACGACGGCGGAATTCAGGACCGTGATGGAAGAGGCGTCGGGGCTGGATCTGGAGCTCTATTTCGAGCAGTGGCTCTACAATGGCGGAAACCCCAGGATCGAGGGCTGGTGGACCTACGACCCTGACGCCCAGGCAGTCCGCATCGAGATCAATCAGACCCAGACTGCAGGCCCGACGTTCGACCTGCCTCTCGAGGTCGGGATTCACTTCGACGGCGCGACCCTGCCCACCATGATCGAAACCCTCTCCGTCGACGAGCGCTTCCATCGATTCGTGATCCCGGTCGACAACCAGCCCACGAATGTGACCCTGGATCCCAACGTGAAGACGCTGTTCGAGTCCGAGTTCGGACCGAGGCAGTGACCCACCGGTGGAGAGGAGAATGACCATGAGGATTCGTCCGTCACTCGTCGTCTTCGCACTCTGCTGCTCCACGGCAGCATGCTCGACACCGGAGCCGTACGACGTGGTCATCGCCAACGGCCGGGTCATCGACCCGGAGACCGGATTCTTCGAAACCGCGAACGTGGGAGTCCGGGACGGGATCATCGCCACCATCTCCGACGAAGCTCTGAACGGTGTTCGCGAGATCGATGCGTCCGGTCACGTGGTGGCGCCCGGCTTCGTCGACCTGCACGAGCATGGTCAGAACGAAGAATCGTACGCGCTCATGGTGCGGGACGGCGTCACCACGGCGCTCGAGCTCGAGGTCGGGACGAGTGACATCGACCAGTGGTACGCCGAGCGCGACGGCGGACAGATCGTGAACTACGGGGTGAGCATCGGGCACGTCCAGGTGCGCATGGACGTCATGGACGATCCGGGCACCGGGCTCGTACCCGCGGGCATCGGTGGGTTCGGATCGGCGACCGAGGCGCAGCTCGATGAGATCGAGCGACGGGTCCGACTTGGGCTGGACCAGGGTGCACTGGCCGTCGGCTTCGGAAGCGCCTACACACCCGGCGCCGAGATGTCCGAAATCCAGCGACTCTTCGCAGTTGGAGCAGAATACGAAGCCCCGTCACACATCCACATGCGTGGCGGTCTTGCGGGCCTCGACTCCACCCTGACCGCCGCACGCTTGGAGAACGCTCCTCTGCACATCGTGCACGTCAACTCCAGCTCGGGCGCCGCGATTTCGGAGTTCCTCTCAGCCATCCAGGATGCGCAGGCATCCGGCCAAGACGTCACCACCGAAACGTATCCATACGGCGCAGGGATGACCGAAATCACCTCGGCGCTCTTCGATGACTGGGCCTCCTGGGACGACGGCCGATACGCGAGGCACCAGCTGGTCTCGACGGGCGAGCGACTCGACCGAGCATCGTTTCAGGCAGCGAGAGAGGCGGGAGGTCTGGTCATCATTCACAGCCGAACGGAGGAGATGACCCGCGCCGCAGTGGCGAGCCCGATCACCATGATCGCGAGCGATGGCGGGATGGAGAACGGTCGCGGACACCCGCGCACCTCAGGCAGCTACGCCAAGGTTCTGGGCCGCTACGTCCGCGACGAAGGGCTGCTCAGCCTGGAGGAGGCGGTTGCTAAGATGACGATCATGCCTGCGCAGCGGCTCGAGGGCCGCGCTCCGATGCTGGCCCGCAAAGGACGTCTCAAGGTGGGAATGGACGCAGACATCACGGTTTTCGACCCGGCGACAGTTCTGGATCAGTCGACCTACGTGGACGCGACCATCCCCTCCTCGGGTATTCCCTACGTGATCGTGAACGGAGTGATTGTCGTGGATCGCGGTGAGGTGACCGCAGCTCGGCCCGGGCGGGCGGTTCGGGCTCCGACGCGTTAGTCGGACGACACCCGCCGGGGTCGCGAAATCGGTTTCCCCGTTGCGGCGCTGGATTGCCGTCTCAGACGCCGCCCCGCACTTTGGCGCCCTTCCTCCACGCCAGCAGACCACACACTCACAGACAGCCCACTCGTGCGCATGCCTCGATCGACGAACACTCGCCGTCTCCTGCTTGTCCCCCTGACGATCGCCCTCGTCGCTGCGAGCTGGACTCCGTCGCGAGTGAACGCACAGCTCAACCTGGAGGAGCTCCAGGACGAGGCAGTCACGTGGCTCCAGGAATACATCCGAATCAACACCATCAACCCGCCAGGTAACGAGACGGCCGGCGCGGAGTTCTTCGCTCGAATCTTCGACGCAGAAGGTGTCGAGTACGAGATGGCCGAGTCCGCGCCGGGACGCGGCAACATCTGGGCCCGCCTGAAGGGAGGCGACGAACCCGGGATCGTTCTTCTGCACCACATCGACGTAGTCCCGGCCGACGAACGCTTCTGGACTACCGACCCACTCTCAGGGGACCTCCGGGACGGATACGTGTACGGGCGTGGAGCACTGGACACGAAGACCAGCGGAATTCTTCACCTCGCGACCTTCCTGGCGCTGGCACGCACAGAAACGCCGCTGAATCGTGACGTGATCTTCATGGCTACCGCCGACGAGGAGGCGGGTGGGTTCTTCGGCGCCGGGTGGCTCGTCGAGAATCGACCCGAGCTCTTCGAAAATGTCGGCTTCCTTCTCAACGAAGGGGGCGGTGGGTCCGACGTGGACGGCACCGTCAACTTCGGCCTGGAGGTGACGCAGAAGGTGCCGTACTGGCTCCGTCTTACCGCTACGGGCGAGCCGGGCCATGGATCTCGGCCGCTGGTCAGCTACGCCTCGACGGAGATGATCGCCGCACTGGAACGGTTTCGACTCCACCAGTTCGAGGCACGGGTCATCCCGGCTGTGGACGTCCATCTCAGCGGTATCGCGGATCGTCACCCCGAGCCCTGGCGCAGCCGATTCTCCGACATGGCAGCCCACGTCGATGATCCGGATGTGATGCGGGAGTTCCAGATCTACGATCCCGGCCTCCACGCACTGACCCGTAACACCTGTTCGATCACTCGATTCGAGGGCAGCAACAAGATCAACGTCGTGTCACCCGAGGTCGCTGCGGAAATCGATTGCCGCTTGCTCCCGGATCAGGATCCCGATGCGTGGCTGGCAGAGGTGCGTTCGGTACTTGGCCCGGAGATCGACGTCGAGGTGTTGATGGGCTTCACGCCTGCGGTTTCCTCGACGGATACGGATCTCTACCGAACCGTTCGGGATGTTACCCTCGAGGAGTTTCCGGACGCCGGCTTCGTCCCTCAGGTCGTCGGAGGCTTCACGGATAGCCACTTTTTCCGTGACTTGGACATCACCTCCTACGGCTACACCGCGACGGCCACGCCGGCGGAAGATTCCGGGGGCGTGCACGGAAACGACGAGCGCGTCACTGAACTGAACGTTCGCCGGGGCGTTGCCATGACCCTCAAGATTCTGGAACGCTTCGCCGCCACACGCCCTGTCATGGACGACCTCTGACCAGAGCACCACCTGGGTTGGATCGACAACCGTGCAAGATTTCCACGACAACCTGAACCTGGATGGCTCGCGAGCGGATCGCGATGTCTCCATCCTGACCGCCTTCGCCGAAGCCGTGCTGAGGGAGCAGTCGCTCGACGATCTCCTGTGGAGCCTCGCGGAGCGCATCGGAACACTCCTCTGCTTCGATGATTGCGTCATCTATCTGATCGAGGACGACATCCTCGTTCAAAAAGCGGCGTTCGGCGTCAAAAACCCGGTCGGGCGAGAAATCTTCGAACCGATCACGATCCCGCTTGGCGACGGGATCGTCGGCAGGGTCGCTCAGCTCGGCATCGCACAAATGGTTCGTGACGTGCGAAACGACCCGACCTACATCTCCGACCAGTTTCCGGGAATGTCCGAACTCGCTGTCCCGATCATCTTCGAGGATCGAGTCATCGGTGTTCTGGACTCAGAGGCCGACGAAGTCGGAGCGTACTCAAAGCAGGATCAGCAAGCACTCCAATGGCTCGCGAATATCGCTGCGCCCCGGATCGTATCCGCGCAACGCGAGCAGAGGCTGAGGGCTGCGGAACAGGAACTGCGCCACGCGAACCAGCGTCTGGAGCAACGGGTTGCTGAGCGAACTCGGGATCTTTCGAACGCGATCGTCCGGCTCGAGAACGAGATCGAAGAGCGCGAGCGTATGGAGCGGGCACTCGAGACCGAGAGACAGAGAGCTCAGGCAACGCTCCAGTCGATGACCGAGGGCGTCATCGCTGTTGACCCGTACGGTCGGATCCTGCTGTTCAACAAGGCAGCCGAGGCGATCACAGGGTGGAGCGAGTCGGATGCCCTGGGTCAGTACGTCGACCAACTCGTGCGAACGGCCCCGATCGATGCCGATTTCTCTGCCGACCATTCGGAGGAGGCAGTCGACGACGCGGCGTGGACCGAAACGTTCCTGCACGCGGGCGACAGAGATGACCGCCGATTGCGACGCCGCGATGGCTCGGAACTTCGAGTGCAGCAAACTCGGGCTCCAGTGCTGACCCCTGCGGGCAAGAAGCTGGGCGACGTGCTCGTCATACGTGACGAAACTGAGCGCCGAGCCCTGATGGACGAAATTGAGCGCAGCCGAAGGCTCGAGTCCTTGGGAGTCCTCGCGGGAGGCATCGCGCACGACTTCAACAACCTGCTGGCTGTGGTACGAGGCAGTATCGAGGTCATCGCCCTTGACCTTGAGAGCACCGATTCGAGCGAGGCCCTTGGACGCGCCCTTCTGGCCTGTGATGAAGCAGCCATGCTGCCGAAGCAGCTCATCTCACTGTCTAAAGGCGGCGAGCCCATTCTCGGTTCGCCGGTATCGATCGTCCCGGTCGTTCAGCGAGCGATCGACGTCATGGTTGATTCCCGACGCTTCGACGTTTCGATGGACATCGAGTCCGACCTGCTCCCCGCGAAGTTTGATGAGACACAGATCAGCAGCCTGCTTCACAACCTGCTGAAGAACGCCCAGCAGGGGATGGGGGATCAGGGTCAGATCGTCGTGCGTATCCGGAACTCTGTATTCGGTGACGACGCGGCGGCCTGCGTGGCTGTGACGATCGAGGATAACGGGCCCGGGATCCCCCCCGACCAAATCGACCAGATCTTCCATCCGTTCTTCTCGACGAAAGAGTCTGGAAGCGGGCTTGGCCTCACTACAGCTCATGCGATTGCGCGGCGCCACGGGGGTACGCTGACGGCACGCTCCAGACTTGGGCTCGGGGCCGAGTTCGAACTGCTCCTCCCCGCCTGCCTTTTGACCGAGGAGGTCACTGCAGGAGGGCCGCCCCCCCCTGTGCGAAGCGCCGAAGGAAAGTGCCACATCTTTGTGCTCGAAGATGAACCCGCCATTCTCGAGCTCGTCGACATGTTTCTTGTTTCGATGGGCCATACGACCGAGCTCTTCACCTCGGGAGAGGCACTGCTCGACGCCCTGAAAAGGGACTCCGAATGCTCCACCCCCTGCAACCTCATTCTAACGGACCTTGTCGTCCGTGGCGGATGCGGAGGCGTCGAGGTCATGCGTACTGTGAGGGACGAGCAGATCGATATACCCGTCATCGTCATGAGTGGTTATTCGGCTGATCCTGTCTTCGCCCGGCAGGCGCACTACGAGTACGCGGGCATCCTCGCCAAGCCCTTCACGAAGGACAGCCTGCAGCAAGTCATCGCCGAGGTACTGGATAACACCTCACACGCTCGGCCCACGCCCCGTCACCCTGCTCCTCTGGAAGAATTCTGATGGCTGACCATTACCACCTCGCGTCGCTCGAGCCACGTGAACTAATCCCTGGCCATCGTGGTCGCTTCGTCCATTCCGAGCATACG